>Ga0114969_10005224_pt1 | contig 10204 bp, 6 predicted proteins | sample M_130807_MF_Meta_FD_87316 | JGI IMG/M metagenome (GOLD analysis project Ga0114969, IMG submission 87316) | Freshwater microbial communities from Lake Montjoie, Canada to study carbon cycling - M_130807_MF_MetaG | ecosystem: Environmental > Aquatic > Freshwater > Lake | place: Lake Montjoie...
AACTGCAACAGTTTCAATAACATCTGCTTCGGGCGGGGAAACAGCAACATATAGCATTTCTACTAGTCCAGTTACAACAACACAAACAACTCAATCATCTTCTTATTTATTTACAGGATTAACAGAATCGACATCATATGCCTTTACAGTTACGGCGGCTAATACAAATGGCACATCAGCAGCATCAAATTCTGTATCAATAACAACTCAATCTGGAGATACAGGAGCTATGGTCGCACTTGGTATGGTGCAAGTAGGTGCTGATGGTAGTTCAGCTATCTCATTTACCTCTATACCTTCAACCTTTACGCATTTACAATTGAGAATTACTCAGCAAACAAGTGCTTATGATGTTTGGAATATCATAGAGTTTAATAATGATACAACAGCAACAAATTATTGGAGTCATAGAATTTTTGGTACTGGCAGCGGTGCTGCTGAAACTCAATCAGGCAACAATAATTATGTTTTTTATCAGGCTGTTAGTGGTCATTCAACTACTAGTATGACGGGTCAAGTTATAGATATATTAGATTACAAAAACACAAATAAAAATAAAGTGGTTAGACATTTATCAGGACTAGATAACAATGGTAGTGGCTTTCTTTGGTTTGGCTCTGTTGGTTGGAACTCAACAGCGGCAGTTAATAGGTTAGATATAAAACTACTTAGTCCTGGTGGTAAAACTTACACCGCAGGTTCAACATTCGCCTTATACGGAATCAAGGGAGCATAATGAGCACTAATACCCCTATAGCAAGTCAGACATTAACTAGCGCAGCATCATCAGTTACTTTCTCCAGTATTCCACAAGGTTATACAGATTTGGTTTTAACAATTACTGGTAATAATAATCAGGGTACTGCATATGAAAATACTTTTACTTTTAATAACGATTCTAGTTCTTCATATTCTATGACTAGAGTAATGGGAAACGGTAGTACTGCTTACTCACAAAGAAGCACTAGCGCCACTAATGGTTTTGCTGGTTGGACTAATAATCAAACTAGCCAAATGGTTTTAAGTATAAATCAAATACAAAATTATTCAAATTCAACTACTTACAAAACTTGGTTATCAAAAGGTGGAGATTCAACAGATAGAGTATATGCCTCAGTTGGATTATGGCGTAATACAGCAGCAATTACATCTATTAAAATTCAAGTTGAAGCAGGCACTTATGATGCAGGCTCAATCTTTTCAATCTACGGAATTCAAGCAGGAAATAAAGATCAAAAAGCTACTGGTGGAAATATAGTTACTACTGATGGGACTTATATGTACCACGCTTTTACTTCATCAGGTTCTTTTATTCCTAGTGCTGGATTAACTGCCGATGTATTAGTAGTTGCTGGTGGCGGTGCTGGTGTAGGTGCTGGTGGCGGAGCAGGTGGCGTTATAGCGTTTGCATCTGAATCTTTAACAGCGCAAAGTTATACTTGCATAGTTGGAGCAGGTGGTACTAAGGCTACTACTAGCGCTGCTCAAGCAACCAATGGTGTTAATTCTCAATTTGGTTCATTAACTGCAGCAGTTGGTGGCGGTAAAGGTGGTTACGGACCAACTCAATTAGGTAGTACTGGTGGTAGTGGTGGTGGTGCTATGGCTGATGGCGGTAGTGCTCTTACTGGTAGCGCTGGAACATCAGGTCAAGGTAATTCTGGTGGTAATGGTCTTGCATCTACACTTGGTGGAGGTGGTGGTGGAGGCGCAGGTGCTGCTGGAAGTAATAACTCAGGAACTAGCGGCGGTGCTGGTGGTGCAGGAACTAATAGCGTTACAAACTGGGGCGCATTATCCGCAGTATTAACTTCTACTGGTCTTGGCGTAAGTGGATACATTGCTGGCGGTGGCGGAGGTTGCACTAGCCAAAATCCAGGTTCACCAGGTGCGGGTGGCTCAGGCGGTGGCGGTGCAGGTGCCTATGGTCCAGGTTCAGCAGGTTCAGGAACTGTAAATACTGGTAGTGGTGGTGGTGGAATTTACCAAAATTATCCATCAGCAGCAGGCGGCTCAGGTCTTGTAATCATTAGGTACTTATTATGATAAGGGAGAATAACTAATGGCAAATATGGAATTAATTGAGGCTAAGACAATTTCTACTACGGTAGGTAGCGTTACCTTTAGTGCTATTCCTCAGACCTATACTGATTTAAAGATAATGGTATCTGCTAGAACAAATTATACAGGTGCTCCTTGGGCTGAAACTGATTTAACTTTTAATGGTTCATCTAGTTATTCTTCAATAAGATTACAGGGTAATGGTAGTTCTGCTGATTCTTATAGTAGCGGTTCTGTAATTCCTTTTTGGACACAAGGCACGGCTGGAGTTTCAACAACAGATACTATTTGGGGTAACGCTGAAATCTATATTCCAAATTATACAAGCAGTAATCAAAAATCAGTGTCCATAGATTTTGTTAATGAAAATAATGCCACCGCTGCTTTAAGTGCATTTAACGTAGGTTTATCCACTTTAACTTCGGCAATAAATTCTATTACTTTAACTTCAGTAAATGGAAATTATGTAGCATACTCAACCTTCTACCTATACGGTATATCAAATGTAACTAGCACAACTAAAGCAACTGGGGGAATCGTATCTTCTGATGGTACTTACAACTATCATATGTTCCCATTTTCAAGCACATTTACTCCAACACAATCAATAACTGTTGATTATTTAGCCGTTGCGGGTGGTGGCGGTGGGGGTGGAATTGTTGGAGGTGGTGGCGGTGCAGGAGCGGGTGCAGTTGGTACCTATAACCTTACAGCGCAGGGATACACAGTAACAGTTGGTGCTGGTGGCATTGGTGGTACTGGAGGTGTTAATGCTGGTACTGGAAGTAATACTGTATTTCATAATGCGACAGTAGTTGGTGGCGGTTATGGTGGTACACACCAAGGAGGACCTGTTGGGCAAGTTGGTGGTGCTGGTGGTTCAGGCGGTGGTGGCGCACCAAGCAATGTTGCTTCATTTGCTGGTGGTGCATCTAATCAAAGTGCTATAACTGGTGCAACTATTTATGGAAATGCTGGTGCAGTAGGTAGTACTGGCGATTACCCGTATCGTGGTGGAGGTGGTGGTGGAGGTAATGCTGCTGGTGAATCAGGCGAAACATCAGGTAATGGTGGGGTTGGTTTCCAAAATACTGCTTTTGCTTATGCCACTCAAACTGGTGCTAATAATGGTTACTACGCAGGTGGAGGCGGTGGTGCTTACTTTGCTGGTGCACCAGCAGGTGTAGGTGGCTCAGGTGGTGGCGGAGCAGGTGCTAGTGGCACAACGATGGCAGGTACAGCAGGAACCGCTAATACAGGTGGCGGTGGTGGTGCTGGTAGGGATAGTACTGGTGAATTTACATATCCAGGTGGCGCTGGTGGTAGCGGTTTAGTAATAATAAGATACTTAATATAAAGGAGAATAATTGACTATCCAATCAATTAATAGTAAACTATGAAGTATAGCAATTTGGCTATATCTAAACCAGAAAGAAGTGTAATAATGACTAAATGCTATACATATGAAGTAACAATGACGGTACAAGTTTTGGCGGATGATGAGGCATCTGCAAGTCAGAGCCTTGATGAAAAAGGCGGACATGTATCAGATAGAAAAACAAAGCTTATTAAAACCACTGATTTAGGCAATAAAGTCAAACCTATAAAAGAATAAATTAGTGCTATAATAATCTTATAACAATTAGGGGATATGTGAACCACATTGTCAGATAAAGATTTTAAAGTAAAGAATAAGCTGCAGATAAAAGGCATAGCCTCTGCAGGTCCCCTAGTTTCTGATTCATCTGGAAATATTGATTCCACCGCAAACATTGCTACACAATATGGCGGAACAGGAACAACTACTTCCCCCTCTGCAGGACAAATACTATATTCCTCTTCAGGTGCTACATATAGCCCTACAACTCTTTCATCATTAATTCAAGGATCTAGTTATCAAGCAGATGCTCCTTCATCCCCCGACATTGGCGATATATGGATAGAGTCGGATTCTACTTCCGACTCATTTGATCCAAATTTTGTTCGCCGCCAAGCATTTACTGCGACGGCAGGGCAAACAGCATTTACTACAACAGTATCATTTATAGACGGGTATGAACAGGTATACTTTAACGGTCTACTTCTTTTGCGTACTACAGATTACACAACATCAAATTCAAATACAGTTACATTAGGTTCAGCGGCGGCAGTAAATGATATTATTGAGGTAGTTACAATAACCAATCTTAATTCAACTAATACATATACTCAAGCAGAGATAGATACTTTATTAGCTGCAAATACTTCAGTTGCCCCGCTTTCAATTTCAGCAAATACTACATTGGTGGCAAAGAAGAGATATTATGTTACATCAGCATCTGCACTGACATTGACCCTTCCAGCCTCACCTACTTTAAATGATGAAATTCACATAGTAGACGCTTCAGGAAACGCTTCCACGTATAATATAACTGTGGCCCGTAATTCCAGATTAATTAATGGCCTAGCAGTAAATCTTATTATAGATACTCCAGGCGCATGGATATCATTAATTTATACAGGAACAACATATGGATGGAGGGCACAATAATGGCTGACATTAGAACCTCTGGATTATATAATAGAATATCATTTACAGTTGTAACCTCTGCAGGCGGATCTAAAACAGCAACACTCTCAAATGTATTTAGCGCAGGAGTTTACACAATTCAATCAATTGCTGGAGACACAGATCTTGAGATTTATCTAGGAGCAGAAAATGGTACAAATGTAGGGTCATCAGCGGCGGGTTCAAAAGCAATAGTTGCTTCAGGAGACTTTAAATATGTTACTACAGTTAATGCTAATACCTCAGATGCCATCATATTTACACTATATCAGTTAGCTTCAGATGCTACAACTCTTGCAACAAAAACAGATGCATTCTGGGCCCCACCAGTTATAACAGACATAACGCCATCAAGTTTATATAATCAAAATGCTACTACTGTAATTACTGGATCAAATTTTGCGTCAAATGCGGGAGTTCAATTTAGAAAGTCAGATGACTCAACATTAGTTAGTGCTAAATCTGTAACAAGAACATCAGAAACATCTATTACAGCAACCCGTCCAGATTCATTTTTAACAACAGATTCTCCATATGATGTTGTAGTAACAAATGCTACTACTGGATTATCTGCTACATCTTTAAATGCTGTTACAGCAGGATCAGCCCCATCATGGGTTACATCTGCCACATTACCAGCATTCCAAAAGACAGTGGCATATTCACAAGCAGTGTCTGCTACAGATGCCGATGCTTCTCCAACAGTTACATATTCAGTAAACTCATCAACTCTGCCAGCAGGTATTACATTTAGTGCTGGAACATTTAGTGGAACTCCAACAGCAAATACTGGATCATATTCAGCATCAATTAGAGCAACAGATTTAGGCGGGAACTATGTAGATAGAACATTCACACTTGCTCAGGCTAAACCAGATGCTCCTACAATTGGAACAGCAACACAAACAGGTGGAACTACCGCAACAGTACCTTTTACAGCACCAGCATATACTGGAACATCAGCAATTACAACATACACAGCAACATCAAGTCCAGGGGGAATAGTAACAACTTTATCTCAAGCAGGATCGGGAACAATAAATGTTACAGGATTAACACAATTAACTGCATACACTTTTACAGTAACAGCAACTAACTCAAGCGGCGTATCTGTTGCAAGTTCTGCAAGTAATCAAATTACTACAGCAGCTTTAAGTTTAGTTGTTGACTATCTTGTTGTTGCAGGCGGTGGTGGTGGTGGCTCTCAGTTTGGTGGCGGAGGCGGTGCAGGAGGACTTCGTTCTACTGTAACTGCAAGTGGTGGCACACCAGGAACAGTTGAAACTGCGTTATCCATAGCATTAAATACTTTATTTACCGTAACTGTTGGTGGTGGTGGACCAACCCTTGGCACACAGGCAAGTTTAGAAGGAGTAGGAAATAATGGAAATAATTCTGTATTTTCTACTATTACCTCAACAGGCGGTGGTGGCGGTGGTGGAAATAGTACATCAGGAAATAGTGGCGGTTCTGGTGGTGGAGGTTCTGGAATAAATACAGCAGGTGGTTCTGCATCATCATCAGATCAAGGTTTTTCAGGTGGTACTGGTGTAATCCACGGTGCATCTAACGCTGGCGGTGGTGGTGGAGGAGGAGCAAGTGCTGTTGGACAAACTGCTCTAAGTAATTTAGGTGGTAATGGTGGTGCTGGTAGGGCAATAAGTATTAGTGGTTCATCTGTTACATACGCAGGCGGCGGAGGCGGAGGTTGTGGTGGCAATTCAACCGCAGCAGGTACGGGTGGTGCAGGTGGCGGAGGAACAGGTGGAAAAACTTCAACTAATGGAATATCAGGAACTGTAAACACAGGCGGTGGTGGCGGTGGTGGACAACAATCAAATGGAATTATTATTGGTTCAGCAGGTGGTTCTGGAATTGTTATTCTTCGTTATGCAGGCCTTACACAAAAAGCAACTGGGGGAACAATTACTAATGACGGAGCAAATACAATTCATACATTTACTTCATCAGGTGCTTTTTATACTGGAGTTATTTCAGCCAAGGCAACTGGTGGATTAATAGATACTGATGGTACTTATTGGTATCACACATTTTTAAATACAGGAACATTTACTCCAACTCAATCATTAACTGCTCACTACTTAGTTGTAGCTGGCGGTGGCGGTGGTGGTGCAATAAATAATAACTCTGGAATTGGTGGCGGAGGCGGTGCAGGAGGACTTCGTTCTACTATAACTGCAACTGGTGGTGGAGGCTCACTTGAAACTGCTTTATCTTTAACTGCTCAGGCATACACAGTTCAAGTTGGTGCTGGTGGAACAACAAGAACTGGTGGAGTTAACTCTGTTTTTAGCACAATTACATCTACTGGTGGAGGTTATGGCGGAGATGATAATGCTGCTAGTAGTGGTGGTTCTAGCGGAGGTGGGGGATCTGGTAATCAAAGCGCTGGTGCTGCGTCTCCTTCAGGTCAAGGTAATGTAGGCGGTAATGGAGCAGCATCTGGGTATAATTACGCTGGCGGCGGTGGTGGAGGTTCTGGCGCTGCTGGTGGTAATGGGTCAGGCACTGCTGGTGGATTAGGCGGTAACGGTGTTCAAATTACTGCTTTAGCAACTCCAACTGGAACTGGTGTTAATGGCGGTTATTACGCTGGCGGCGGTGGTGGTGGTGCTCGTCAAGCACAAGGTTACAGTACTTCTGGAGGTACTGGTGGTTTTGGCGGAGGCGGACAAGGAGGAAACGAACAAGCACTACGAAATGGATACGCTGGATCTGAAAATACTGGAGGTGGCGGAGGTGGCGGTCACTCTTTTGCTTCTACATACGGTGGTGGAACTGGCGGCTCAGGTATAGTAATTATTAGGTATCTAGTATGAGTAGAATCAGAGATATAGCAAATCTATTTAGCGCAAATACGGCGGCGGCAACTGATTCTGAAGTAACAGCTGCTATTTCTGCACATAACTCTTCAACAACAACAGTACATGGAATTACTGATACTTCCGTCCTTGCAACTTCCTCATCTGTATCGTCTGCAGTTAGCACACATAATACTACAGCTAATGGACATTCTTCAAGAGGTAATACTGCTTCCCGTCCTGCCTCCCCTACAGTAGGAGATATTTATGTTAATACACAAACAGGCTTTGTTGAAATTTATGAATCTACAGGATGGTCACAAGTTGGCGGAATTGCATCAACAGTAACTTCAGTTGTTGCAACCGATGTCGGAACTTCACGATCTTACAATAATGGATCGGCATCAATAGCATTTACTCCAGGATCTGTCCTTGGTAAAACATATGCAGTTACATCATCCCCTGGCTCATATACAGCAAGTGGGTCGGTATCACCAGTTATTGTTACTGGCTTACAATCTTCAACACAGTATACATATACTGTAGTTGCATCAAATAATTATGGCAGTTCATCTGCATCATCTGCGAGTAGCGCAGTAACTGCAACAACTGTGCCACAGGCACCAACTATAGGCGCAGTTACAAGTGGTAATGCATCTGCAACAGTTGCTTATACGGCAGGTGCAACAGGTGGCGCTTCAGCAACATTTACTGCAACTTCAAGTCCAGGCGGACTTACTGGCACGGGCTCATCCCCAATTACAGTATCAGGTTTAACTAACGGCACAGCATACACATTTACAGTAACCGCAACAAATGCTAACGGAACATCAGCAGCAAGTGCTGCTAGTAGTTCAGTGACACCTGCTTCTACTTTAACTGTTGATTACCTTGTTGTTGCAGGTGGTGCAAGTGGTGGTGGTGAAAGAGCAGGCGGCGGTGGTGGAGCAGGTGGACTTCGTTCCACAGTAACAGCAACTGGCGGTGGTGGTTCACTAGAGACTGCTTTAGTTTTAACAGCATCAACTAATTACACAGTTACGGTTGGTGCTGGTGGTGCTACAAGAACAACTCAAGCAGCAGGTAACGCTGGAAATAATTCTGTCTTTTCAACAATTACTTCAACTGGCGGCGGTGGCGGTGGCGCAAGTGGTATTAATGGTGTTGTCGGTGGCTCGGGCGGAGGTGCTGGTGCAACATTAACTCCTTCAAGTCCAGCCAATGGTACACAATATCAAGGTTATGCTGGTGGTGCTGGTCACGATGGTTATACTACAATAACAAACGGCGGTGGCGGTGGAGGTGCTGGCGGTGTTGGCGGAGCCTCGGGTACTGGGTTACACGCAAGTGGTGGTGCTGGTGGCGTTGGCGTTGCTGTGTCAATTACAGGTTCATCTGTAACTTATGCAGGTGGCGGAGGTGGTGGAACTGACAGAGGCGGTGGCAGTGGAACTGGCTCGGGCGGAGCAGGTGGAAGTAGTATTGGTGGTAATGGTGGAACCTGGTCAGTTACAGCACCAACCGCAGGTACAGCAAATACTGGCTCAGGCGGAGGTGGTTCTTCTCAATCACTTCCTGATGCAAATGCCTTTGGCGCAGCAGGCGGCTCAGGTATTGTAATTCTTCGTTACGCTTCAGCAACCCAAAAAGCTTCAGGCGGTAACACAATAACAACCGATGGCACTTATTATTATCATACTTTTACTTCTTCAGGAATTTTTAATACAACCCCATCTTATGTTGCTAAAGCAATAGGTGGAACAGTAACAACTGACAACACTTATTGGTACCACACATTTACTGGTTCAGGAACATTTACTCCAACACAATCACTAACCGCAGACATCTTGGTAGTTGCAGGCGGCGGAGGATGTAATACTGACTCAAGTGGCGGCGGCGGAGCAGGCGGACTTCTAGCCTTTACATCTCAATCTTTAACTGCACAAAACTACACTTGTACAGTTGGTTCTGGTGGAGGATATATAACAAATGGGGGTAACTCACAATTTGGTTCGCTAACTTCATCTATTGGCGGAGGTCGTGGTAGTGGTGGAAATACTTCTTATAATGCGGGTAATGGTGGTTCAGGTGGAGGCGGCTCAGGCGGTGGTGGTGGCGGTGGTGGTACTGGAACAAGTGGTCAAGGAAATAATGGTGGTGCTGGAAATTCTAACGCACCTAACTATCCTGGCGGAGGTGGCGGTGGTGCTGGGGGTATAGGTATTACTCCTGCAAGCGGCGGTGCGGGTGGTGGTAATGGTGGTATCGGCGCAACAAGTGCTTTAATAAATGCTATGGGTGCAGCCACATCAACAGGTGAATTATCTGGTGGCAATTACTACTATGCTGGCGGAGGTGGCGCTAACGGCGGATTAGGAGCACCAGGTGTTGGTGGACTTGGTGGTGGTGGCACTGGTCAATTATCAGGCACAACAACCTCTACAAACGGAGCAGAAAATACAGGCGGCGGTGCTGGTGGTGGGTCTTCTGCACAGAGAAGATCTGGCGGTAGCGGTGTAGTTATAGTGAGGTATGCAATCTAATGGCTAAAATAATAAGAGTATGGGACGGTGCTACTTGGCAAACAGTAGGCACCGCTCTTCCTAATGCCCTTACAACAGATGGAACCCAAACATTAACTAATAAAACTATATCTGGTGGAGCTAATACTTTAACTAATATTGCAAATGCCTCCCTAACTAATTCATCAATTACTATTAATGGATCGGCAACATCTTTAGGTGGAAGCGTAACAATTGCAACAGGACCCTCA
>Ga0114969_10005229_pt1 | contig 10198 bp, 8 predicted proteins | sample M_130807_MF_Meta_FD_87316 | JGI IMG/M metagenome (GOLD analysis project Ga0114969, IMG submission 87316) | Freshwater microbial communities from Lake Montjoie, Canada to study carbon cycling - M_130807_MF_MetaG | ecosystem: Environmental > Aquatic > Freshwater > Lake | place: Lake Montjoie...
CCCGGTCATGGACAGCTCCGAATAACGCGCCACGTCTTTAATTTCATGGCCGTTAATGCGGTAAGGAATGGTATTGAGCACGCTATTTTCTTTCACTACGCCGCGCTGCAACGCCGTCATTACCACCATCGGTTTCACTGTGGAACCCGGTTCAAAAATATCGGTAATTGCACGGTTACGCATGGTGTCTTTCGGCGTACCGGCCATATTATTCGGGTTGTACGATGGGCTGTTGGCCATTGCCAACACTTCGCCGGTATTCACATCCACCAACACGGCGGTGCCTGATTCCGCCTTGTTAAAGGCCACGGCATTATTCAATTCGCGATACACCAGCGCCTGCAAGCGTTCGTCAATGCTCAGCATCAGGTTGTGCGCTGCCAGGCTATCCACCGAGGAGACATCTTCAATCACCCGGCCATAACGATCTTTACGTACGGTTCGCTCACCCGGTTGCCCGGTCAGCCAACGATCAAAGCTCTTTTCAACCCCTTCGATCCCTTGGCCATCGATGTTGGTGACGCCGATAATGTGCGAAGTCACCTGCCCGGAAGGGTAGTAACGACGTGATTCCTGACGCAGGTAGATGCCCGGCAGTTTCAGCTTGTGGATATAGTCGCCAATTGCCGGGTTAACCTGACGTGCCAGATAAACAAAGCGCCCTTTCGGGTTGGCGTTAATGCGGTTAGATAACTGATCCAGTGGGATCTGCAACGCATCGGAAAGCGCCTTCCAGCGCGAATCCAGCGTAATTCCGCCGCGCTCAATCAGCTCTTTCGGATCGGCCCATACGGCGTTCACTGGCACGCTGACGGCCAATGGGCGGCCAGAGCGATCGCTAATCATGCCGCGCGCGGTAGGCACTTCCTGCACGCGCAGCGAGCGCATATCGCCCTCTTTCACCAGCCGATCCGGGTTGATCACCTGTAGGTAAGCCACACGCACCAACAGCCCGGTCAACGCCAGCAAAATACAGCCGCACAGCAACGCAAAACGCCAGCTAACAAAGCTGGCTTGATCTTCCTGGCGTTTCAACTTACCGGGGCGTGCTGCTTTCATTGATTCTCTTTCTGCTCCGTGTCGTGAATTCGGTTAAGCCCTTTTATGGTTTAACGATGATATTTTCCTGCGATGGATCAACGTGCTGCATCTGCAGTTTCTCGGTAGCAATACGTTCTACACGGCTGTGATCGCCAAGGGCGTTCTCTTCCAGAATCAGGTTGCGCCACTCGATATCCAACGCATCCCGCTCCAGAACCAGCTGTTCACGCTCGGCGGTCAGCAAACGGGTACGGTGCGCCGTGGTGACCACAAAAACGGCGGAAACCAGTACGGCAGCCAGTAAAATCAGCGGGATCTTGGCGTTACGCAGCAGGTCACCGCTAATTACCCCGACCAATCCGTGGCGTTCATTGCCAATCACGCGGGCATCCTCTCGGCAATACGCAGTACCGAACTGCGCGCACGCGGGTTCTCTGCCACTTCCGCATCAGACGGCATCATTTTGCCCAGGGCTTTCAGCGTGCGGCCGCCCATCTCGCGCAGTTGCGCTTCGGTCAACGGAAGACCGGCCGGAACCTGAGCCCCACGGCTGTGGTGGCGCATAAAGCGTTTGACTATGCGATCTTCCAACGAATGGAAGCTGATGATCGACAAGCGGCCCTGCGGAGCCAACACTTCCAGCGCGCCATCCAGCGCACGCTCGATCTCTTCCAGTTCGCTGTTAATATAAATACGGATCGCCTGAAAACTGCGCGTCGCCGGATGCTTGTGCTTTTCACGGAACGGGCTGGCGTTAGCGATCAGATCCGCCAGTTCTTTGGTGCGCGTCATCGGTTCAGTACGGTTTCTTTCCACGATGGCGCGGGCAATGCGCTTGGCAAAACGCTCTTCGCCGAAGGTTTTCAGCACCCAGGCAATGTCATCAGCTTCGGCTTTCATCAGCCATTCGGCGGCAGACTGGCCGCTTGAGGGATCCATGCGCATATCCAGCGGGCCGTCACGCATGAAGGAAAATCCACGCTCAGCGTCATCCAACTGCGGGGAAGAAACCCCCAGATCGAGCAACACGCCGTCAATTTTGCCGACCAGATCGCGCTCCTGCACATAGTGCGACAAATCAGAAAACTGGCCGTGTACGATAGTAAAACGAGAGTCTTCAATAGATTGGGCAGCGGCAATGGCCTGCGGATCGCGGTCAATAGCCAACAAACGCCCTTCCGGCCCCAGTTGGGACAGAATCAGACGAGAATGGCCACCGCGACCAAAAGTTCCGTCAATGTATGTACCGTTACTACGAATGTTGAGGCCATTCACGGCCTCATCTAACAGTACGGTGGTGTGTTTATAGTTTTCCAACATGCTTATAGTGACAAGTCCTGTAGCCGCTCAGACAAGGGTTCCTGAGTGGATTGTTCTGCGTCAATATCGTCCTTGACTTGTTGATACCAGGTCTGTTCATCCCACAGTTCAAACTTGTTGAACTGCCCGACCAGCATCACTTCTTTCGTCAGCCCGGCGTGTTGGCGCAGCGTACTGGCCAACAGCAACCGCCCGGCACCATCCATCTGACACTCGCTGGCATGCCCTAAAAGTAAGCGCTGAACGCGGCGCTCGGCGGGACTCATGCTCGAAAGACGGGACAATTTCTGTTCGATAATTTCCCATTGGGGTAATGGGTAAAGCAGCAGGCAGGGCTGATGGAGGTCAATGGTACAAACCATTTGGCCTTGCGACTCCTCATTCAGTAAATCCCGGTAACGGGTAGGTACGGCAAGCCGCCCTTTACTGTCGAGGTTAACCATCGTTGCTCCACGGAACATACCTGAGCTACCCCCTCGTGACCTTTTTCACCACTTTCCCCCACAAATTACCACGGATCAGAGTTTACGGAGGGTATGAAAACCTTGTCAAGCCAGAGCGGCAGCGCTTTGGCAATATTTCAGTGTCCATTCTGGGGGCTGACTCACGAAAGTAACTCTATTTATTAAACGAATAAAAATTAACACCATGATAAACGGGAAGAATTTTCTAAACGGCAATAAGGTGATTAAAAAACTCACAAATTGGCGATTAATTAACTCATTACTTCCTTCTGCAATCCAGGTCTCACTTTCAAACCGGATAATCACCGGATGCCACCCTGCCGCAAGCCGCGTCAGCCAAGGCCTGGCTGCAGGTTGCTGGCCTACAGTTATGTGTTATAAGCCATTGACTTAATAACACTCGATAAATATTTCGCCGTAAACCGGGCGCTATTTTACGTCAATTATCCCATCAATGAAGAACACACAGAAAAAATATATCGAGCGGATATTACAGGGCTTACCCATTCCAATTTCAGTTAATTGAGTGGGATTATTCTCAAAACACTCACTTACAATTCAGGTTGCACTTTTTTACATTTCTATTTGTTGCTGTGTAAATCGCCTTTTAGCACCCAAACCAAGAAAAAAATCGCAACATACTGTTTCTAATAACTTTATTGATATCTCCCGTTTTTAATCCCTCCAAACTGTATTTTGGCGCATCCCGTCAGGACAAAAACCACTCAATTGTTAAAAATAAAAATATTGAGCTAGTTAAAATAATCATTGCAGTTTAGTAAACTAATTTTGTTTTAAATTAAAGATTATTACACCATATTAACATTTAAATTAAAAGTATTAACCTAATACACAGGAGCTCACCCCATGTTTTCACCTGCATCACGCTTACGCAGCGCCGCCGCCGATACTTTTGCCTTGGTGGTGTACTGCTTTCTGGCAGGCATGGCGATTGAAATCCTGATTTCTGGTATGAGCTTCAACCAGTCGCTCTCTTCCCGTTTATTGTCGATTCCCGTCAACATTCTTATTGCCTGGCCGTATGGTCGTTATCGCGATTTTTTTATCGCTACGGCTCGCCATTTCCCACGTGGGCAGTTTTTATTGCGCAATCTGGCCGATCTTCTGGCCTATGTCAGTTTTCAGTCACCGGTTTACGCGGCAATTCTGTGGAGCGTGGGAGCTGATGGGCAACAAATTATGGCGGCGGTAGCCAGTAATGCGGTGGTATCGATGGCAATGGGGGTAGTGTACGGCTATTTTCTGGAGTATTGCCGCCGGCTGTTCCGGGTCGTGGGATATGTATAAAAACAGGGGCCCAACTTGCTGGCCCCCTGTGGACTTATTTCCGGCTCAAGCTGCCACGGCGGAACAGGTTACGACGGATGCGCGTCATGCCCGGTTTCGGTTTACGTGGTTCGTCAAGGCTGGCCAGAACCAGTTCCAACACCCGCTCAGCCACATCACGGTGGCGCTGTGCCACGGCAAGCACCGGGCATTCCAAGAAATCCAGCAGCTCATTATCACCAAAGGTGGCAATAGCCAGATCCGTCGGTAAACGCCCAAATTTTTTCAGCGTCACATCCATCACCCCCTGCAACAGGGAGAAAGAGGTGGTAAACAGCGCCTGCGGCATGGGATGGGTTTTCAGCCATTCGGCAAACAGGGCCCCAGCTGCCTCGCGTTCGTAGCTGTTGGCGTACAGATAGTCCACATGACGTTCATCATCCTGCCAAGCCTGGCGGAACCCTTGCTCACGCAGAAAACTCACCGAAAGCTCCGGCAGTGCGCCAATATACAGCACCGACTTGGCCGGGAAGCTGCGCAACTCCTGCGCCAGCGCTAGGGAGTCTTCCTGATCGGCCCCGACCACGCTAATGAAATGTTCACGATCCAGCGCGCGGTCTAACGCAATGATTGGGAAGGGATCGTTGGCCCAGCGCTGATAAAAAGGATGCTCCGGCGGCAACGCGGTAGACACAATGATCGCATCCACCTGGCGTTGCAGCAGATGCTCAACACAGCGCATTTCGTTGTCCGGCTGATCTTCCGAACAGGCGATCAACAGTTGATAGCCCCGCTGACGCGCCTGGCGTTCCAGATAGTTAGCAATGCGGGTGTAGCTGGTATTTTCAAGATCCGGTATCACCAGGCCGATTGAGCGGGTGCGGCCAGCGCGTAGCCCTGCCGCGACGGCATTCGGGTGATAGTTGTGCTCCCTGACCACGGCCATCACTTTTTCGACGGTTTTATCACTGACACGATACTGCTTCGCCTTGCCGTTGATGACATAACTGGCCGTAGTGCGCGAAACGCCTGCGAGACGCGCGATTTCATCCAGTTTCACGTTAACCCCTTAATGACGCTGAAAATAAAGTAGAAATAAAGAGTGCAGTTTTAGTCTTTCACTCTCAGATCACGGCTAAAAAACGCTGCGGTTTGAAAGAGGGAAGATAGCGAGCAACCATAATAATCACTATGGTTATTCAACCCAGTCTTTGGATCTAACAGCAGAAAACCCAGACGAGCAACCGCTTTTGCAGAAAGGTGCCAGCAAACAGGCAAAAAGTATAAAAAGAGAGGGCGTAGCCATTAAGCTACGCCCTCTCGTTAACCAGCTAACATTCTGCTTGGCTAACGCATGATTTTATCACCGCGCGAAACACCAACAATCCCTGAGCGCGCGACTTCAACAATTTCAGCTACTTCGCGCACGGCATTGAGGAACGCATCAAGTTTGTCGCTGGTCCCGGCCAGTTGGACGGTATAAAGCGAAGCCGTAACATCCACAATCTGGCCGCGGAAAATGTCCGTACTGCGCTTCACTTCTTCACGTCCGTAACCGCTGGCCTGCAATTTCACCAGCATGATTTCACGCTCGACGTGCGCCCCTTGAACCAGTTCGCTAACGCGCAGCACATCGACCAGTTTGTGCAGTTGCTTTTCAATCTGCTCCAGCACCTTTTCGTCGCCAACGGTCTGAATAGTCATGCGCGACAGAGTAGGATCGTCAGTCGGCGCTACCGTCAGGCTTTCAATGTTATAGCCACGCTGGGAGAACAGCCCAACCACGCGCGACAACGCACCGGATTCGTTTTCCAGTAGTACAGATAAAATACGGCGCCTCATCAGGTTCTCTCCGTTTTGCTTAACCACATATCGTCCATGCTTCCACCGCGGATTTGCATTGGGTAAACATGTTCGGTTTCATCGACGGTAACATCGACAAATACCAGCCGCTCTTTCTCGGCCAGCGCCTGTGCCAGCTTGCTTTCCAACTCATCTGGCGTGCGAATGGCAATCCCCACATGGCCGTAAGCCTCCGCCAGTTTCACAAAGTCCGGCAGCGAATTCATGTAGGACTGGGAATGGCGGCCAGAATAGATCATATCCTGCCACTGCTTCACCATGCCCAGATAGCCGTTATTCAGATTGAGCACGATCACCGGCAGGTTGTATTGCAGAGCGGTAGACAGCTCCTGAATGTTCATCTGGATACTGCCATCACCGGTCACGCACACCACGGTTTCTTCCGGCAGCGCCAGCTTCACCCCGAGCGCTGCTGGCAGCCCAAAGCCCATGGTGCCCAAACCACCGGAGTTGATCCAACGGCGTGGTTTATCAAACGGATAATAGAGCGCGGCAAACATCTGGTGTTGACCAACGTCAGAAGTGACATAGGCATCGCCTTTGGTCAGCCGGTGCAAGGTTTCAATCACCGCCTGAGGCTTGATGGTGCCACTGTTTTTGTCGTAACTCAGACAATCGCGTGCCCGCCACTGTTCGATGGCTTGCCACCAATCGCGCAGCGCATCGAAATCCTGCGCTTTATCACTCTGCGCCAACAGTTCCAGCATTTGCACCAGTACCTGTTTAGCATCACCAACGATAGGAATATCGGCATCGACCGTTTTAGAAATCGAGGTCGGGTCGATATCAATATGCAGCACGGTAGCGTCCGGGCAATATTTAATCAGGTTGTTGGTGGTACGATCGTCAAAACGTACCCCGACGGCAAAGATCACATCGGAGTTATGCATGGTGTTATTGGCTTCATAAGTACCGTGCATGCCCAGCATGCCCACGCTTTGCCGATGCGTGCCAGGGAAAGCCCCCAATCCCATCAGCGTGCAGGTCACCGGCAGATTCAGTTTCTCCGCCAGTTGCAACAGCTCTTCATGACAACCTGAATTGATCGCCCCGCCACCCACATACATCACCGGCTTTTTTGCCGCCAGAATGGTCTGTAATGCACGCTTTATCTGCCCACGATGCCCTTGCACCGTTGGGTGATAAGAACGCATGCTGACTTCTTTCGGATAGGCATAAGGCATTCTTACCGCCGGGCCGACGATATCTTTAGGCAGATCGATCACCACCGGGCCTGGGCGGCCGGTAGAAGCCAGATAGAACGCTTTCTTCAATACGGAAGGAATATCTTCAGTGCGTTTGACCAGGAAGCTGTGCTTCACCACCGGGCGGGAGATCCCCACCATATCGCACTCCTGGAAGGCATCGTAGCCAATCAGCGAGCTGGGAACCTGGCCGGAAAGCACCACCATTGGGATGGAATCCATATAGGCCGTGGCGATACCGGTAATCGCATTGGTCGCACCAGGGCCGGAAGTGACCAGAACCACCCCCACTTCACCGGTAGCACGCGCATAGCCATCGGCCATATGCACTGCACCCTGTTCATGCCGCACCAGAATGTGATCGATTCCGCCTACCGTGTGCAGGGCGTCATAGATATCGAGTACCGCCCCGCCCGGATAGCCGAATACATGTTTAACGCCCTGATCGATCAACGATCGGACGACCATCTCGGCTCCTGACAACATCTCCATGGGTTTGCCTCCAGGCTTACTTAATACTTGTCTGGCGCTGGAACGAAGCGCCTGCTGCGGGGCAATGCCCCAAAAATTGATGGATGGTCTGGCTGTAACGTGACATGAGCAGTGTCAGCGGCGCTCAATGCCGCGCTACAGCCTAACATAACGTTAGAATATGAGGCAGGCAAACGGCAAAACAACCTATTAACAACAAGGTTATTGTCATTAAGCTGGGGATGGAAGTTTTACAGAAACAATACACTAGCCGTAATGAATAACAGCTAGGCATTGTTTCGGAAACTCTGGAAATTACAGAACGATATCAGATGAGAGGTATGATGGATTTCTCACCGAGAAAAACCGTCAAGCGGTAACATCATCATTTTTCCTGATACATCGATTCAATCTCATTCTGGTAACGCTGAAGGATCACCTTACGCCGCAACTTCAACGTCGGCGTCAGTTCACCCAGTTCCATGGAAAAGGCAGCGGGCAATAGAGTAAACTTTTTCACCTGCTCAAACAATGCCAGCTCTTTTTGCATCTCACGCAGCCGGGTTTCAAACATTTCAATGATATGGCTATTGCGCAGCAGTTCGAGTCGATCCTGATACTTCAGGTTAATCGATCGGGCATACTCTTCTAGCGATTCAAAACTCGGCACGATCAGTGCGGAAACAAACTTGCGCGCATCAGCTATGATTGCCACCTGTTCAATAAAACGATCCTGCGCCAGCGTGCCCTCCAGCATTTGCGGGGCAATATACTTACCGCCGGAGGTTTTCATCAAATCCTTCAGGCGTTCGGTAATAAACAGGTTGCCATTTTCATCGATCATGCCGGCATCACCGGTTTTTAACCAACCATCGGCGGTAAAGGTGTCGGCAGTTTCCAGCGGCTTATTGAAATAACCACGCATCACGATCGGCCCACGCACCTGGATCTCATTCTCATCAGCAATGCGCACTTCCACACCCGGCAAGGGTTTGCCAATCGAACCAAAGCGGAAATTATTCTCTTCCCAACAGGAGACCGTGGCACAGGTTTCCGTCATCCCGTAACCGTATTTGATGTTAACGCCCATTGCCTCAAAGAACAGAATGACGTTGTCATCCAGTTTGGCTCCGGCCGCTGGCAGGAAACGCACCCGACCGCCCAAGATCGCACGCAGTTTGCTCAGCACCAACTTATCCGCCCAACGATGGGAGAGATCGAACAACTTGCCAAGCGGCTTGCCTGCGCGTTCTTGCAAAAACTTACGCTCACCGCAAACGATCGCCCAGTGGAACAAAGCACGGCGCAGCCAAGGTGCCCGCGCCACCTTCTCATGTACCGCACTGAAGATTTTTTCATAAAAACGCGGCACCGCGCACATCAGGGTTGGCCGTACTTCAGCCATCGCCTCACGCACCCAGTCGGTATTCGGCAGATAAACGTTCTGAGCGCCGGAATGCATGATGAAGAAGCTCCAGGCTCGCTCAAAAACATGCGACATCGGCAGGAAACTGAGTGAAACATCGTCCTCCGTTACCGTCAGACGATCGTCATGCAACTGGAGTTGCGCCGCCATATTGCGGTAATCCAGCATCACGCCCTTCGGTTCACCGGTGGTGCCAGAAGTGTAAATCAGCGTGAACAAATCTTGCAGGCAACTATCAGCAATCCTTTCCTGAAGCATCACTTCAAAGCGTTCGACATCGGCCTCACGTTCAAAGTGGCTCAGATACTGCGCAATTTCGCAACCGCGCAAATCAGCAGCGTCATCAAATACAATAATGTGGGTGAGTTGTGGGCATACGCCGCGCAGCGCGATGGCAGCATCCAACTGCGCCTGCGCACCGACAAATACGATGCGAATATCGGCATCATTGATGATAAAAGCGGCCTGGGCTGCGGTATTGGTGGCATACAGCGGCACACTGACAGCACGCAATTGCAGAATAGCCAGATCGGCCAACGACCAAGCCATGCAATTATTGGCAAAGATAGCAATGCGTTCCTGCACATCAGCGCCAAGAGCCAAAAGCGCGCTGGCAATATGGTTCACATGAGTTCCCACCTGCGACCAGGTCAATTGAGTTTCACCATGAGGGGACCACTGGCGAAAAGCAATGCAGTCAGCACGCTGAGAAATTTGATGCTGTATACGTTGGACCAGATGGTAGTGCTGCAACTTATTGATCATAGAGCTCTAAGCCTGAAATTAATCAAACGGTCAACCGTGATCGGAACGCAAGTTCCTCTATCTCAGCTTACACGTGTTTACTTTTTTTGCGCAGTATACCTACTCTCTGCAGCTCGGAAAAGAGATTTCAGCGTAGAAGTGTGAGCTAAAACTGGAGTGACGTCTGTTTAATCCTGATCCTGAACAGCGATAGCTAACGGAAGGTTTAATTATGGGCTAACGAATGAGAGGGAAAACTGGCGAACGGCTAGTAGATTAAGAGCCTATCCCAATAGGATTTTATTCCAGACAATGATGCTGCATGCAAAATGCAGCATCGCCTCGTAGTTTTCGACCTTTTTCTCCCAACGCGTCAG
>Ga0114969_10005230_pt1 | contig 10197 bp, 10 predicted proteins | sample M_130807_MF_Meta_FD_87316 | JGI IMG/M metagenome (GOLD analysis project Ga0114969, IMG submission 87316) | Freshwater microbial communities from Lake Montjoie, Canada to study carbon cycling - M_130807_MF_MetaG | ecosystem: Environmental > Aquatic > Freshwater > Lake | place: Lake Montjoie...
CGCGAAATGAGCCGTTGGACGCCTTCGGCTTTGCAGGCCGGGCACTTCGGGTCAGGGGCATCGCGCTGGAGTTGCAGGAACTCAAACTCGCTGGCGCACGTGTCACAGCGGTACTCGTAAATTGGCATGTCACTGACTCACTGCTGTGCGGGTTTGTTCGATGTCTTGCCCCACCTGAGCAATCAAGGCATCGGCGGAATCAAAGGTCACCATGTCGCGCAACCGCTGAACGAATTCAACACCCACGCTCTTGCCATACAGGTTGAGATCACTCTGGTCCAAGCAGTGGGCTTCGATTCGACGCTCGGTTCCAGCAAAGGTGGTGTTGGCACCAACAGAAATTGCGGCCACGAAGCCTTCGCCAGTGGCGCCTTCGTCATCGAGGATGCTCAGTCGACCTGCATAGACACCATCTGAGGGTGTGGCCATGCCGAGTGGGGCTTGAACATTGGCGGTGTGGAAACCAAGGTCGCCGCCGCGTTGATCGCCAGTGACGACTTCGCCATCGACTCGATGCGGTCGGCCCAAGATCGCAGCAGCTGCGCTGACATCGCCAGCCAACAAAGCTGTGCGCACCGCCGTTGATGACCAGCGCACACGACCATCCCCGACCAGACCGACACCTTCGACTCCGAAATCAAACTTCTCACCAAGATCAGTCAAAAGCGCGACATCGCCGGCGGCCTGGTGACCAAAACGGAAGTCTGAACCAACCACCACTTCGGATGCATGCAAACCGTTGATGATGACTTCCTCAACGAACTGTTCGGGAGAAAACCGCGACAGCTCGTGGGTGAACGGCAAGACGACCACGTGATCGATTCCCACTTCTTGCAATAACTCCGCACGGCGATCGATGCTGGTCAGCAATGCCGGTGCTAGTTCAGGGCTCAAGAGAGCCAGCGGGTGTGGATCAAAAGTAATCGCAACTGCGGGGACCTGGAGGGCGCGGGCGCGGCGAACTACTTGGGAAACGATGACTTGGTGTCCGCGGTGCACGCCGTCAAAAACACCGACGGTGACCACACTGCGACGCCGCGGGGTTGAGCCCACATCGGCCACCACCGCATCAAGTCCGCGCCACATCGTCATGACAGAAGTCTCCCACGCATAGCTCCACGGCACTCACGATGCATCAGGCAAACACCACCAGCGACCGCAACTTGTCATCGCGCAATTGGAAAAGTCCCAATGAACGCCCTTGGCACATCAAGGCACACACCTGGTCAGTACCGGTCCACCCACCAGCGGTGGCATCGGCCTGGGACAGCGCGATTCCATGCAGAACCAAGTCCGAGGTGGCTTCATCGACCTCGATCAAGGGAAAGCTTGCGGTGACTGCGTCATCGAGGCCGACCAAGAATGCATTCACCCCCTGATCGCTATCGGCTTCAGGCAACGTCACTGCTGACTCGACGCTAAAGGGGCCGACTCGCGTGCGTCGCAAGGCCGTCAAGTGTCCACCCACACCCAAGGTCTCACCTAAGTCGCGAGCAAGGGCGCGAACGTAGGTGCCTGTACTGCAAGACACTTCTACTTCCAGGTCGACCACACCAGGCTGACTGCGATCGGCGGCGATCACGTCAAAGCGAGACACGGTAACGGGGCGAGCCTTGAGTTCGACTTCCTCGCCCGCACGCACTCGCGCATACGAGCGTTTGCCATCGACCTTGATCGCACTGATTTGCGTGGGAACTTGCAAGATGTCACCAGAGAGTTTGGAGATTTCCAGTGCAATCGCCTCATCGGTGACAGCAGTGGCGTCGCGCTCTTCCAAGATGTCGCCCTCGGCGTCATCGGTGACCGTGGATTGACCTAACCGGATCGTCGCGGTGTAGTCCTTATTGGTCAAGGCCAAGTGGCCCAACAATCGGGTGGCCCGCCCAAGCCCAAGAATCAATACTCCGGTGGCCATCGGGTCCAAGGTTCCGGCGTGCCCGACCCGACGTGTCTTGGCGACTTTGCGCAACCGGCGGACGGCATCGTGTGAGGTGATTCCGGCGGGCTTATCAATGATGACTAGGCCGTGGGGTCCAGGCATAGGACCGCTGGAGGCATCAACAGATGAAGTCATCGGCGCTGATTAGCCCTGCAGGTGCGGAGCGGCTGCCAGCGCAGCACGAATGTTGGCCATCGCGGTATCGAGGTCACAGGTAGCGGTGTATCCAGCGGCATACCGGTGTCCCCCACCACCCAAAGCGATATTGACCTGGGCCACGTCAATGTGTCCGCGCGATCGCATCGAGACGCGGTACGTGCCGTCTTCGTGCTCTTTCAAGACCACAGCGACTTCGGCTTCTTGTGCAACCCGCACCGCGTCAATCACTGATTCGACCGAGTCGATTCCAATGCCTGCGGTGACGCGATCGCTCACGGGAACTGATGTCCACACCATTCCCAAACCACCAACGGCGTCGGTTTCCAACACCGCACGATCCAAAGCAGCTCCCATAACGCGAACAAACCCAAAGGGTGCAGTGTCGTAGAGCTGGCGAGCAATCGCATCGTGCTTGATTCCGGTGGCCATCAAGCGAGCCGCTACTTCGTGCACGTGAGGCGTTGTCGCCGCATAGCGAAACGAACCGGTGTCGGTGATCAATCCGGTGTAAATGCACGTGGCCATGGCCTGATCGAGGCGCACGCCAAGTCGGTCAATCAACTTCAAGGCCATCACTGCGGTGGCAGGACTGTCGGGTTCAACCAGATGGTGCGTGCCAAAGCCGGTGTAGGACGCGTGGTGATCGACGACCACCAAGGCTTCCGCGTTCTCAGCACGTTCCTGGTGAAGGCCCAAGCGACCAGCGCTGCTGGCGTCGAAGGTAAACACCACCGGGGTGTCCGCAGGAACATCGGCAGGTGCAACCAATAACTCTTGACCGGGGAGGAACTGCAAGATCCGAGGCACGACGAACGGGTCATCACCAAAAGAAACCATGGGGGTGTTCCCCAATGTCTTCAGGGCTATCCCAACAGCCAACGCGGAACCGAGTGCATCGCCATCGGGACTGACATGAGCGAGCAACAGCGGACTTGGCGTTGAACGAGCAAGTTCAACGACCGCAGACCAATCAGCTTCTGTTGCTCGCTGATCCCAGGCGGTGGTCACGACGAAGTGTCGTCCTCAACAGGTTCTTCGTCGTGGCGGTACGGGTCCGCATCGCCAGCAAAAGAAGCACCCTCAGCAGCAGCGTGGACTTGCGCATCGGCAGCCTTAGCTTGACGCAGCAACTCATCGATGGCATCTGCTGTCTCGGGAACTGCATCCAGAACAAAGGCCAGGGTTGGGGTGAAGCGAACACCGGTTTGCTTACCGACTTCGGTTCGCAAAACACCCTTGGCGCTTTCCAGCGCTGCGGCGGACTCGGAGTGAGCTTCTTCGTCACCAAGAACGGTGTAGAAGATGGTGGCTTCGTGCAGGTCGCCGGTGACGCGAACGTCAGTGACCGTGACAAAACCTAAACGCGGATCCTTAATCCGGCGCTCAAGGGTTTCAGCCACAACCACCTTGATACGGTCTGCCAATTTGAGTGCTCGTGCTTGATCAGCCACTACGCCCTCGCCTTTTCACGCATTTCGTACGTTTCAATGACGTCATCTTCCTTGACATCGTTGAACGATCCCAATCCGATACCGCACTCAAACCCGTCACGGACTTCGGTTGCGTCATCCTTAAAGCGACGCAGGGAGTCAATGGTCAAGTTCTCGGCCACCACTGCTCCGTCGCGAATCAAGCGAGCCTTGCTGTTGCGGCGAATCAGGCCCGAGCGCACCAAACAACCAGCGATGTTGCCGGCCTTGCTGGAGCGATAGACCTCGCGCACTTCGGCGGTGCCCAACTGCACTTCTTCGTACTCGGGCTTGAGCAAGCCCTTGAGCGCAGACTCAACTTCGTCGATGGCTTGGTAAATAACCGTGTAGTAACGAATGTCGATGCCTTCACGATCGGCCAATTCGCGCGTCTTGCCTTCTGGACGCACGTTGAATCCGATGATGATGGCATCGGAAGCAGCAGCAAGCATGACGTTGGTCTCGGTAATGGCACCGACGCCGCGGTCGATGATGCGTAGCGAGACTTCATCGCCGACATCGAGGTTGAGCAAAGCATCTTCGAGGGCCTCGACCGAACCGGACACGTCACCCTTGAGGATGAGTTTGAGTTCCTGGGCCTCGCCCTGTTCCATCTGCTTGAGGAAGTCTTCAAGAGTACGACGACCACGCGACTGAGCCAGTTGGGCATTGCGCTCACGGGCTTGACGGCGCTCGGCAATTTGACGAGCGATGCGGTCTTCTTCCACCACCAAGAACGAGTCGCCGGCTCCTGGAACTGAGGTCAGACCCAGCACCTGCACTGGTCGCGAAGGAGTGGCTTCTTGGACCAAAACGCCGTGCTCGTCCATCATGGCGCGCACGCGACCGAAAGCATCACCGGCAACAATGGAGTCTCCGGCACGAAGAGTTCCGCGCTGGACCAGCACCGTGGCGACAGGGCCGCGACCGCGGTCGAGATGGGCTTCAATAGCCACACCCTGAGCGTCCTGGTTCGGGTTAGCGCGCAGGTCGAGAGATGCATCAGCAGTCAACAGAACCGCTTCGAGCAATTCGTTGATACCCAACCCTTGCTTGGCCGAGACATCAATGAACATCGTCGTGCCGCCGTATTCCTCGGCAACCAATCCATATTCGGTCAACTGGCCGCGCACCTTGGCTGGGTCAGCGCCTTCTTTATCAATCTTGTTCACCGCAACCACGATCGGCACGTCAGCGGCCAACGCGTGGTTGAGCGCTTCAACGGTTTGTGGCTTCACGCCGTCATCGGCTGCGACCACCAGGACCGCGATGTCGGTGACCTTGGCACCACGAGCACGCATGGCCGTGAAGGCTTCGTGACCAGGGGTGTCAATAAACGTGATCGCACGCTCACCGTGATGGATCTGATACGCACCAATGTGCTGAGTGATGCCACCGGCTTCGCCTTCAATGACGTCCGTGTTACGGATGGCATCGAGCAAGCGCGTCTTACCGTGGTCCACGTGACCCATGACAGTGACAACAGGAGGACGAGCGAACAGGTCGCCCTCATCGCCTTCGTCTTCACCAAATTCAAGGTCAAAGGACTCGAGCAATTCGCGGTCTTCGTCTTCAGGAGACACCACAACAACGTCGAAGTTGAGTTCAGCACCCAACAACATCAAGGTTTCGTCGTTGACCGACTGCGTTGCCGTGATGATTTCGCCCAAGTTGAACAAAATCTGCACCAACGACGCAGGGTTGCCATTGATCTTCTCGGCGAAGTCAGTCAGGGATGCACCACGGGTCATGCGAATCGTTTCGCCAGAACCACGAGGAGCAATCACGCCACCAATCGATGGAGCCTGCAGATCATCAAACTCTTGACGCCGCTGCTTCTTGGACTTGCGACCCTTCGTGGGACGACCACCGGGACGACCGAATGCACCAGCAGTTGTGCCGCGCGCGTTTCCGCCACGTGGTCCACTACGGCCACCACCGCCACCGCCGCCGCCAGGGCGACCGGCGAAACCGCCACCACCACCGGGGGCACCAGCTCCACCGCCACCGCCGGGTCCGCCGCGACCAGCCGGAGCTCCGCCACGACCACCAGCAGGTGCACCACGGCCGGCGAAACCGCCACCGGGGGCTCCACCGGGAGCGCCACTGGGACGAGAAGAAGGACGAGGAGGCATCGATGTGGGAGATGTGCCCGTGCGGGCGGCCGGTGGGCGAGGTGCCGGAGCATCACGCGAAGTGAAGGGGTTGTTGCCAGGACGCGGACCGGCTGGTCGCGGACGTGGCGGCATGCTCGAGGGACGGGGTCCATCACTAGGAGCAGAGGTCGCCAACTCTGGGGGCAAGGAGGTGATGCCCATGGCTGCGGCAGCCGCTGTTGCTACGGCAATTTCGTCAGCTGTGGGTCCTTCGGGCTCAGCCGCTTTCTTGGCGGCAGCCTTTTTGGCAGGGGCCTTCTTCGCAGGGGCAGCTGGTGCAGCTTTCGCGCTCGCAGCTTCCGCCGGATAGGCTTCTTTAACTTTTTTGATAACAGGCGCTTCAATGGTTGAAGACGCTGAACGGACGAACTCGCCCATATCTTGCAGTTTGGCAACGAGAACCTTGCTCTCAATGCCTAACTCTTTGGCTAGTTCATAGACCCGGACCTTGGCCACTGCTCTCCTACTCCTTAGTCCGAGCCCGGTCAGGGGCACGAACCGTCGTTACGGGTACGTACTCATCGCTGCGTGTTCATCGATTGCTCATCGCTTCTCGACTCGTTTCCGATAAGGCAACAGGTGTTGCGCTCTTCCCTGACAACCCCTTAAGCAGGGGGTAGTGCTGTAACAAACTGTTCCACGGCCGTGATGTCGAACGGGCCAGGTCGGCGAAAAGCGCGGTTGAAGCCGCGCCGTTGGATGGCCTGGTCCAGACAAGTGGGATGAATCCATCCCCCTCGACCGGGGTTGTGGCCTGCGGGATCTGGGATCACCCGATCCATTGAATCGGTGGTTCCAGAGACCACGAGCCGCAACAACGTGTTGCGATCTGAGCGTTCTCGACAGCCAAGGCAGGTGCGCACGGGCTGGGGACGGGAGCGTTCGGACACGCCTGACTCTAGCGTGCTGGGCTTGCGCCACTGTCAGCGCGCGCCCATTTCCGCGCGCTCGTGGCTAGTCCCTGGGCGAATCTGGGGCTATCGGAACGGCTCGACGAGTCTTTCCGGCCCGACTCGCACGGATATGGGAATCGGATCGCTGGCCTCGCAGTTAGTCGAGCGTGGTCATTTCCACGACTGTTTGCAGAACCGCATCCTCCGACAAACCCACAGCTTGCAACGCCTTGAGTTCAGGTTGGTGCTGTTCATGAAGCAATCCCAACACCAGGTGTTCAGAACCAATGTAGTAACTACGCGTCTTGTAGGCAGCCTTCATCGCACGATAGAGCACCTCAATGGCACCAGGCGAGAACGCCATCTCCTCGGAAACTTCCTCGTCACCAACCGAAACTTCGCCAGAAACTATCGTCTCAAGAATTTTTGAACGAAGGTCCGCTTGATTGAGTTCGTGCCGATCAAAGATCGCTGTTGACATTTCGGCATTGGCGTCAATCAATGCCAACACAATGAATTCGGAGCTGACTTCTTTCTGGGAATGCTCTTTGGCGATTTCTTCAGCACGACGGACTATGGATCGCGCCGTGTCGGTGTAGAGCTCCATCGCCAGCCCGTCAAGGGGGGAACTTTCCGGCGGTGGGTTTAGAGATGCAACCCACGATTGGAATCGCGTTCGAATTCGCTGCAGCATGATTATCCCCCGTTATTCGTTGCGCCCTAGGACTGCTGAACCTAGGGCGTCACGCTGACAATCGCCAACTACTGCAGGGCGTCAGGGACTGCGCGGGTGCCAATGGACTGATCGGGTGCCATATCCGAGCGGATGTCAATGCGCCAGCCGGTCAGGCGGGCAGCCAGGCGCGCGTTTTGTCCCTCTTTGCCAATGGCAAGCGAGAGTTGGTAGTCCGGCACGATCACGCGAGCGGCTCGGGCTAGTTCGTCAATTACTTCGACGCTAGAGACCTTGGCCGGTGAGAGCGCATGCTTAACAAATTCGGCCGGGTCTTCGGACCAGTCCACGATGTCGATCTTCTCGCCGTGTAGCTCGTGCATGATGTTGCGCACGCGCTGACCCAACGGTCCGATACACGAGCCCTTGGCATTGATGCCTTCACGCTTGGCGTGGACGGCAACCTTGGTGCGGTGACCGGCTTCGCGGGCCATGGCAACTAATTCGACTGAACCATCGGCGATCTCAGGGATCTCGAGTGCAAAGAGTTTGCGCACTAATCCTGGGTGTGTCCGAGACAACGTGATCTGTGGTCCGCGCTGTCCCTTGCGAACGCCAACAACGAAACACTTAATGCGCTCACCGTGAACATACTTTTCACCGGGGACTTGTTCGGCTGGAGGCAGCAAACCTTCGAGACCACCAAGGTCGATCATGACATCGCGCGCATCACGACCCTGCTGGATCACGCCCGAGACCACATCACCCTCGCGACCCGTCCATTCGCCGAAGGAGCGCTCATCGTCAACAACGCGCAGGCGCTGCATGATGACCTGACGGGCAGTGGCGGCGGCAATGCGGCCAAAACCTTCGGGGGTGTCCTCAAATTCAGGGGCGAGTTCGCCTTCTTCCGTGCTTTCGCCACGCGCCCAAACCGAAACATGACCTGTCTTTTGATCAATCTCGACGCGAGCATGCGCATGCGAACCCTCGGTGTGGTGATAAGCCGTCAGCAGTGCTGCCTGCAAAGCCGACACCACGACTTCAAAGGGGATTTCCTTTTCAGTAACCAGTGCGCGCAGCGCGCTCATGTCGATATCCATGTCACTGCCCTCCTTCGTTGTCGTCAAACTCATCGAGTTCGTCGCTGAGTTCGTCGTTGATGCGTGACCGGTTGAATTCAATTTGCACGACTGCTTTTTCCACATCAGCAAAGGCGATGTCCGCGCTGGTGGCATCGTCGTCGTTCACCAACGTGGCAGATGTTTCGTTCGTTGAGGCGACTCGACCCGTGACGGAGTCACCATCGATCAAGGTGACTTTGACGAGTCGGCTAGCCGCCCGGCGCCAGTGACGCTCGAGCGTCAGGGGTCGATCCACTCCAGGAGAGGTGACTTCCAAGACGTAGGGGGTCTCGCCCATGGCATCGGCATCATCGAGGGCACGAGAAACCTCGCTGCTGATGCGCGCCACATCGTCTAGGTCAACGCCCAGATCACTGTCAATGACGATCTTGACCAGGCGACGACGGCCTGCAGCCATTACGGAAAGCGCCTCAAGGTCATAGCCCTGGTTTTCAACCACGGGTTCAACAACGGCCCACACTCTGTCCTCGGATGCGGTCATCAAAGCTCTCCTGACAGGGGGTCCAGTTGTGGTCAAACAGTTGTAAATCTGTCGTGCTCTCGTGCGCAATACAGTCAGAGCGTACGCCCTGCCACTAACCTGACGCTACTGCCTAACTCCCCCACCTGCACATGCGAGAGGACTACCCATGCGCCCCATCTCACGCCGAGGCGTGCTTTCGGCGCTGGGCTTGGGTGTGGTCTTAGGTGTCAGCGGACTGTCGGTGAGTGCTTGCAGCAGTAACGACAACGCCCTCGATCCCCGCGTGGACGAAGCCGGAGTCAATCAAGTTTTTGTCGCCGAAGCAGCACTACTTGCCGGTGCACAATCTTTGAGCAAAGCCCGCGCGGCAGTGGTGATTCATCAAGCCCACCTTGATGCACTCATCGCCGCCGGCGCAACGACAGAAGTCGTTGAACCCAAGCCCATCACGTCCTTAACTCAACTCGCCGCGGCCCAACGCAAACAGGCGGCACTGTGTGCCCGGGTAGCGGTCGGCGCTTCACCGCGCATTGCGCGACTGCTGGCATCCATCGCGGCCTCGAACGCCTCACTGGCCAGTGTTGAGGTGGCTTCATGAGCGTCCTCGATCGTCTTCAGCTCGCCCTCGCTGGTGAACATGCTGCGATTTACGGCTACGGCGTAATCGGGGGCCGGCTCACCTCGAAATCGGGGCGGGCATTGACCAACCTGAACGCTCATCGCAGTGCCCGTGATCAACTCTCACGATTGATTGTCAGCAAAGGCGCCGAGCCGGTTCCAGCTGATCCGTTCTATGCCGTTGATATTTCGGCTGGAACGCAAAAACAACTGGTCACCACAGCCATTGCCATCGAAGATCGCCTGAGCGTGCTCTATGCAGAATTAATGCTTGAAAACGATGCGTCGGCTCGCGTCATTGCTGTAGAGCAACTCCAAGGATGCGCCGTACGGGCTACCCAGTGGCGGGGCCGAGCACAAGCATTTCCCGGCTTAAGCCAAGTCGCGCCGACTAACTAGCCACGTACCTCGGCCACAATGGCGGCTAGTGCGTCAGCAGTTGCTACCTCACGACTGTGACCTGAAGCGCGATCGCGAATTTCGAGGACGCCACTGGCCAGACCCTTACCGATCACGATGATCGTAGGGATTCCGATCAGTTCAGCATCCTTAAACTTCACGCCAGGTGAGACCCGGCGTCGATCGTCATAGAGAACTTCGATGCCTTGTTCTTCCAGGTCGCTCACCAGGTCATCGGCGAAGGCGTACAGCTCGTCTTCCTTGCCCGCGGCCACGATATGAA
>Ga0114969_10005232_pt1 | contig 10195 bp, 11 predicted proteins | sample M_130807_MF_Meta_FD_87316 | JGI IMG/M metagenome (GOLD analysis project Ga0114969, IMG submission 87316) | Freshwater microbial communities from Lake Montjoie, Canada to study carbon cycling - M_130807_MF_MetaG | ecosystem: Environmental > Aquatic > Freshwater > Lake | place: Lake Montjoie...
ACTCGTGTTGTTGGTGGTCGGCCCCCAGCGTATGAGATCGTAAACGGCCATCAGCAATTGTTTGGTGACCGGCTCCGCGCGCCATTTGCGATGCGTGCGCGCGTTCCGGAAAAGCACATCCAGCGCGTCATCATTGATGACTCGGGTCACGTTAAGTCCTTTCGTCCCGTGATTGCACGTTGTCCCGACGATAGGTTACACCGCCCCATTGGGCAATGCGCGCGAGGTTGCTATTTCCGCGCTTCGATGGCGTCCCAAATGAGAGCCGCGCCGTCGGCGCCGCCGAACCGCTTTAATTCCTGGATGCCCGTCGGTGACGTGACGTTGATTTCGGTCAGGTAATCGCCGATCACATCGATGCCTGCGAAGATAAGGCCGCGGGCTTTCAGTTCCGGTCCAATCGTCTCGCAAATGACGCGGTCGCGGGCAGACAGCTCTACGGGCTCCGCGCGCCCGCCCACATGCATGTTGGAACGCGCTTCGCCTTCGGCGGGCACGCGATTGATTGCACCGATCGCAACGCCGTCCACCAGAATGACGCGCTTGTCGCCCTTGCGCACATCCGGCAGGTAACGCTGCACGACAACCGGCTCGCGATAAAACTGCGTGAACAGTTCAAGCAGCGCGTTCAGGTTTTCATCTTCCGGCTTCAGGCGAAACACGCCGGCGCCGCCATTGCCGTAAAGCGGCTTTAAAATGATGTCTTTGTGCTCGGCGCGGAAGGCACGGATTTCATCGGGGGCGGAACTGATGAGTGTCGGCGGCATGACGCCTTTGAAATGGGTGACGAACAATTTCTCCGGCGCGTTGCGGACATGAAACGGATCGTTGACCACCAGTGTGGCAGGATGGATTCGTTCCAGGATATGCGTCGCCGTGATGTAGGCCATGTCGAACGGCGGGTCCTGGCGCATCAGCACGACATCGGCCGAAGCCAGTTCGTAGTTTCGCGAGTCGCCGAGCGTGAAGTGCTTCCCCGCGACGTTGCGAACGTCCAGCGGCCGCACCCGCGCCACCACCTGCATCTCCCGCAAGGAAAGATCGCGCGGCCCATAATACAGCAGCGTATGTCCGCGCGCCTGCGCTTCGAGACAAAGCGCAAATGTGGAATCGCCGCGGATATCGATCCGCTCGATAGGGTCCATCTGAACGGCAACGGTGAGCGACATGGCGGCGCCTTCAGTTCAAGCGGCGCTTCAGCGCATGCAGCGCAAAGGCGGCTTCGTTGGATACGTCCTCACCGGAACGCGAAAACTTCAGGCACATCTCATACGCATTGCGCGCGGATGAAAGTGCGCCCAAGGATTCCTGCAGATTCGCCAATTCGAACCAGAGAATATTTCGCTTCGGCGCAATCAGCGTCATCCGCTTGAGGATTTCGATGGCACGCGCCGTTTCCCGTTTCTTCAGCGCGCGGGTCTTAATGTTGTTCTGAAGCCGCAGCAGCACATCGCAGTCGGTCACAGGCGAAAGCGCATCAGGCATATCCGCCGATTCGGACCGTTCGGCAAATGGGATTCCGCCGTAACCGGGAACACCCATGGGTTCGCGTTCCACAAGCGCCCCGCTGTTGAAGGGATCGATCAGCGCTTCGCTTCCGCGCAAGCCAATGCGAAGGATGAAATGGCCCGGCGATAACAATCCGCAGGCTTCCATGCCGCAGCCGCGTGCGGCGTGGATGTAAAGAATGCCGAGCGCGACAGGCAGGCCGCGACGGCGTTCGATCACGCCCATCATGTCGGCGTTTTGCGGATCGTCGTAATTTTCCCGCTCACCTTCATAGCCGTACCGTCCGGCGATAACGGTGGCGAGCGATTTTGCCGCCGCATCCGCGTTGCGCGCGAAATGCGCCTCATCGCGAACCGCTTCCACCAGTTCCGCCATGTGGGCGCGAAACGCCGCCAGTTTTTTATCCGGCCGGTCGAGCGCCGCAAGCATCAGCGCGGCATTTGCCACATCGTGCGGTCCCTCGCCGGATTGGCCGAGATGCTGCAAGAATTCGGCGGGCGTAGGCTCGGCAGCTAAGGTTTTGGCGGCTTGCGTCATGCGCTCATCATTGCGGCGGAGGTTCGGGAAATCCGTTCCGCGCTGGATCGGTCTTTAGCACGACATAGTTCTCCACACGCTTAACGCCGTTAAGGCGCTGCGCGTGAGCGACCACGCGATCGACTTCATCCTTGTTCTGTGCGACCCCCATCAAATAGACGACTCCATGCACGACATCGGTCGTGTAATTTACGTCCTTGATGGACTTGTCGCCCAGCAAAATTGCGGCCAGTTGTGTGCGCATGATGAAATCCGCCGGCCCGTCGAGCCAGCCCGACATGTCGGAGACTTCGATATCGTTATCGACCTTGCGGACGCCCTCCACACTCCAGGCGACGCGCGTGGCGTCCAAGCGTAACTCGGGATTGTCCACTCTTCCCGCAAGAAGCACGCGGCCCTCAATAACAGTGGTCGACGTCCGCAAATAAAGCCCAGGGTATTGGCGCGCGAGCCGTGTCTCCAAAGTGGTTTTGATGCGTGCGTCATCCACGGCGTTGCCGATGGTGCGTTCCTGACGCACGGCGGAGATGCCTGCGACGGCCCCTCCTGCCGCGACCCAGACGCAACCTGACAAAAGCGGAATGAGCGCAATGGGGGCAATGCGGAGCAAAAGGCGAAATGGGGCGGTCATCGTCACTCCCTTGAACGCAATCCGTTTAGCAATCCGGGCGCCACGCGTCTTTGACATGGATAGGCCAACGGCGCGGGGTCACCAGTATCGCGTCGAATCGCACAGCTTTGTGGCGTAAACCCGGCCGTGCGGCCATGTAAAGTCCCGCCGCTTTGACGATCCGTGCCCGCTGGCGTGAGGTGACGGCGGCCACCGCCTCGATCTCCAATCCCCGCGCCTTGACCTCAATGAAGCAGAGGACGCCCGAAGGGCTGACGGCGATGAGATCCAGCTCGCCTGCCCGTGTTTTTACGCGGCGTCCAATGACGCGGTAAAATTTGCAAAGAAGAGAAAACGCCGCAAGCGTTTCGCTGCGCCGCCCACGGGCTTCCGCGGCTTTGCCGCGTTCAAGCTTCTTCATCGCCCGTTGCGTTTTTAATGGTCAGAGCCCGTTCATAGACATCTCGCCGGGAGCTTTGCGTCGCTTCGGCGACCAGCGCCGCAGCAGCCTTCACGGGCATGAACGGCAGGGCCTGCGTCAGCAGCGAATCGATGCGCGCCGAATCGGGCAGCTCGTCCGGCGCCGGTGCGACAAGCACCACGATCTCCCCTTTGGGTGGGGTTTCGTAGCGTGCGGCAAGCTCGGGCAGAGGTGCACGGACGAATTCTTCGTGGAATTTCGTCAGCTCCCGCGCGACCACGGCTTCGCGAGGTCCGAGCACCGCGTTCATGTCGGTAAGAGAATCGCCAAGGCGTTGCGCGGATTCGAAAAAGATGAGCGTTGCGGGAACGGCCTTAAGCGCGGCAAGCGCGGTCCGGCGTTCTCCGGACTTGGAAGGCAAAAAGCCCGCGAAAAAGAAGCGGTCGCTTGCGAGTCCGGCAGCGGCTAGCGCGGCGAGCACGGCCGATGCGCCCGGCAGCGGGAAAACCGGCAGCCCCAAAGCGCGGGCTTCGCGCACCAATTTGTGCCCTGGATCGGAAATGAGCGGGGTACCGGCGTCGCTGACCAACGCAAGCCGGGCGCCGGCCGCGAGGCGCTCCAGCAGCTTGGGTCGCATCCCCGTCGCATTGTGGTCGTTGTACACAAGCAGCGGACGGCTGATCCCATACAAGGCCAAAAGACGCGACGTCACCCGCGTATCCTCCGCCACAATCGCATCGCACTCCCTCAGTACGGTGAGCGCCCTGAGCGTTATGTCCGCGGCATTGCCGATCGGCGTAGCGGTTATATATAGACCCGGCGCAATCACCGGAGCTGAGGAATGGCCCGCAGGTTCGGTCCGGGATTTACCGTCATCGTGCGGCATCTTAGGGTCGCAATTCGAATCGAGCGGCGCAGGCGGCGTGTCCTTACGGCCAGCCCCCAGCATCGCCAAAGGAGCAGCCGCGGATGAAGGTCTTCGCGTTTTTTTCCGGCCGCGGGCCAAATCGGCAGTCTCCGATAAAGAACTGGTCTCGCGAATCGCGACGGCAAGTGTGCGCGATCACGTTCAGCCTTACGATAGGCGTCGCACTGGCAAGCTGCCAGACCATGGCGCCAGTCGCCGCGCCCCCTCCGCCACCGCCACCGCCTCCCACTCCCGTCGCGATGGCCGCGCCCACGCCCACGCCTGCCGCGCCCTCGCGGACCGACCAGCCGAATTTCTACCGCCTGCGCAATACAGCGTCCGGCGCCACTCCGGCCCGGGTTGCGCTACTGTTGCCACTCTCCGGGGGGACCGCCGAGTCACGCGCCGTGGCGGAGGCCATGGAACGTGCCGCGGAGCTTGCGGTGTTCGATTCAAAGAACACCGATATCCTATTGATGCCGCGTGACGACGGCGGCACGCCCGAAAAAGCGGCCGCTGCCGCCGCCAAGGCGATCCAGGACGGAGCCGAGATCATTATCGGGCCGCTTTTCGCGCAATCCGTGACCGCCGTCGCCCCCATCGCGCGCGCGGGCAAAGTTCCGATGGTGGCTTTTTCCAGCGACCGTTCCGTTGGCGGGAATGGGACCTATCTTCTGAGTTTTCAGCCCGAGACGGAAGTGAACCGCATTGTCAGCTATGCGGTGAAAACCGGGCACGCCAGCTTTTCCGCTCTGATCCCGAAGACCGCCTATGGCCAGAAAGTCGAGGCGGCCTTCCGGCAATCGGTGACCCGCAGCGGCGCCCGTATCGCTGCCGTTCAGCCCTTCGATGAAAGACCTCAGGCCGTCGTTGAGCCCACGAAAGCCGTGGCGCAAGCCGGGGCCGATGCGGTCCTGATCCCGGAAGGCGGCACGATGCTGCAGGCAATCGCTCCCGCGCTGGCTTCGAACGGCGCCATGATGCGCCGGGTCCAGCTCTTAGGGACCGGCCTGTGGGACGACGCTACCGTGGGGCGCGAACCGTCATTGGCGCGGGGCTGGTTCGCCGCGCCAAACCCCGATGCGTTCCGCAATTTCTCGGCCCATTACCGCGACGTCTATGGCGCCGCCCCGCCCCGTATCACAACGCTGTCCTATGACGCCTTGTCGCTGGTCGCGCTGTTGTCGCGGGGGCGGCCCTATCAGCGCTTCACCGACGGCGCGTTGACCGACCCGGATGGTTTCGTCGGCGTCGACGGGATTTTTCGCTTCAGCGCCGATGGCGCGGCCGAACGGGGCCTCGCCATTCTGCAGGTCAGCCCGAACGGTCTGACGGTCGTGGACCCTGCACCGCGGTCGTTTCCCCAACCGGGCTTCTGAAGACAGCGCTTACGCAGCGACCGGTTCCAGCGCCGCAAGTTCCCGGATGATACTGTTAAGGACCAATCGTCCGGCGGCCGTTGCGGCAAGCTGATCGTTTTCCAGTGTCAGCAATCCCTGCTGCTCCAGCCGCCTGATCGCCTGACGCGAGGGCTCAAAACCCCAGCGGGTACGGTAGGCAGTAAGATCAAGCCCTTCGGTCAGCCGAACAGCCATCAGCAAGTGCTCCTCAGCTGCTTCCTCGGTGCGGATTTCCGTCTGAGCGAGACTGCTTCCCGTTTCTTCCACGGCTGAAAGCCACTTCTCCGGCAGGCGTTCGGCTTGCGTTGCCAAACGCCGTTCACCGGAGGTGATCCGGCCATGAGCCCCAGGGCCGACCCCGGCATAATCGTCATAGTGCCAATAGGTTAGATTGTGCCGGCTCTCGGCGCCTGGACGCGCATGATTGGAGATTTCGTAAGGGGGCAAACCGGCGCGGGCGCACACATTCTGCGTTATTTCAAACATGACGGCTGCCAAATCCTCTTCTGGGAGGATCAAGCGGCCTTGGCGGTGAAGAGTGGCATACGCCGTCCCCGGCTCGATTGTCAGCTGATAGAGCGAGAGGTGTTCGGTCCCGAAGCTCAGCGCCTCCTCAAGCTCCGCCGACCACTGTTCCAGAGTTTGCCTGGGCCGCGCATAAATCAAATCGAAGCTGACACGCGGAAAAATTCCCGCAGCGAGGCGGATAGCGGCCTTCGCGTCCTCCGCGCTATGCAAGCGGCCCAATTCCCGCAAGTCCTGGTCGTTCAATGCCTGAACGCCGATCGAAATTCTGTTCACGCCCGCGGCGCGATAATCTTGAAACCGGCCCCGCTCGACACTGTTGGGGTTGGCTTCCAGCGTAATTTCGGCGTCGTCTGAGACAGTCCAGGTTTCCGCAATCGCATCGAGGACATGCGCCGCCGCCGCGCCGCTCATCAAAGACGGCGTTCCGCCGCCGAAAAAGATGCTGTGCACCGCCGGCCGATCCGGTCCCTGAAGTTCCGCGACCGCCCTTAGTTCTCTGGCAATCCCACGGGCCCAACGCATGTCGTCGTAGCGGTCGCGAACATGCGAGTTGAAGTCGCAATAGGGGCATTTCCTGGCGCAAAACGGCCAGTGAACGTAAACGGCAAACGGCTTCATGCCCCTAAGTCCGGGGCGATAGCCTCCCGGACGAATTTCACAAACGCACGCGCACGATGCGACATGGCGTGCTTTTCCTTCGGGTCCATTTCGCCAAAGGTACTGCGATAACCTTCCGGCACGAAGATCGGATCGTAGCCAAAACCTTTGTCGCCCCGCAGCGGAAAGGTCAGCTCTCCGAAGATGCGGCCCTCGTAAATCCCGGTTTCTTCACCCGGCACGGCCAGGGCCAGGACGCAGACAAAATGCGCCCGCCTGTCGGCTATCTCTTTTGCCGCCAGCAATTCCTCGATCCGCCGCATCGCCAGCCGGAAATCCTTGTCCGGTCCCGCCCAGCGCGCGGAATAAATGCCCGGGTCACCGTTGAGCCCATCGACGCAGAGGCCGGAATCATCCGACAGCGAGGGCAGTCCACTCACCTTCGCCGCCGCTTCAGCCTTCAGCTTCGCATTGTCCGCGAAGGTGGAGCCGGTCTCTTCCGGCTCCGGCAAGCCCAGCTCGGCCGCCCCTAGCGTCTGGATGCCGAACGGAGCGATCAGCTCTTTAATTTCCCGGACCTTGCCGGGATTGTGGCTCGCCACCACCAGCCGGTCGCCGCGCCGCAGGCGGATCACAGTTTCAGCGCCTGCTTTTGCAAGGCCACAAGCTCCGTCGTGCCCTTACGGGCCAAGCGCAGAAGTTCGGAGAACTGCTCTTCGGTGAAGGGAACGCCTTCCGCGGTACCCTGAATTTCGACAATCCCGCCCGTCCCGGTCAGCACGAAATTGCTATCCGTTGCCGCGGCCGAATCCTCTGGATAGTCCAAGTCGAGAACCGGCGTGGTCCCGTAAATGCCGCAGGATACCGCCGCCACATGGTCTTTGATGGCGTGCCGGGCGATCAGTCCGGTGCCGGTCATGAAGCTGATGCATTGGTACAGAGCGACAAATCCGCCGGTAATAGAGGCCGTCCGGGTGCCGCCATCGGCCTGGATAACGTCGCAGTCGATAATGATCTGGCGCTCGCCGAGAAGCTCCAACGCGGTGATGGCGCGGAGGGAACGGCCGATAAGGCGCTGAATTTCCTGCGTACGCCCGCTTTGCTTGCCGGCGGCGGCCTCACGCCGTGTGCGCTCGTTGGTGGCCCTCGGAAGCATCCCATATTCGGCCGTGACCCAGCCACGCCCGCTCCCCCGCAAAAACGGGGGCGGCTGATTTTCCAAGCTGGCCGTGCACAACACGTGCGTATTGCCGAATTTGACCAGGCAGGAGCCTTCCGCGTGCTTCAAGATTCCCGGTTCGAAGCTGACGGCACGCATTTGATCGGTCTGGCGACCGGAGGGGCGGAGTGCGGAATTATCGGTAACAGCCATAGCGGGGCATCTCTTGAAGTTATAAGGGTCGACGGTTACCTAGCGGCCTGAGCGCCGCGGTGCAAATTGCGGGCGCTGAGCGGGCCGGCGGCAGTCAAAATCGAACCGCCATGACAATATCTTAGGTCCTTGGGATAGGAGAGGCAAAACCTCAACCGGCATGCAGGGCGATCTCATCACCAGCGAGCTTGGCAGCCGTCCGCGGGAGGTTTTCCGGCACTTGGTCGAGGCATATCTCTCGTCGGGTGAGCCTGTCGGGTCCCGTACCATTTCCCAACGCTTGCCCGTTAATCTGTCCCCGGCATCCATCCGCAACGTCATGGCGGATTTGGAAACCATGGGCCTGCTTTACGCGCCGCACACCAGCGCAGGCCGCGTCCCGACCGAAAAAGGCCTTCGGCTATTCGTCGACGGCATGCTGCAGGTCGGCGACCTGACGCGCGACGAGCGGGCCGCCATCGAGGACCGCATCGCGGCATCCGGCCGCCCCTTGGAGGACGTTCTCACACAGGCGGCAAGTCTTCTGTCCGGGCTATCGCGGTGCGCCGGGCTGCTGGTCGCGGCCAAGCAAGAAGTGGCGCTCAAACATGTCGAGTTCGTCGCCGTCGGGGCGGGAAGGGCCCTGGCCATCCTGGTGGGCGCGGATGGGAGCGTGGAGAACCGGCTGATCGAGACACCCCTTGGCCTCCCGCACTCCGTGCTGATTGAAGCGGGCAATTATCTCTCGGCCAAGCTGCAGGGGCGCACCCTGGATGCGGCGCGGGGCGAGATCCTAAAGGAAATCGAAGAGCAGCGGGCTCAGCTCGACACTCTTACAGCCCAGATCGTCTCGGCCGGGTTGGCGACGTTGTCCGCCCGGCCGCATGAAGGCGCGGATGCCGCGGGCGATAAAATCTTGATCGTGCGGGGGGCCTCTAACCTGCTGGATGATATTGGCGCCCAGGGCGATCTCGAGCGCGTCCGTACGCTGTTCGACGATATCGAGCGCAAGAGCGACCTGATTTCGCTTCTGGAGCTTGCGCGCAAGGGTGAGGGTGTCCACATCTTCATCGGTTCGGAAAACAAATTGTTCTCATTGTCGGGGTCTTCGATCGTCGCCGCGCCCTATGCCGATGCCAAAGGCAAAGTGTTAGGCGTCATCGGCGTAATTGGCCCGACACGGCTGAATTATGCCCGCATTATCCCTATGGTGGATTATACCGCGCGCGTGGTCGGCCGGCTTTTGGCATAGACCGGCCCAGCAGCATCAGCGTTTAAGGAGAATCATGTCTGCCGATACCGATAACCAGCCTTTGCCCGAAGAAGCGGGTCAGGGGAACGCCGCCGGCGAGGATGAAATCCGGCGTGAGATCAACGTGCTTCGCGCTGAAGCCGATGCGCAAAAGGACCGCGCCTTGCGGGCGCTGGCCGAGGTCGAAAACGTCCGCAAGCGTCTGGAACGCGAACGCGACGACTCACGCACCTATAGCGTGACGCGCTTTGCCCGCGATCTGCTGACAGTGGCGGATAACCTCACACGGGCCCTCGCCGCGATGTCTGCCGACGCACGCGCCCAGGCTGACGATTCAATCAAGGCCGTCCTCGACGGCATTGAGGCCACCGAACGCGAGTTGCAAGCCGTTCTCGGACGTCATGGGGTCAAGCCTATTGAGGCCCAAAGTCAGCGCTTCGACCCACATCTGCACCAGGCGATTGCGGAGGTGCCTGCGCAAGGCGCCGAGCCGGGCACCGTGGTGAGCGTCGTGCAGTCGGGCTACGTCATCGGCGACCGGTTGCTCCGCCCGGCGATGGTGACCGTTGCAAAGGCCGGCCCGCGTCCGAATGGTGACGGCGGAGCGCACGGAGCGTCCGTGGATTCGAAGGTTTGACGCGGCAGGACCGGGCTTTGCGGGCTGTGGCGTCTTAAGCGTAAGATCGATCCATGAGTACCATTCGCGTTACGGTTGCCGGTGCATCCGGCCGCATGGGCCGCACGTTGATTCGTGCTTTGGCCGAAGCCGAAGACATGAAACTTGCCTTTGCGCTGGAGCGCCCCGGCCAAGCCTCGCTCGGTGAAGATGCTGGGGGCCTCGCGGGATTGCAGCCCAATGGCATCCGGTTAAGCGATGACGCCCTCGCCGCGCTAGCCGCGTCCGATGCCGTGCTGGATTTCACGACACCCGCGGCAAGCGTTGCGGTATCCGAACTGGCGGCGCAGGCCCGCATTGTCCACGTCATCGGCACGACGGGATTTGCGGAGGACGACCTGACCCGGCTGAAAGCATCGGCGCGTCACGCGGTCATCGTGAAATCGGGAAATATGAGCCTGGGCGTC
>Ga0114969_10005234_pt1 | contig 10194 bp, 7 predicted proteins | sample M_130807_MF_Meta_FD_87316 | JGI IMG/M metagenome (GOLD analysis project Ga0114969, IMG submission 87316) | Freshwater microbial communities from Lake Montjoie, Canada to study carbon cycling - M_130807_MF_MetaG | ecosystem: Environmental > Aquatic > Freshwater > Lake | place: Lake Montjoie...
GTCTGAAACAGCCCCCATACTTACTTACAATCTTACAATCTTACGAAATGTCCATCTTACTTAATACTGGTATTGAAACAACCCCTGCTCCTGACTTCTTCGAAATGGCGATCCAATCTCGAGACATTGAGATCCTAATGTTGGAGCGCGAGCTCTATACCATGCGCGCAATTATTGAGGAGCAGGATAAAACGATTGCGGCATATCGTGCTAGTATCTCTGTGCGACCTGAGCACGAGGTAGTTGTTCTGATTATATTTGCGTCGAATTCGGCGTCTGCGTCAGCAACAGAGACTGTGTCAGCAACAGAGACTGTAGCGGCTGAAGAGTCTACGGAAATACACGAGCAAGAAAGTACTGTGGATAGAAAGCAGAAACATAGGAGTCTTGCGAATTATTTAGTGGACGAGGACCGCATAACACATACACTAAAAGACTCTGAATGGTGTGTCTATTACGACAAAGAGGCAGGGGAGCTAATTGGAACTGGAGGTATCTACAAGTCTCTAAGGTCATTTGTCATAGCGCATAGAGCAGCAATAAACAGGCCTGCTAAGAATATAGTACCTTGGAATGAGTGTAAAGTACAACGAAATGGAACCTACATCAAGATGAGTGAGTTATTGCCTCTCCAGTAACTATGCAAAACAACTAGAAAACCCAAAAAACCAAAAAATCAAAAAACCAAAAAACCAAAAAAACATTTTTTGGTTTTTCTAAGTTTCTGGTTGTCTGGTTTTTGTAGTTTGTATTTCTATTCTTCGTCACTGCAGTTGTCTTCGTCATCTGCTCCATAGCACACGCAGGTAGTTTCGTGACATTCTGTACAGTGCGTATGGCACTTACACTCGCACGCCTCGATTTCACAACTGCTACATTCACATGCACAGTTCTTAGTAGTACAGCACTCGGAATCACAGAATGTAGGGACATCTTTCTCTTTTCGTAAGCACGTAGCCCCTATACAACTCGTCATACCACATTTCTCATCGTGATGGGTCTTCATCCGATTATCCCACTCGAGTAAGGAGCAGTTACAGTAGCACTCACAACTTTTTACTGTAGATGCCAGTTTGACTTCTAAGACCCGTATCTCTTCTAACACATTTTGTAGGATCTCTTTCTTCTCCTCTAGTAGCATTTCCATAGTAGCACGAGATGTCATATTGGTAAGTAAGATTAGTAAGAAAGTAGGCGGGGCTCTTACTTCCCTGTTTGTTACACGTTTCAATTTTTTACAAACCTGTGTACAAAAATGGTGTTTTCTTTGTTTTTCTGTTTTTCTGTATTTTTCTATACTTATTAAGACTCCTCATATTCTAGTTTGTCATGCATGTTTCGTCGTTGTTCTCTCATTGCTTCTGCGTACTCCTCTTCCTCTTCATCATAGGGTTCATCTTCGTAGGGTTCTTCCTCTACTGGATGTTCGTACTTGCACCTATCGCCAAACTTACACTTACCTGTTTCAATCCATTTGTAGCACTGGCCTTTACTAGGATGTTTGAATCGACATTCAGGTCCCGCCCAGCAAGGAAGTCCTTTGATATGCGCCTTACAACATTTTGTAGAAGGTATTTTGGCTTGATAGAGTTCTAATTCAGCCACTAACTCGTTAATAAAGCGAGTCTTTTCACGTATGATATATTCTAATAATTCAACTTTTGTAGCCATTATAAGTAAGTAAGATTTAAGTAAGATTATAATTATGTAGAGTGCAGGGCACAAGGAATGAGTACAAACCGATGTATGGCTTCAATTTTTTACAAAGAAATGTCTAGACTTTTCTACAAAAAATGGATGTTTTTTGTTGTTTTTATTGTTTTTGTACTTTTTTTTTGTGTATTTTGTAGTTTTTGTATTCTAATCATTGTCGCAAGTACTGATCCAGTTACTACGCTTTTTAGGAGAGACCCATATGTTCATCTCTTCCTCGTCATCTACACTCAATCGACGGGGCCATTGGTTACTATGTTTGTAGTTATTTCTAGGTTCTTCGTCTGCTAGGACACTCGTCTTTAGCCCCTCTACAAGGGGCGTCGATAGCCGATCAGTAGCAGAAGCCTCTACTTCGTAGGGCGAGGAGATAGCCGTCGCTTCGTCCTGCGTCACGTACTTGAGCCCACTCCCATCTGTGTACTCACTCAACTCAGCCTCTAGTGATTCGACACGACACTGTAGGATCTGCTTATCCTCTCGCTCCCTATTCTTCTCATTATAGAGAGTATCCAGTTGTTTCAGTAGGGACTGCTCCCTCTGCACTACTTCGTGCAGTCTCATTTCTAGTTCCAAGATACGACGATCCTTCTCGGCTGCCTTTGCTAGTAAGAATTCAGTAGACATTATAGGTAAGTAAGATTGTAAGTAAGAAGCGGGGACTTCTGTGCTCTGTCGAAACAAGTCTTCAATTTTTTACGTCGAACTCCTATATCCTTTTATAGGCAGAGTATACACGGGATACAAATGTAAAAAATTGAAGACTCTTTTCCTCACACCTGTAAGTCTGGCCCAACTACTAATAATCTTACTGCAATCTTACATTCTTACTATCTTACTTACTAATGACGACTCCGAACTATATAGTACCGTTTACTGGCTTCGCCTACCACCCGCATCAGTCTGAAGCTATAGAGTGGATGATAGGTCGCGAAGTACCTAGTGCACTCTACTTTCGAGGGGGTATAGAAGCTGACGAAATGGGTCTAGGCAAGACCTATATCACAATAGGTCTCTTACTCAACAACCCTGTGCCCAATACTCTGATTCTAGTACCGCCTGCCCTCCAGCACCAGTGGGCCAAGTGCCTACTAGAGAGTAGCATACCACATACTATCTTAGTAGCAGGCAAGACTGAGACAGTAGGGGGTAGTAGGGACTTCACGGTTACGCTGAGCACCTATGATCGTGCTATAAACAATATATATACACTACAAGATACTGCTTTTGACCGACTAATTTGCGACGAGGGACACGTATTCAAGAATGGACCCAAGACTAGACGCTTCAGAGTACTGTCAGAACTAGTAGCTCCTAGGCGCTGGATCCTTACTGGTACGCCTATACACAATAAGAAACAGGACTTTATAAATCTAATGAGATTCCTAGGGAACAAGGTCCCTGTAGGCAAGGATAGTCTAGTCAAGCCTGCTTCTATAGTAATGATTCGTAGGATTGTAGAGGATGTAAAGGAGGCTGTCCCTACTATGCCTGCGCACCCCCCTACTCACATAGTGCACCCAGTGACTATGCCTGAGGAGTCTGAGGAGGCTACTCTGTTTGGGGCGTTAGTACGGAGACTAGAGGCTGCTATAGAGGCGGAAAAAGAGCAGTGGATTATACTAGAGCTCTACCTGCGTATTCGCCAGTTTATAGCCCACCCCGCTATCTATATCGACGCTATGAATCGCAAGTACAAGGGTTCCTACAAGCGACCTAAGTGGACTGGGACTGCTAGTAAGATGACCGCATTTCAGTCCTATATGGCTACTTCAGAGCGTACTCCCTCTATAGTCTTCACTACCTTCATAGACGAGATGGAGTACGCGGACAGGATCCTGAAGTCTCTGGGCTACAGTACCTGGCAGATTAGGGGAGGTATGACGGAAGCAGGTAGGATAGATACTATTGAGGAGTCTAAGGCAGCAGTAGAAGCGGGCGAGCCTACTGTGATTCTAGTACAGATAGTAGCGGGTGGATGCGGTCTCAACCTACAGCACTGCTCCCGCATCCTAATGCTGACGAGTCACTGGAATCCTGCGATTATAGACCAGGCTATAGCACGGGCGTATAGAATGGGCCAGACCGAGCAAGTAGAGGTCCACCACTTTGTACTAGCAGACGATGCTGAGCTCAATATAGACCGCAAGATAGCAGGGGCCCACGGTAGGAAAAGACTAGAGGCCATAGAGGTCCACCACAAACTACTAACGGAAAGTGCTATTGACTACGAGACTATGGTGGGTATACTGGACAGGTGCTTGGAATTAGAGGGTACGGAGGAGGGGGAGGACCCACTGCCTGCCGCAAATAGTAGTGCTGGGAGTAGCACAGTAGGCTAATAAAACTACAATAATAAGAAAATAATCACAAAAACAACAAAAAACACATTTTTTTTTGTTTTTGCATAGGGAGCGCATAGCACTTTCCGGGAAAAATTGAAGTCGTACGAGCACAGTGAGCAGGAGTCTGATCTACTTACGACTGTTATTAATCTTACAATCTTACGACTGTTACTAATCTTACTACTGTTACTAATCTTACTAACTATACCTACGGCATGCCAGCTCTTACTAGATCCGTTACTGCTAAACTTCGCTACGAAGCCGAGCAAAAGGTCCACTACGACCATATGCGGTCACTCTATGCTAAAGTTGCTAGTTTCACTGAACCGACTGATAGAGTCAAGGTACTTCAGGAAATACTAGACTTTGTGAAAGAAAGTAAGCATATGATCAAACTGATACAAACGGATATGCTGTTTAGGCGTGTACTCTACGAGAAATGCGCAGAATTTAGTAGTCACCCGCAGTGTACTAGGAGACTAGCCTTTAGTTGCAAGGCTATGCGCCTGCGAATAGAAATTATGGGAGGGATCTAATGGTATAAACCTATAATTATACAAAACAAAATACAGAATACAAAAAAAAGACTACAATTTTTCTAGTTTTTTTTGTTTTAGTAGTCTTTTTTTTTATTTTAGTAGTATTGAACTTGTGACAGGAGTTGCTTCACAGCGTAACAGTATTGGTAGAGTAGAAGTCCGCAATTAGCCATCTTCATCGTATCCCTGACATTCTCTGCGACAGAATCGTAGAAGACTCGGTTTGTTTGTAGCAATTGATGTATGTGCTTGTTTACGAGAACAAAGGCCATAAAGCGGATACACCACACATCCTTCATCCTAGGCTCTACGGCCTCGTTGCTGTTTTCAGCATATTTGAGAGCAATGTTCAAGGCCTCATTGCGCTCTGTAAGATATCGAGTCATAGATCGTGTAACAATCGGCATTTTGTAAGAAGGGGGCTGTTTGTCCTGGACAACCACAAGTTTCAATTTTTCAACCCATGGTAGGATGGGTGCTAAGACCCGCAAACAGACACCGCTCCTATCACAGGAGTTGGTGGACGCGTATTTGAGTAGTAAGTCGGCGATTCGTGTAACCGAAAAATCCGACAAGGGTGAAGTCTTTACACCCGTTAGTATTATTGACCGGATGTTGGCGATGCTTCCGTCGTCCGTATGGCGAAATCCTGATCTAACCTGGTGTGATCCTGCGTGCGGTCTCGGCCAATTCCCGCTCAAACTGCTCGTCGGCGGCAAGGGATATGAGGGATTACTGTTGGGACTGCAGACAGCCATTCCAAACAAGCAAAGCCGTTTGAACCATATTTTTACAAAGATGCTCACCTGTTACGACATTAATTCAGAACACACACAGAGTCTTACGGCACAAATTAGAAAGATGGGCGTTCTGAAACCCTTAGTGAAAGAAGCGAATTTTTTGGAAACCGATAAGGACACGAAGTACGACATCATTGTGGGGAATCCACCGTACAATCAAGGGGGCATCAAACGTGTAGGAGAGAAACGACTTCACGTGCGATTTACGGAAGCAGCGTTGCATCGTCTTACACCAAGAGGCCAGCTTCTGTTTGTCTGCCCTCCGAACTACAGAGAAGCGGGATCCACTATGAACCGCTTGTTCCAAGCCCCTGGATTCCGCGCGATTCAGATGTTGGATCCGAATGAAACCCATCGACTGTTCCGCATTCAAGCCCGTGTAGACATGTTTCTGTATGACAAAGGGTACAAGGGATTGACGAAGATTACGGATGAACGTGGGCACATTGTGTCGGTACATTTGGATCTTACAAAACACATTCCGAATTACGGACATTCGGTGTTTGAGAAGTTAAGGGAGCGAGGATCGGCGGGTATTACGGGTCGACGAAGTGCTGAGGCCTCCACGGTGGATTGTAAGGCGAGTGGACTCAATCAAGGATCGCACAAGATGTTGCATTTGATTGTGGAGGGAGGTCGTAAGGTAATTCGACGGACACGAAAGCATACACATCAGAACACGCCAAAACTGATATTAAATGGTCTTGGTGTGCCTTATGTGTTTTACGATAAAACGGGCCAGTATGGTGCCACGCAGGTCCCGGTGTTAATAACCAACCCTTCGAAGGCACTGGTGGACTTTACGAAGAGCAAGATGTTTTATTACATCATGGGTGGACTCAAGGTGACGGGAAACAATAACTTGCCGTACATGTTGGAGGATATTCCAAAGGGGTTTGGTTTAGATCTTAAATTTACGAAGGAGGAAACGGCAGACATTGAACGGACTCGAATCCCGACGTTTGAGGATAAGGATCTGTCAACTCTGTGCAAATAATCAAAGATGTTGGTAGAATGCCTCCTAAGAAAAAAACGACTGAAAAACGACGAAGTGTGTCTCCCTCAAACAGAAAACATACGCGTCGTGCGCAAGTTATTCCACCCCATCTCACTGCAATCCCAATAAGCAATGGTCTTGAAACAACAATAAGAGCAATAGGCACTGTTGTGCCCACAGGAATTACCTTGGTGGAGAGACCTCGACGCAGCCCTTCTCCGAATTATCGAGGATTCCCCGAGGGTTCGGCGTTTTATCCTGGACCAAGTGAATCACCTCGTGCGTTTGTAGTAATTGAGAAGCCAAAGAAAGAGGAATCTTCATCATGGTGTACGATTATGTAAGGAGGTTGGATTTCCAAAAAAATATTCGTGGTACGAGTACGTTTTTCTGGAAATTATATTTGAGGGGAAATAGTAGAAGTTTGACATGTCCAGTTCGAGTTCAAGTTCGAGAACTGCTTCAGTAGCGGCAGCCCGGACGTGCGATCTTGAAGGTCGGTTTGATATTTCGCCGTTTAGTGGTGATCCTGGTTATGATGAACTATGCGCACTTCTTAAAAATGGATTATATTATCAGGCGACTGGAAATGCCATTGGGGCCTTAACAAGTTACAGCATGGCTGAAGTCTATGTTCATATGAAAGTTGTAAATTTACAATCACGTCTAATGGATGCAGATGTGGCGGTAAGTCTGGGTAAGGTTGGTGTTCTGGAACAACAATTGCTAGGATATATTGAAGTCTTGACGGAAAAGACCAAGGAGCTTATGAAGAACCCAGCGGGGGGTAAAACAGAGGAAGGCGAGGATTGGAAGTCTATTTGTGATATTGCAGAAGACAAAGCAGATAAATCATTTGATGACGTGGTAGGCATGGCTGAACAAAAACGTATGGCAATCACATCCTTTATAAAGCCATTGTTGTTTCCGAACGTGTTTCCTGCGTTGGGAAAAGGTGTTTTGTTATATGGTCCACCAGGAACAGGTAAGACATATTTTGTAAAGGGAATGATTAATGCGCTCCAGACGATTGATAAAGGTGTGGGGATTTTGTATTATGCACCCACGGCGGCGGATTTGAAGGGAAAGTACGTAGGCGAGACTGAGAAAAAGATTGTGAAATATTTCACTTGCGCTTCTCGAAATGCGTGTGTAAGAATGGAAGAAAGTTTAAAAGAAGCAGGCGGTGATGTTAGAAAGGCTAAAAAATACATTAGTGTAATCTTCATTGATGAATTCGATGGTGTGGGAGGAGATCGTTCGGAGGACCAGACTGGTTTGGTTGCAAACAGTGTTAACACACTTCTGCAGATGATGGATGGTGTTCAAAGTTTCAAAAATGTAACAGTTGTGGCTGCGACAAATTATCCGTGGAACTTAGATGCTGCCATTTTGCGTCGTTTTAACAATCAAATTTATGTAGGTTTATCGAATTCCGAAGATAATCAAGAATTGTTACAACTTGAGTATAAAAATTTAATAAAGATTAAATCCACTAATGTGGGGTGTTATTGCGCAAAAGATATTAAGCAAAGTGTGTTCAAAGCTACGCGAGATATGGACGCTTATTGTGGTTCAACAATTACATCAAGTGATATACAGTTGATAAAAGACAACGGTCCACCACGAATTGAGATTTCACTTCCTGAGAATGTTGTTCCATTGGAGAATTCAGGAATCAATGTAACTGGTGAAGAAACAACTGAGAATCATTGGCACATTACAGTTTGTGTTATAGGAACAAATCATAGATTATTCAAATATAAATTTAACTTATCAGATGTACCTTTACAAAAAGAAACAGTCAATGGCACTACGAAAATACTAGCCGGCGTGATAAACCTGGCATCGCCTCCACCGGTGGTAGCAAAAGCAGCAACAGAATTAACTGCATCAACAGCAGCAACTGCACGTAAAAATAATACAACTAGACGAAGTTCAAGACGAAGCCAGCGTGGAGGTTCAAAACGATTTAAGACATTTAAGAGACGTCGAACGAATGTCTATAATGAATTCTTGACTCCAGCAGATGATTATGAAGTTCAAGTAGGTGGTGCAAAAGAACGATACAAAATTATAATTAATCTGGATGATAGTAAAGACATTAGTGATTTGGATCCCTCCAAGATATCCTCTTGGTTTATGCTTGAAGATACAAAAGTGAACGTGCGACGACTTGAAGAGTTCTCACCTTATAAACTTTTCAAACATCATTTCCTAACAGCACCTGTATTGGAGGAAGTCGCGCTTTTAATGCAGGTTCAAAAATATAGTAACAGTGACATTACAAATGTTATGGCGTATGTTGGACAGAAAAATGGTGAACAGGTTGCAGAATTGGGCACCTATATTAATTATTCATTGCCTCTGCTGGCTGCTTCAGGGACAAAATCTCTGCTAAGTGGGTTTCAAAGACCAACTCAAAACCCTTTAATGGGGTCGTCCTCTTCATCAACGGCCTCCAGTAGCTCATCAACGGCATACAGTAGCGCGGCCCCCAGTAGCTCGGCATCCAGAACTTCATCAACGGCCTCTGTTGCTTCAACGTCACCTAGGGTGCTAGAAACACCGCTAACTCCAACAGAACAAAGCTTTTTATGTGGCTCACCTGACGAAGCTGACAAACAAGAACTTGCTAAGTATTATGTGAGTGCTGCGAGCGTGTTGAAAAATAATTCGGTTCTTCAAACTATAAATAAGGATATTCAAGCGAAGATTGAGTCAGTTCTTATCAGAGGGGATTTAAGCAAATCACTCACTTCGTTGTATCTCACAAATGACAAAGACTCAATGGTGAATGTTGATGATATTGAGTCCATGAGTGTACCTGATGACAAGAAAGGATTTGTAACAAGATTTGCGTTTGAAGGCATCAAGTATATAAATACAAAATTTGTGATTGGAAACGAAATTGCAGGGTTGTTTCAAGATCCGGCGATTAAGGATTTTTTTATTCCAGAGGAAGTCACAAACTATTCAACATTGGCGCAATACAAACTAGCCACAGGAAAGACATCCATAGATGTGATTTCAAGAATTGTGACAAATGTGACATCTGCACCGGACGATGAAGGAAATTCATTGCCTCCTAATGTTTTGTTATTTGAGATATGGGCAGCGACAAAGGATGTAATTGATTATTTGAAAGAACTTGAAAAAACTCCTGGTGGAATGACTTTTGATGCGCAGTTTGGGTTAACAGCACCATCTGAGACGATGACCGCCGACAAAAAGGCAGAGATTGTCGATAGACTTAACGCCACGATTGATGTATTTAATGAACGAATTGCTTTCAATGAGGGTCTATTGACTGAATTACGCAATAAAACTTCATTAGAAGATATGGCCAAATTCAACATGTTACATGAGCAAACACGAATGTTAACAAAAGATGTAGAGGAATATAGAGTTGAATTATCGACAATAAATAGCGCTACTGCTGCAATAACTCAAGGAGGGACACCATCACCACCATCTGGAATAAGGCAAAGGAACCCCTACGTCGGTGCCTCTGGCAGTTCGAGTGCCTCTAGTAGCTCGAGTGCCTCTGGTAGTTCGAGTGCCACTAATCCCCCTAATCTACCGCTCACATATGAAAGGAGTGATGTGTATGCATATCGCCGAAACAAGGGTGCAGAAATGTTTTTAGAAAGAATAAATCGTTTTTTTGGAAATAATGTAGCCACAGCAGCTGCTGGACAAACAGAAGAAAGTAAAGCTCGAGCCAAAATACAACAACTTGCTGGAATGTTCGCAACAAAGATCCAGTTGGCTGACGGTGTTGATACCACTCCCAAAAC
>Ga0114969_10005235_pt1 | contig 10193 bp, 11 predicted proteins | sample M_130807_MF_Meta_FD_87316 | JGI IMG/M metagenome (GOLD analysis project Ga0114969, IMG submission 87316) | Freshwater microbial communities from Lake Montjoie, Canada to study carbon cycling - M_130807_MF_MetaG | ecosystem: Environmental > Aquatic > Freshwater > Lake | place: Lake Montjoie...
AACCTTTCAATATTTTACGCCATCTATGGAAAAATACCATGCAAGGGCAACATTAGGATCAAAACTTACTTATGATGATAAAAAATGGCCCTTACAATTTGAACCCTTTGCACAAATGATTTTGTATTATTATTTAAATGGTGAACCAATTTCCTATTATAATTCAGATAATACGTTAGATGGATATTATTCTCCCAATGGATTGCATCGTTACCGTTATCGTTTAGGATTCAAAATAAAACCGATTAAAGCATTCAAAAAATTAGACCTAATGTTATATGTAGCAGGGCAAAAAGAATTTAATTTACCTTTTTTAGGTGGACAAAACATAAATTATAGTTCACCTAAAAATAGTATGACCGACAAACAAAAAGTGAATTTACCATTTAACGATTATTCTATATTAGGATTTCAAATAAATTACGTATTTGACAAAAAGTAACACTCTAACTCACGAAAATTCGTTTAAATTTCAATCTTACAAACCAAACCGTTTCCCCGGTAATGCTTTCACCACTCCTTTTAATTCTAAACCCAACAAAATACCGCTCATCAAACGCACTGGAATTTCCGTTTTAATTGCCAACACATCTAGACTGACTTCCTGACTTTCTTTTAATAAGGCTACAATTTTTTGTTCCTCCTCGTCGAGATCCGAAAAGAGTTGTAATTGCTTATTTTCTGTTTTGGATGTATCCTTCCAATCCATCATTTCAAAAAAATCCTCCGATGAAGTAATGAGATGCGCTTTATTTTTTTGGATGAGATAATTACACCCTTTGGAGTATTCACGCGTTATATCGCCCGGAAAAGCAAATACATCCCGTGCATAATCATTAGCTAACTCTGCGGTGATTAAAGAACCACCTCGTTCTCCACTTTCAATTACGATGGTTGCGTCGCACATACCCGCAACAATCCGGTTACGCATCGGAAAATTTTCCCGATCTAGTTTACTTCCTGGAAGAAATTCTGTCAGTAGTCCACCATTTTCAAGCATTTTTTGCGCGATTGGTGTATGTGCCTGAGGATAAATTCGGTCTAAACCGTGTCCGAGCACACCAATCGTTTGTATCCCTAATTCTGTGCATAATTTGTGTGCGTAGATATCTATTCCGTAGGCTAGCCCACTTACCACAACAATATCTTTCCCTACAAAGGAATGTATTAGTTCTTCACATATTTTACGTCCATAGCTACTTGCATTTCGTGTTCCTACAATGGAAACTAAACGTGAAGCGTTACACGTCATATTACCCGTCTTATACATCAAAACTGGAGCGTCATCACATTGATTCAAGCGATAAGGAAATGCATCGTCTTTATAAAATAAAGTTTCTATCCGATGTTGGTCAAAATACTTCGTGTATTTTTCAGCTTCGCGAAGGGCGGTATTTCGGTCTAATTGCTGTAAAAATTTCTCTCCAATACCTGGAATAGTTTTTAAACGATGTTTGCTTGCTTTAAAAAAATCTGCGCTATCCTCAAAATGTGCTAAAATTTTTCGGATTTTCTTTTTTCCACCGCCGGTAAGTAAGGTTAATGCTATCTGATGTTGAAGACTCATGCTAATTTTGAAGTTTGTTACTTAAAATTAAACACAACAAAGAATAAATGGACTCTTGCAAAAAAAGTAATTTTTTCGTATATTATTTATAAAGCAAAAAAAAACCACCTCAACATGAGGTAGCTTTAAATACTATGTAAGGGAAGGCTTATTCCTCGTCAGCATCCTCCTCATCGTCGTCTGCTGGTTCGTCGAAATCATCCTCCTCGTCGTCTGCAACATCCTCTGCTTCTTCTACTTTTACTTCTTCCTCTTCAATTTCATCGATATCGTCCTCTTCTTCTTCATCCTCCACTTGTGGAATAACCACCGGTTTTTTATTTACTTTATTTAACTTAATCAAGTAAATAATTTCCTCTGTTTCCCATAAAAGCGCATCTAATGTTTCTCCTGTAGGCGTTTTGATTTGCGTCATACCACCACCAAATCCGTCTGGAAATGCATCTTCTAATCGGTCTTTCATGTCTTCTGAAAGCTTGTCATAACTAACTATCGCACGTTTTTTCGACATAATCTAAAAATTTCCTATTATTTATTGTTGAATGCTTAATCTTTGGCAAAAATATATTAATTGCTGAATTTACAAGGTAAAATAAAAAACTTTTTATTTTTTTTTCTAAAAAAAGGTGTTGTTCGTTGCGAAAGTACAGAAATACTCCCCGATAGAACATTTCCTAAAAGTGAATTCAAGCCAAGAAATTCTTGTATTTTTGTCGCGTGAAAGCACTATTTACATTTATTTTTCTTTGTTTTCTTTCGCTGATTTCGTTTGGACAACAAATTCGTATCGGCGTATATCGTGATCATGATATTCAACGTATTGTATTTGCGCATGATGGAACAAATTACAGTGTTTTTGCAGATACCTCCTATGTAGGAGAACTCATAAACGAGGGATATATAGAAATTCAAGAAACTACAGATAAACGCTTAGAATTATTTATCGGTATTGTTTCACAAGGAATTTTTGATAAAATATTGCTAATCGCCAGCGAAGAAAATGCGAGCATCGAACTTACTCCCACGATTCCAACTGTTAAAACACGAAAATACCAGGATGATTTTGAAATTACCACAGGTTTAAAAGGACTGACATTAGTCAATGTGGTGAATTTCAACAATTATTTAGCTGGCGTTGTTGAGTCGGAAGGCGGTACTGGAAAAGAAATTGAGTATTACAAAGTGCAAGCGCTAATGAGTCGTACGTATGCGTTAAAATATCTTTCCAAACACACCAAAGAAGGTTTCAACTTGTGCGACCGCACACATTGTCAAGCATACCATTACAAACTTCGCTTTACTCCGGATATTGAAAAAGCTGTTAGAGCAACCGAAAATGTGGTGATGGAGGATGAACTTGGCAATTTAGTAGATGCATATTTTCATGCGAATTGTGGCGGACAAACTAGTGAAGCAGACTACATTTGGAACAATCGGGTAGAGTATCTAAACACATTTAAAGATACATTTTGTGTATATACCAAACAGGCAACGTGGGAAAAGCGTATTCCAAAACAACAATGGGCAGATTTTCTTATTAAGCGGTATAATTATCCCATTAGCGATTCTATTTTAGGTCCATTGGTTTTTAACTTCACACAAACAGAACGTTTAGCTTTTTACCACCATCCTATTTTAGGAATTCCATTACGCGATATCCGTCAAGAATTTAAATTAAAATCCACCTATTTCAGCAATTACTTGGATGGAAAAGAGGTCTTAGTTCGTGGAAGAGGATACGGACACGGCGTAGGTTTGTGTCAAGAAGGTGCTATGCAGATGGCAAAATACAAATACAATTACCTCCAAATTGCCATGTATTATTTTCCAGGGATACAGATTCACAATATAGCGGAAGATGCTTTTTTTGCGCAACGGGGTAATTTATTTTTATGTTCTCCGTATCGAACAGAAGATTAATTACTTATAGGTAATAATAAAAATATCTTCGTCGTCTTTTTTGAAAAGTTTATTTTCACGCGCATACGCCTCTAATTCAGAAGTATAACGCAATTTATCTAGGGTGTTTTTAGTTTTCGCTAATTTTTCTTCTACCAAGGCTTTTTCTTCTTTCATGTTATTTAATTTAATGTTTTGCGAAATGATGGTAAAAATATCTACATCATCCAAAAACATTCCGTAAAATGAAAAAATGAAAAGTGTTACTACATATTTATTTTTGTAATATTTCGATTTACTTTGTATCCAAATTCCAAATTTACTCGAGGCGATTGCACTTTTCATAATTCAAAGATACAGGCAAATCCGAAAAATAATTTGTGGAAGAATGGATATTTTCAAGATTGAAATGTTTGTAAAACAAAAAAGGTGTTCGAAAAATCGAAACACCTTTTAAAATTTGAAGATGTTTTAGAATTAGCTTCCGCAATAAAGACAACCATCCTCGTCTTCTTCCGCTGTTGGGTTGAATTCAATTGCTGGATTTAAGTGTTTTTTCAATTCATAGATAGCCTGCATTGTTTCACCATCTTCGAATAAATTTCCTGTTAATTTTGTTTTTAATTCCGCAATCTCTTGTTTGATTGCATCTTCCGTCATTGTAACCATAATACCTGTTTTTGATGTTACAAAGATATTTTAAAATCATGGATGTTCCCTAAAAATGAATGGATAAAGTTTTGAGTAGTAGGTGTTAATAAATTCTTATTTTGCATTCAAAAAAAATATGGATATAAGTTATTATTTAATTATTTACATTTGAACTATGAGAATTTTATGGTTATTACTCCCCTTCCTTAGCATAACACAACTCGTGTTTAGTCAAGTAACTAATACCGGCTTAATGGATACTCTTGGTGGTGAAAAAATTAAAAATGTAACGATAGGAGGCTATGTAGACTCTTATTTTACCTATGGTTTTAATCAACCAAAAGATGGGGCTATCCCGCTTTTAGTATCGTCAGCAAATCACAATGATTTTTCTATCAATCTTGCTTATTTGGACTTACGCTATACTGATTCTAGGGTTCGCGCGCGGTTGGTGCCAGGATTTGGAACCTATATGAATACTAATTACAGCAATGAAAAGGGATTATTTAAAAATATAGTCGAAGCTTCTGTTGGTATTTGTCTTTCCAAAAAACGAAACATTTGGTTGGAATCTGGAATCATAGGATCACCATTTACCAATGAAAGTGCTATTTCGAAAGACCACTTTATGTATACACGGAGTTTATCAGCTGAATATGTCCCCTATTACTTAACCGGGATCAAAGCGAGTATTCCTTTATCTTCCAAGTGGAACCTATACACCTATATTTTAAATGGTTGGCAACAAATTACGGATCAAAATACTGGAAAATCTTTTGCAACACAGTTAGAATATCGCCCAAATGAATCGCACCTTATCAATTGGAACACCTATCTTGGAGATGAACGTAACACACTCAGACCTGATTATAGAATGCGCTATTTCTCTGATATTTATTGGATTGCGTCGCCTTCCAAACGATTTAGTTTTATTAGCTGTGTGTATGGTGGTATTCAAGCTATTGCAAAACAAAAAGAAGCATTTTGGTGGCAGGCGAATCTTTCTGGTAAATGGAAATTTTCCGAAAAACATAGTATCGCTGGGAGACTTGAATATTTCCAGGATCCAAAAAATATACTGATAACCAATCCAGTTGCAATGCAAAAAGTAAGTTTGTTTAGTACTGGACTTTGTTATTCCATCGCTTTTGAAGAGCATGCACTTATTCGTATTGATGCACGTCAGTTTCTGTCGCAAAACGCATTATTCACCAATCAAATTTCAAACAATACGCGCAATGCCTTTGTACTGACTGGGAATATTACGGTTTGGTTTTGATTTTCATTTTTGATTTGTAGGTATATGGCATGCCATATACCTACAAATCAAAATTAACGTTTCCTACGTTTCGCTAACCATTCCGGAACCTCTTTTTTCGGTTGCTTATGATTTTCGGAACCCAATAATTTTTCTGCTAAATCTGGACGATTTGCTTTTTGTAAACGGTTTTTAATCCAATCTCTATTTTCGCGTTTATACCAAAAGAAAAAACGATTTTGATTCAATTTTTCTTCTTTGGTTTTAACGGTTTTAATCGGTTTTAAAGTATATGGGTGAACCCCTGAATAATAGATCACTTCCGCAACGGTCATTGGTGTTGGTGTGAAATCTTGTACCTGTTCCAGTTGGAAGCCCATATCTTTCGTTTCTGCAGCCAAATTCGCCATGTCTTCTTCCTCACAGCCTGGATGCGAAGAAATGAAATACGGAATCAACGGTTGATTTAAATTGTGTTTCGCAGAAATCGCATCGTATTTTTCCTTGAATTTATGGAAATACGAAAACGAAGGTTTACGCATGACACGCAAGGTTGCATCTGAAGTATGTTCTGGCGCGACTTTTAACCTCCCTGAAATATGGTGTTTTACTACTTGTTCAATGTATTCGTCGTGGTTTCCGTCTTCGTTATTTTTATTGAAATCATCCACCAATAAATCGTAGCGTATACCCGAACCAATAAATGCTTTTTTCACTTTTGGATGCTGGTCTACTTTTTTGTACAATTCCGTCATCGGTTTGTGGGAAGTATCTAAATTCGAACAAATTACAGGGTGTATACAACTTGGACTGGAACAACGATTACAAATCGCTTCGTCCTTGCCTTTCATTTTGTACATGTTTGCCGAAGGTCCACCTAAATCAGAGATGTATCCTCTAAATTCTGGATGTTTCGTAACTTCTTCTAATTCTTTCAAAATCGATTTCTCGCTACGCGACGCAATAAATTTACCTTGGTGTGCAGAAATCGTACAGAAACTACATCCACCGAAGCATCCGCGGTGCATGTTGATCGAGAATTTGATCATATCATACGCAGGAATAGCGCCACGCTTTTTGTATTTTGGATGCGGCATACGCGTATACGGTAAGTCAAAGGATTTATCAATTTCCTTTTCTTCCATGGTTTTGTATGGAGGATTGATTACCAAGGTTTGATTACCAACGTGTTGAATAATACGGTTCGCTTCCCATTTGTTCGACTCTACTTCCACGATTTTGAAGTTCGCCGCATACTTGATTTTATCTTCTAAACAGATTTCATGGCTCGCCAATTCAACAGTTTCCCATTGTTTATTTTTTGGTAATTCTTCTTCTTTCGGTTGTAGAAAAGCAATCTGTTTTAAAGTCTTTAAAGAAGAAAATGGAACGCCTTTTTTCAATAAACGCAACATTTCGCGTAGCGGCTGTTCGCCCATCCCGTATACCAACATATCCGCTTTGGAATCCACCAAAATCGATGGCATCAACTGGTCTTTCCAATAATCGTAGTGGGTAACGCGACGCAAAGACGCCTCGATACCACCAATTAAAATTGGAACATCTGGGTATAATTCTTTCAGAATATTGGAATAAACGATCGTAGCATAATCTGGACGGTACCCAGCTTCCCCTCCCGGTGAATAGGCATCCGTGGAACGCAAACGTTTATTTGCTGTATAATGGTTTACCATCGAGTCCATACAACCAGCAGTAACCCCAAAGAAATACTTCGGTTTACCAAACTTTTTGAAGTCGCGCAAATCATCTTTCCAGTTTGGTTGCGCAACGATCGCAATACGAAAACCTTCGTCCTCGATGATACGTCCGATCACAGCCGTTCCAAAGGCAGGATGATCCACATAGGCATCTCCGGAGATTAAAACGACATCTACATCGTCCCATCCACGTTTTTCTATTTCTTGCTTGGTGATCGGTAACCAGTCGGTAATTGGTCTTAATTGTTGTTCCATACCTTACAAAGGTAAGGGATAAAGAATGAAGAGGGAAATTTTTAAGGGGTATTTTATCCCAATTAGATTTTTGTCGAATGATAATAAGCAAATTCCGGGCTAATGTCGTAAGCACAAGCAATTATAGTCCCATCATACTCCTTCATTTCTCCTACGTTTTCCCAATAAATTTCTCCAAAAGAACCAATTTTTGCAGCTTTGTAGGTGTTGTTATCCATTAATTTTTGGACAAACTTATTTTTTATATCTAACGATTTTGATACATCTAACAGTTTCGTCTCTCCAGTGTTAAAAGTACACTGAATTTGAAATGCGTCTAATATGGATATGTTGGTTACTTTATACATTTTTATCTTAATGGTTCGATTTTATGAAAATCTTTTGAATTCCACATTTCTAATAATTCTTCTTTATGAATTTCTGCCCAAGCTGCAACAAGTTTCAACTTACTGATAGGCAAATCTCCATTTAAAATCGTTCCATTTTCAATTAAAATATTTGCTTCAAATTCTGAATATTTCACTTTAAAATGTGGAGGGTTATGATCATTGAAGAACATATAAATTATTATTCCGTAAAATCTACTTATTTCAGGCACTTAACAAATGTATTAAAAATATAAAATTTCTGCAATAGTCTTATTACCAGACAACAAATACAAACAAACATTTGTGTCAACTAAGAAATTAACGCCATTCATTTCTTAATTGCTTCTGAATTTCAATCGGAGATTTATCTAATTTTAGTGTATCTAGATGTTTATTAGCATCAAATCCCTTTTTATTTGTTGTTGATTTTATTGATTTTTCAATTATTTCTTTTGAATCACCATTCTTGATTGTAGTTATCATAATACAGAAAGTTAACAATTAAATATAGTGATTATTTTAATAACAAAAATAAATTAAGCTTAATTATTAGTTAATTCTATGAAATTTTTGTCGAATGATAATAAGCAAATTCCGGGCTAATGTCGTAAGCACAAGCAATTATAGTCCCATCATACTCCTTCATTTCGCCTACGTTTTCCCAGTAAATTTCTCCAAAAGAACCAATTTTTGCAGCTTTGTAGGTGTTGTTATCCATTAATTTTTGGACAAACTTATTCGTGGAGTCTAAGGAAAATGTTAAATCTAACAGTTTCGTTTCTCCAGTGTTAAAAGTACACTGAATTTGAAATGCGTCTAATATGGATATGTTGGTTACTTTATACATTTTTATCTTAATGGTTCGATTTATGAAGTTAAATAAACAATTAATACTCCTTCTTCCGTAAAAAATCTGCAATATGACAATGCTTAACACCATCTATATTGTCTTGCCAAATTGGATCCATCGAAACCACATATTTTGGATATTGATCACGGATTTCTTTTAATACACCAAATTCCCTATCTACGGTTGATTGTTCTGCTAACAAATAACAAACTTGAATATAAAGTTTTGCATTTCCTTTTTCGGCAATAAAATCAATTTCTTTGGTTCCAAATTTCCCGACAAACACCTTATATCCTTTACTTTTTAGATCTAATAAAACAATGTTTTCTAAAATTCCACTTATGCATCGATCGCGATAACCCATCATCGCGTACATCAAGGAAACATCTCCTAAAAAGTATTTTTCTTGTGTCTTTAAAATTTCTTTTCCTTTGATATCGTAACGCTGAACGCGATTAATAATAAAAGCACTTTCTAAGGCATTGAGGTAATTATATACCGTGTTCACATCTACTTTACGTAATTGACTTTTAAAATAATCCGCAATGTTTTTAGCAGAAAAACTATTTCCAATATTATCGAACACGAAAAGAATGACTCTTTCTAAAAGTTCCACATTTCTAATTTGAAAGCGCTGGATAGTATCTCTCAAGACTGCTGAAGAGTATATATCATACACAATTTTATAAGCACTTTCCTCAGAGTAGACTCCTGTATGAATCACTGGGAAACCACCTAAGCGAAGATAGCTATTAAAAGACTCTTTTAAATTTGGATGCTTTTCGGGATAAATTACTTCTGAAAATTCTAGGTGCTCATTAAAATTCAAAGTCTGAATTTGAAATTCAACATATCTTCCTGTAATGTAAGTAGCTAATTCTGATGATAATAAATGTGAATTTGAACCTGTAATGTATATATCCACATTAAAATCAACAAGAAATGAATTAACCGCTTTTTCCCATTCATTCACTTCTTGGATTTCATCAAAAAACAAATAATATTTCTCCTTATTTACGACCTGTGTCTTGACATAAGTATACAATGAAAGTACATCCGTGTAGGCATTGTTAGATAAACTTTCAAAGTTGAGATAAATGATATTATTCTCGTTTATTCCTTTTGTAAGTAGTTCTTCTTTTATCAATTCTAAAAGTGCTGACTTACCTGAACGACGCAGTCCTGTTATCACTTTAATAAATGGTTTATCTATAAAGGGAATGATTCGCTGTAAATAGAGGTCTCGTTTTTGCATTTTGTAAGGTTATAAGCATACAAAAATACAAATTATTTAAAGTTTATACGGGTATAACCCTAAAAACTTTAAATTTATTTTAACTTATTAGGGGTATAACTTATTTATTACGATTAGATTTTATGTGAGTGGTTCTATTTTGTTTGTCACTGCTCCGCTGGATTTGTAATCCTGCGGCACACGTTTGTAATCCTGCGGCACAAAAACATACATTCCCCCACCATTCCGAAATTAATCCTGCGGCACAACAAAATCTCCCTTGAAATACTTTTCAAAATTATTTTTACAGCATATTTTTTCTTAACTTCAAGTAAATGGAACAAGGAGTAAAGCAAAATATCAAAGAAAATAAGACCTATTACATCACTATGA
>Ga0114969_10005238_pt1 | contig 10190 bp, 10 predicted proteins | sample M_130807_MF_Meta_FD_87316 | JGI IMG/M metagenome (GOLD analysis project Ga0114969, IMG submission 87316) | Freshwater microbial communities from Lake Montjoie, Canada to study carbon cycling - M_130807_MF_MetaG | ecosystem: Environmental > Aquatic > Freshwater > Lake | place: Lake Montjoie...
TAATTGGTATTAACTACACAGGAACATCTAATGAATTATATGGTTGTATTAATGATGTAAATTCAATTAAAGAGAGAATAAGTAAAGAAGGTTTTAATAATATAACTGTTCTTACTGACATAACAACTCAGAAAGCTACAAAAGCAAATATTTTAAAAGAATTTACAAATTTGCTAGTTAACTCTCAAGCAGGAGATTTATTATTTTTCTTATATAGTGGTCATGGTTCTTATGCTATAGATAAAAATGGAGATGAAAAAACAGGTTATGATCAATTAATTGTCCCTTGTGATTTTAATATGATCCTAGATGATGAACTAAAAACTATTATTCAACAAAATTTAAAACCTAATGTTACATTATTTGGTATGTTTGATAGCTGTTTCAGCGGTTCAGTTTTAGATTTAAGGTATCAATATATAGATAGTCTTAATTATGATAAATTTACTGAAAATATTAAAGAATTAGAAACAAATGGAGATGTATTTATGATTAGTGGATGTACTGATTATCAAACTAGCGCAGATGCTTTTATAAATAATAAAGCAAATGGTGCTATGACTTGGTCTTTATTAGAAGCATTAAAACAAAAACCAAATTGTAGTTGGAGAGAACTAGTTGTTAATATGCGTAATTTATTGAAAACATCTCAATATGATCAAATACCTCAATTTTCATGTGGAACTTTTGAAAATATAGATACAACAGTTTTTATTTAAGATTATTTCTCTCTATTTGCCACAGTTTCAAAATCATCTACACTATCATCATCCGAATCATATTCTTGTAATGCTAGTTGAAGTTCATCATATGTAATATGCGTTTGATATTTTAAAACAGTTGGAGCTGTAATATTATCTTCTTCGTGAAATTGATATTTTGAATTTAATATATAACGAACAGCAAATGATACATCAATTATCTGCGTTTTTAAAATATCAAGAAGTTTAACAGCGTAAATATTATCTTTTAGAGTTTGTCTATCATATTTATTATTATATAAATCTATCATTGTATATAATAATAAAATCATAATTTTAAATAGAAAAAAAATTTATATTTTAATTTTGTATTTTTTCAGGAAATAAAAACCCATCTGTTATTAAAATATTTTTAATATTTTCTTTAACAATTGGTCCATTAATTATTTTAATATTTTCAAAAATTTTAATATTAAAATGACCGTTATTTAAATCAAATATATTATATATATTTTTAAGATTTTCACTATCTTTAATATATTCTGTGTTTTCAATTAGCCAATCATAAAACTCAATATTGTTTTTACCTTTATGAAATTTTTTAAAATATTTTAATGTAGTGTATAATGTAGGTGAATTTTTAGATTCATCATTCAAACTATTATAATCAGTTCCTGATAATACACAAATTTCTCTCAATTCCTTTTGAGTTACACCCAAATTTTCAAGAATTCCTTTCATATCATAAATAACAGCAGTATGATTTAATAAGCTAAGATATCTAATAACTCGTGGACAACCATAAACGAACATATCCATGTCTTCGCTTAAGCAAGCCCATACCTTTCCTTTAATTGTTAACATTGCACATAACTCATCCGCTTCACCTGGTGCGTCATAATAAGTAGCACCATATGATCTAATAAGTTCCTTTACATTTTCAATGTCATTCTTATTAATATTTACAAATCTTCTTTTTAACATATCCATATTATTAATTATATCTTGTTTCTCAATATCATCCATGCCCTCATTATTACCCAATTTAGTTTTAAGTTTATTATATTCTTCTTCAGCTGCCTTCTTATCTTGTCGCCTTTTTTGAAGTAGTTCCTTTTTTTCAGTAGGAGGTTTACCATCAAAAACAAATATAGGAATTACATTATAATACCTAAATATTGATAGCATTAGATAAATATTTTCAATTAATATATCATCAGATGCGTATTTATACATATAAATGCTTATATCTACAGCAATCTTTTTACCAGATAAATCTGCTATAGACATAAACTTCATTGATTCTCCTGCGTTCTCCTTGAAGAACCTATTTAAATGTTTAATTCCCATTGTGTCTTTTTGTTTGTGTTTGTGTTTGTTATAATTATATAATTAACTTAATTTTTTTCAATTTTATTTTAAAATATTGAAATATAATTCAAATAATTTTATATTTATATTTTTTAAAAATAAAATTGAAATACTATTTTCTCTCTAACTCAATAAATATACTGCTACAAGAATGAAGACAAGAAGTCAAACAAATTACGAAAACTCGGCATTATATGAAGTCAATATTGACTTTGATGAGGCTAGCGAAGCATGGAGAGCTAATAAACGTTCAATTGGAACTGGACATTATAGATATTTATGCTCTAAAAAAAATAAAAATAATAATTGTTGTCTAATAAAATGTTTACCTGGAGAAAATTATTGTAAAACACATTTAAAAATGTTTAATGAAGGAAAAATTTAAGGATTTACCCTAATTCACAAATACTCATACGTAAATTTGATAAAATATATGATAAATTTATTTTTTTACTCTTTTTACGTATATCATTTAAAAAACTTTTTGTTTCTGTTACACCATTTAACATACTACTACTTTTATAATGATTTGCTATAAAATTACAAAAATCGCTTTGGTTTTTGATAGTTTTTTTAAACTGTAAGAGAGAAAGATTATTAGTTTTACACCATGATAAAAATCCCTGATAATTATTTATTAGTACTGTTTTTATAATATAATACGATAACACATTTGTTTTTTCTTTATATAAGTTCTCTCTAAGCATTCGACTACGTTCTGTTTCTGAATACAGATCTTTGTATGTTAAACCCATAAAGTCTAGTGTTTTTACAAGCTGAAAGAAACTAAATGTTCTTTCAAAATTAATAAAGAATTCAGCATTAGAGAGAAAATCATCTATATCATTTTTATTCTTTAATGAAAAGAAGCTACAAAATAATGCGTTCATAATTTCAGCCCAAAATTCTGTATATGCCTCATATAAATTTACATTCGATTCTACCTTAAATATATCTAAAATACATTTATTTGCTTCATTATTATTCATATCTGAAAAATCTAAAGCAAAATTATGAAATGTTTCATGAATAAAAACTTTAAACCATTCTTCTTTTCTAAATACTACTATTTCTGAATCTTTTGGACATGTAGTTGTAAATGCTGTATTTACATTTATTTCATCAAGTATAAAAATATTTGAATTTGGTATTCGTTTTTCGAGAGAAGTAAAATATAAATATATAACTAATGAATTTGCGCATTGTTTAGAGGCATATTGATTTAATATATATAACCACATAATGATAGAATCAACATGTTTATTATAAGTTTCTAGTTGTAACTCAACATTGTCATCTTCAACTATAAAATGTATTTTGATATTTCTACCATAGAGAGAAAAATGATATGTTAATTCAGACATAGTTAGTTCGTCAATATGTTTACGGACTATTTCAGGAAAGCTATTTGAATTAAAATTTTGTGGCTTAGATATTTGTGTTGCTGTCAAAACTTTTTTAGTTGTAACAGTATAATATTGACCCTTATGTTTTAAAGTTTGTAAATATTTATAAGCATTCATAATATCATTATACAGTTCAGTAAGTATAGTATCAGTGCGTTTAGATTGTTTAATATTATTTATATGTTTATTTTTTGTAAAAAATAACATAAGTTGTTTACTATTTTTTGATAGCTTCATTTACTATATTGTTCTATTAATTTTTAATAATTTGTCTTAATATTTTTTTAAATGTAAAATATATATGGATAGCTCAATAATTACAGTTTTAGCAATTATTCTTTTAATTTTGATTGTATTAAATAACATAACCATAATTTCAACTACTAAATCAACAGATGCTTCATGTTCTCAAACTTCTTTTGGATGTTGTCCAAATGGTGTTGACTCAAAAATAAATTATTATGGAACAAATTGTCTTGGTTATAGACCTGGTCCGGGTTATTATCCCTCGCAATATGTACCACCACCACCAGTTCCAGGACCAAAACCAATTGGCGGTTGTGCTGGCACTAGATATGGTTGTTGTCCAAACAATAATACTGCAAAAATAAATGAACAGGGTAGTAATTGTCTTTTAAAATAAATAGTTAAATAACTAAAAAAAATATATTAAGACATAATAATATGTCTACACCTCAAAAGAAAAAAAGGACAGCAAAAACTAAAGATACAACTGAAAATGTTGTTGAAGAACCTCCTGTAAACACTTTTTCAGAAGAAACTGTAACTCTTATTGAATCTGTTACTGAACCTGTTACTGAACCTGTTACTGAACCTGTAATTTTAGAAAAAGAGAACCCTGAAACACATGAAACACCTGAATTAGAAAAGAGACTAATTTTAGATGAAGTTTCAAATTTAACTGAAATTAAAGAAGAAATTAAAGAAGAAATTAAAGAAAAAATTGATGAAGTTATTGCCATTCAAGTTCCTAAAAATTTAATTGAACTTGTTAAAGAAGAGATAAAGCAAAAAACTTACATACTAAATAAGGAATATATTGATATCTTAAATAGTTTGGTAAATAATTCACCTAATTTATTAAATGATATTGAAAAAGCAATGTTTGAAATTATGAAAGATGGAAAAATTGACTCCAATGATATTCCATATTTAATTACCATAATTCAAAAACTTTATGAATTTATGTTTAGTTTAAAGATTGGAAAAATATCTACTGAAAAACGTTCAGCAATTTGTGCTGAGATCATTAAATTTATAGTTCATGTTTTAATTAAAGAGAGAAGAATAAAAGTAGACCCAAGCAAACAAGACGAGTTTTTAAACCAATTTAATGCCTTAATGGACTCATGTATTTCATTATTAAGTTTACAATCAGGGTTGATATCAAAAAGATGTTGCTCTTGTTTCTTCAGTAAAAAATAAATATTTATAATTAATTACAATTTATAAATATTTATTACTAATTTATATTTCATTTCGTTTAATTTTATCACGAACTAACATGAGTTCATCAAATACTTCGGGCTCAGCACCTCTTGAAAAATGCGTTAACTTAGCATCTTCTGTAGATAATAGAAGTTTTTTTAAATCTTCATTTTGTGTAAATTTAGCAAACTGAGCATTATACATTTCTCTCGATTGTCTTTTTCCAAAAAAGTCTGAATCTATTGTTACTTCAACTGGTCTTAAAAGTTCACCTTTAAATTTACCATTTTTACTACCAGCTGCTTTAGCCATAGCAGGATCCTTAGATAAATCTGTTCCGGAATCAAGAGAGAAACTCAAATAGAAATCTGGATGTGTTTTTTTAAATTTTGAACCCTGATAATAATGTTCAACTGAAGACCATTGATGATTATCTAGAGAGAAGGGTTCAACCCAAAAGTTGGATAGCTTCTTACGCCAATCTGGTATAGTAGCTAATTCAGAAAACTCCTTCATTCTTTCATTAGGAATTTTCTCTCCATTACCTTTTCCAGGAAGTGGTTTTCCAACAGACTTTGAGTAAAATTGAAACACAATATCATCGTTATATAACCCTCTTAATTTACTTTCAGTTATATCTTCATATTGGGCTTCCTTAATTACACTTTTTGTTTGACCTGCTTTAAATTTCTGAAAATCAGGAATAATAGCAAATGGTCCCGCATTTTTTTCCATACACTTTTCGGCAATCATTTTCTTTATATCATATGGTATTTCTGAGAATTTAAATATTAATTTTTTCTTATATCCAACAAGTTTGTAATGGTCTCCTGTGTGATCAATAATAATATAGAATTCAGGTGTAAATCTTCCACGCTGTTCTAAAATAGTATCATTTAATTGACCACATTGTAATACATTTTTAGTATCACCTGCTTTATATAATTCACTTGACATAACAACAAATTTAATGTTAAGAATTCTTTCTAATGTAGATATAGCCCATGTATCTGCCCAAAATTCGCATTTTTTAATTTCACTTTTAAATGCTTCTAATGTATCAACTTTTTTCATAAATTTATATTCCTTTAACATTTGAGCAGTAATTTTTTTCTCTTTTACAAGTTGGTCATGGTCAGCCTTTACCTTTTTAGCCTCACTTGAAATCAATTTCTGTTCATTTCTATCAATAACTTCATTAAATCTTTGATTCAATAATGTATACTCAGCTTCTAATTCTTTAATTTTGTTAGTATCTCTAACTAATGCTGAGTTATACATATCATATAGTTCTTTATAATTTAAAAAAATTCTTTCTGTTGCTTCAGTTGATAATTTTTTTCTTAATTTATGTACGGATGTTTGTTGCGCTATACTTGAAAAAGCATCTCTAATAGTTGCGAATAAACAATCACCACCAGCTTCATTATCTACTAGACTATAATTTTTGTTTTTCATAAATTTTTCTATCCAAGTATCCTTTGGACTTTCATGATATTTCTCTCTGTAATCTTTTGCTTGTTTTTTAGTTTCTTCTTTTAATAACGGTGGTAATGGAATTCCTTTAGTTATTATAAAAATATCATCTCTCTCCTTTGGTATTTCATAATATTCATTATAATCAACTTCTTCCTCTTCTTCACTCTCGCCTTCAGATTCAGTAAGTTCACCTTCTTCTTTATCAACACCTTCAATCCTTCTAAGGGGTACATCTGGTTTTAAATGAAGTTTATTTATATATTCTTTAGTGGCAAATGAATATATTAACGGATCTTCCATTTTTTCTACATCAAGATTATTATAATCGTCCAAATAACTCAAATAATCAGATGCTTTTATTTCATAAACACCAATTTGAACAACTTTATTGTTATATTTAACTAAATAAATGGGAAAGTATATTATATTTTTATCTTCAAAAGTATTTTTTGCGTTTCCAATAGCCACAATTATATCAACTTCTTTTATTTCTAATTGATACAAATTTGCTTCAGTTTTTAAATCTCCCGAATCCACACTTTTTAGTTCAGGATAACTTACATCGCTATTTAGTTTTGATAATACCATTTATATTTTATTACAATATTTTATATTTAATACAAATACAAAATATTTTATATTTCTTTACCATAATAAAAATTTCTTCATAAATTTATCATTTTTAAGTTCGCTCATATAAAACCACAAATTTTGTCTTTTAAATATAACTTCATAATTATTTAAATCAGATTCAAATGAAACTAGAATTTCAATAATTTGTTCTTTATTACATTTATTATTTTTTAATTCCTTAGCAAAACCATAATAGTCACAAATTAGTAATAAATCTTTAACAGTAAAGTTCTCGCGATAATTTACCATTTGTGTAACAGTCAAATCGTCTGTTAATTCTGAGTTTTCAATTTCAGTCATAAATTCTTCAATATTTATTTCTTCCTTTTCTTGATTTTCAATTTCTTCAAGATAATAAGAAATTGCCATATTTTGTTCATTAATGCTTGTATTGTTTGACATTATTTAAATATCTTATTTATTATTTAAATAATTATTAAAGATATAGTTATTAATAACAAAAAAATTTATAATATATTTTGTTATTAATTATAATTTAATTTACATGTCAATTAAATCCATAAATTTGAATAATGCTTTATTTGTTAGACTCTTATAATCCTTTACTTTACTCTTAGCAATTTTCTCAATAACTTCACTAATTGTAAATCCGTCAATTTGGTCATAATTATCACCATCATCATCTTCATAAATATCTTTTTTATATAAAATTGCTATGGTTTCAATAAGTTCATCTACTTCATTCTTTTTATCTTCTACAGAAATGTATCTATAAATTTGATCTAATAGATTTCTAGTAATTACCATTATTTGAGTTTTATCAATAATTCCATTAATCATTAAATTTAAATAGAATGATGCTAATGCTTTTCTCTTTTCATTAGCCTTATTAATTTCACAAAATTTATCATAATTAACCTTAGGATCTACATATTCGATAATATTAAATAAATCAACAAACTTCTTAAAGTTGTTCTCAAAGGTATTTTTTAACGCATCATACTTAGTCGACAAATCAGAATATAAATCAGCATACATTTTAGAATAAAATCTATTAGTCGAGGCAATATCGAAAATAATAGAACTGACACGAACCATTTCCTCTGTTGTAATATTTTCAACAATTAAATTTTCAATAATTTCAATAATTTTATTACGCATGTCAATATAATTTTTATCAGACATTTTATTTAAATTAACACGAATATTATCAATTTGAGTATCAATTCCAGTTTTTTCCTCAATTTTAGTAGTCTGAAAGGTTCTTAAGCTCTCCCAGTCTTCATCATTAACGATTTCATTTGCCTTTCCACGACGTTTTTTATTCCCTCCACCTCCACCTCCACTAGACTCTTTAACATAAGAACTTGGTTCAACCTTCATTGGATTTTCCCTCTTTTGAAAAACAGGGGTTTTAATATAATCAGGTGAACCTACTTCTGACGATAAATTTGAAATAATATCAAGAGTTTCATCAGGTAGTTTATATTCAAACCCTTGATATAGGATCTCATTAATTTTTTCAAGAGTATATATGTGTTTCATTATTTTTGCCATTCTGATATGTATTATAATATAATATGTATTATTTATATCAATTTTTTTTAAATATATTAATATTTGTAAATACACTTAAATAGATATAGACATAATATATTATAAATGTCAACTACAGAAACTGAAGTTATTGAAGCGCGTGATGTAAACGATGTGGTATTAGACCCTTCGTTTAAAATTAACTCATGGGATGAGTTAGAAATAAATTCCTTATTATTAAGAGGAATTTATTCTTATGGTTTTGAGAATCCAAGTGTAATCCAACAACAGGCTATTAAACCTCTAATCTTGGGAAAAGATATTGTTATCCAAGCACAATCTGGAACTGGTAAAACAGCTACTTTTACTATTGGAGCATTAGCAAATGTTGATGTAACAGATAATAACACTCAGGTTTTAGTTTTATCTCCCACAAAGGAACTAACCATTCAAACAGCAAAGGTTTTTACAGGGTTAGGAAGTATGATGGAAGGTTTAAGAGTTCAAACTCTATATGGAGGATCAATTGTTGAAGAAGGTAGTACTTTTTCAAATAAGAAAACTCCTCATGTTATTTGTGGATGTCCTGGTAGAGTATTTGATATGATGCGCCGTAGCAGAATTTCGTCTAAAAAAATTAAACTTGTTATTCTTGATGAGGCTGATGAGATGTTATCAGCTGGGTTTAAGGATCAAGTTTATAATATTTTTCAATATTTTAGCAGCACTATTCAAGTAGCTTTAGTAAGCGCTACTCTTCCTGATAGCATTAATGCTATTATTGAGAAAATTATGAGAAATCCTGTTAGAGTTAGTGTTAAACGTGAAATGTTAACCTTGGAAGGCATTGCTCAGTACTACATTGCGGTTGATGATGATAGACAAAAGTACTCAACATTAAAGGACCTGTATAGTTTAATGTCAATAAGCTCTAGTATTATTTATTGTAATAGTGTTAAACGTGTTCAAGATTTATATGAAGCTATGAAAGAGGATGATTTTTCTGTATGTCGAATTCATAGTGGTATGGATAAAGAGGAAAGAGCAACTTCATTTGAAGATTTTAGAGTTGGACGCACACGTGTATTAATTTCTTCAAATGTTACTGCTAGAGGAATTGATATTCAACAAGTTAGTGTTGTAGTTAATTTTGATATACCTAAATGTGTAAACACATATCTTCATAGAATTGGGAGATCTGGTCGTTGGGGTAGAAAAGGAATCGGAATTAATATGATTACTAGACGTGATGTAGCTAAACTAAAAGAAATTGAGCAACATTATTCAACTCAAATTTCTGAAATGCCAGGCAGTCTTGAATTCTTGATTGGTAAATAAAAATATTCGTTAAAAATTTTCATTATATTTCTATTATAAATTTAAATATAATGAAAGCGGAAGATTCTAGTATAGTTTGTAAAATTAATGATTATTTTAAGATGCCAATATATTATATCAAAGATAAACATGAGTTAAAAAAAAATATATCAACTGATTTAGAACTTATTAATACAATTGATAGTTCATGTAATTCAATTTACTCTTTTTGTTTTAATACAGATAATGATGTGTCTAAAAAAATATCAGAACAAATAGTAAATTATTACGCTTCTGATATTAATTTTTTAAAAGATAATCAAAAACTTATTAAAGA
>Ga0114969_10005240_pt1 | contig 10189 bp, 5 predicted proteins | sample M_130807_MF_Meta_FD_87316 | JGI IMG/M metagenome (GOLD analysis project Ga0114969, IMG submission 87316) | Freshwater microbial communities from Lake Montjoie, Canada to study carbon cycling - M_130807_MF_MetaG | ecosystem: Environmental > Aquatic > Freshwater > Lake | place: Lake Montjoie...
CAAATTTCGTCAATTTCGTCGGCCACAACGAGTGGGTCGGCGCGCAAGGTGGCGTTGAAGCGGTGACCGTCACCGAGTGGGACGAACCGCAAGCCGTGATCGGCAGCTATTTGCAACGCTATGCTTACCCGGATTGGTTCAAGCAACACCAGGCGCGCGATCGCAAACTCAAGACCAGCCAAACCCATAGTGCTGGCACAGCGTCGTGCCTGCAATTGCGCGGCGAGTATTTGTACGTTGCCGAGGGCACACAAGGAATGCGCGTTTACGACGTGGCCTCAATTGCCAATAAGGGTGTGTCGCAACGCATTATTACGGCGCCCTTTGCCGGTCCCGGTCACGACACGCACGTTACCAGCAAAAATGCCACTTGTTTGGCATTGCCGACCAACCAACCTATCGCTCCGACCCGCATGAACGGCAGCGAAGAAAAGAAGAAATTGATGCTCGAGGACAACCAAGAGCAACCCATTCATCCGCTGTATTCTTATGCGTTTATTACCGACGCGGTTGAGGGCCTAATCGCGGTGAACATTGATACCCTGGCCGATGGCGAGCCGCGCAACAACTTCCTCACGCGCGCCATGACTTGGAATGAGGGCGGTGTGCTCACCGGTGCGCGGCACATCACTATCGCGGGCACTGTTTTCTATATCAGCACCGATCAGGGCGTTGTGGTCGTGAACATGAACGACCCGCTGAAGCCTGTCGTCATCGCAAAATTACCTTTCACAGGCGCACGCGCGACGGCGGTGCAATTTCGGTATCTATTCGTGACGGATAATGCAGGCTTTCATACGGTGGATGTCACCGACCCGGCGCAGCCGCATATTATTGACAACTCGACCGTCGCAATTGCCGATGGCCAACGCATCTATGTGGCGCGCACATTTGCCTATGTGGCTGCCGGCAAGGAGGGCTTGGCCATTATTGATGTAGAAAAACCCGAGCAGCCCAAGCTTTATCAAACCTTCAATGCCGACGGAAAACTCAGCGACGCGCGCGATGTCATTGTCGGCACCACCAATGCCTCACTCTTCGCTTATGTGGCCGATGGCGCCAATGGACTAAAGGTGCTGCAACTCACCTCGCCGGAAAGCCAACCCGGCTTTTACGGGTTTAGCCCCGACCCGAAGCCTGAACTGATTGCTTGGTGGCCGACCAAGTGGCCTGCGCTGGCGCTGTCGAAGGGGCTCGACCGCGACCGTGGCGTTGATGAAACCGGCCATCAAATGGCGGTCTTCGGGCGGTTGGGATCGCGGCCCTTCAATGCCGAGGAAGCGCGCGCGTTTTATACCAAGTTCGGCAAGGTGTGGTCGGTTAGCAATGATGTGCGGCTTGAAGATTTTCGTAGCCTACCGGCACCCACGAATACTGTTCGCGCCAAAAGTGTGAATATCAGCAGCAAGTAGTCTCGGATTTATTCTCTTTGCCGCAAGCGCTCGGGCGCGAGCAGAGAAGCCATAAACGCCTGTGGCATATACCGCAGCGGTATATGCCATCCCGGTATGCTTGTTAATTGTCGACATTAACAAGCATAACAAGCTGCGCGCGATGCCCTAGGTCCGCGTCATGGCGGCGTTGAAGGCTTGCAGTGCGGTCATGAACTGTTTTGGGCTATAGGCTTCGTCTTTCTCGACGGCGGCATATGCTTGGTTCAAGGCGCCCGACAAGTCTTTGTACTGCGGCTCGGAAATGACCTTGGCCAACTTCATGGCATCCAGCACCGACGATAATGCCATGGTCGCTTGCTCGGCCGCCGCGTAATCAACATAGTCGCCCTTCTGGCCGCGCTCGATCAGCATGCTCATCAGCCCGCGCAGGTCGTTTGACTCAAAGCGCATGGCGCTTAGTTTATTGATCACGGGCGTGGTCAGCTCGCGCATGCTGCGTGCGGCAGCCAACGTCGCCTCGTGGCCTTTCTGCGAGGCCTGATGCAGCGCTTTGGTGCGGGCCCGCAGTTGTTGGGCCATTGCCGGATCCGCTTTGTCCAAAAGGGCTGCCAGCATAATCAGATTGGCATCGTTCAGGCGCGGAACGCCCGGCCCTATGCCGTGACCATCGCGCGCTTCCCAGCGCACATTCGACATGGGGTGGTGGCACGAGTGGCAATCAAAAAACACCAACTCTGGGAAGATGCCATCTTGGTTGCGCTTGGGATCGAGCATGGCCTCCATCACGGAATCAACGGCGACCGCTTGGCCAATCGCCCACGTTTTAATGTGGTCGGGCATGCCCTTGCGCTTTGTGTAGTCGGCATCAATGCGGAAGTGCGCCGGCTGCGTCATGGTGTAAGTATCGAGTTCGAATGCCAGGCGCGGGTGCCCGGCCCCCATGATGCGATGGGTGATCACGCGGTCTTTGTCGCCCAGGTGGCACGACAAACATAATTTTGCGCGTGCCATGGGCTGCTCGGTGGGGAACAACCCGGCAGCGACGTTCTTGGCATGATCGGCTTGGCCCGAGACGTGCACGCCCAGCCATTCCACTGCGCCGCCATGACACGACTCACATCCCACGCCATCGGTGATTTGAAAGCCCTTGGCGCGGCGCGCTTCCGGAACATTATCTGCGTGGCAGTCCAAACACATGCCAGCCTCATAAGCATTATTAAGCCCAAGGTTCTTTGCGATACGTTTGGACTCCGCCGACATCAGTGTTTTGTAGGCTTTGGCGTGGGGGTCTTTTTCCTGCCAAGTGACAAACTCATTCTGTTGAACAGTGGAGTTTGGCCAAGGCTCCAGCGCGCCGTGGCAGCTGGACCCACCGCATGATGAAACGCCTAAGTGAATATTGGCAGACGTGAAGGGCAGGGCGGGTGTGTTGGTTTGCGCGTGTGCGGCTAAGCTTCCTGCGAGCCAGCCCAAAACAGCAACAATCCCAATCGTGCGCATTGTCCCACTCCCCACAACAAGATGATACAAGTTATATTATTTCGTTCAATTAGTTCAATGTTTTGCGCCGGATTTTGCCCAATGGTCGTGCAGGAAAATTGTATCAATTGTATCAGTCGTCCACGAGGCCGATCCGCAAACTGATGCGTCCCGTGGTGCCAGGGTTTTGGCTCACCAGACTGCCTGGTTGAACAATGAAGGGCCTGTCGGTGAACAAGTTTGACACAGCAAATCGCAGCAGCATCGAGTGGCCTTTCCAGTCGAACGCATAGCGCCCGCCCGCTGACAGCAATGCAAAGCCTTTCGCCTCAAGCGTGTTGGCGACATTGACTTCGCGGGGCCCTTGCCACGATACGCGGCTATCAACGGACCAGCCGGGCGCCCACGACAAGCGATGATCGATACTGGCAATGCCCACGGTTGATGATACGGCGGCAGGCTTGCGCCCGACCAACCCGGCGCTCACCAATTGGCCCGATAGCCTTGGTTTCATTGCCATGGCGCCAATGACCACGGATGTCCCGGGGATAAGCTCGCCGCTGAGTGAGACCTCAACCCCCCGATGGTTCGCCTCGCCAACAATCGCAAAAATGCCGTCCGGTTTCAGGCCATTCGTCAGTTTGGTCACATCAAAGCCGGCAACAGTCAGGCTTAAGCGCGGAGTTACCGCCCAGCGTGTACCAACTTCATATTCTTTTGTGACGACGGGCGGCAAAACTTCGGAACGATTGACAGCGTTCTGCGGCGCGATACCGCTTTCCTCAACGCCTTTGACGGTGTTGGCAAAAACCGTCAGCGCGTTGCCGGCCGCAAACACGGCAGATGCATTATAAAACCAGGTGTTATCGGGGCGCTTGCTGATCACGCCGTTGGCCGCAACGACTGTCTTTGTGTAATGCGTGCGATGAATGCCGCCGCGTAGTTCGAGGCGTTCAAAATAATTGCCGCCGTAACCAAAGCTGCCAATGACTTGGTCCACATCTGACTGCACCGTCGAGATCGGACCAGGCGTGGCGGGTCGCACGGCGGGGTAGGCCAGATTTGTCGTATCGAAAACGCCGACCTTTAGCGCTGGCAATGTTTCGCGCTGATCGCGGCTTTGTCGCCCGCGCGCCGCCACACTAAAGGTGTGGCTCGTACGCGTGGTGTCAAAATGGTATTTCAAAATTGCACTGCCTGTTAAGGCCGTTGCGTGCTGATTGAGTGTGGGTTGCAGTGTCACATCAGCGGTCCGATCAGGCCGCAGCGTCACCAGCGAAAAATCTTGCGGTGCGCGTTGCGTGTCTGAGTAAAACACCGATCCAGCCAGTGACCAGCGCGAAGAAAACTCCACATCTGCCAGCGCGCCCATATTGTAGCTGTAGCGCAAAACCCGCGCCCACGGCGGGCTGAGGTTTTGGCCATTGATTCGCGGTGGCAGCGCAACAATGGATGAGGCGATGCTGTAATCGCCATCATAGGTCGAGCGATCACCTGAAAAAACCGTACGAATGCGCACGTGGTCGGCGGGGCGAAACTGCGGCACAAAGCCAATGCCATAGTTATTGCCGCCGGTGCCGTTGGGGTACCGCACATGCGGCAGGGCTTGAATGCCCCCTGCCAAAGCCCATTGGCCGTGGGGTGGGGCGTAGGCCGCGGCCATTTCGACGAATTGGGTGCCATAGTCGCGCAGCCCTAAATTGACGCTGAGTTGGCGTGTACCTGGCTTGGGGTCTTTGAAGCGATATTCCACGACGCCCGAGGGTGAAGGGTAATCTAGACGCGCAGCGTTGATGCCTACTTTGACGCTGACGCCCGCTAGGACTGTGTCGGGCAATTGGAATTCGCGCAGGAAATACAGACCATCAACGCGATAAGACGCTGTGTCGTTCAGGTTGAATCCGCGTACCTGATTTTCATTATAAAGTCCCACCTGCTCGACACCGACACGCTCCCCAAAGGCATCGCGCGCACGGAGCAAGGCATTCTCGCTATCTTGCGCTTGTGCAGTTCGATCGCTCCAGACAGTAATAATTGCCACAACCCAAACGATGCGCGGCAATATGGGGTAGGGCATAGTTGCGCAGGTACTCAAAATCAGCGGCGATGCGAACAACGCCGCGTTCGCTAGCCAAGGTTGGGACTATTGCGCGTTGAGTATAGGCATCGCCCCGGCGGCGCAAGCGAACCTTGGGCCATGGTTATGGAAGAAGCGACGGCATAGCGCAACGCACCGGATGCTATATATATCATTATATATCAATATGTTAAGGAGTAAGTCAGCCACAAACTTGCAGGAGTTTGCACCCGAAGATATTGCTCCGCACAATTCCAGGGGCGCGCTGACAAATTTTGCAGGTCAGAAAGACAATCTAAACAAATCCTTGCTCCACTGTGTGGCTTCTGATTCTTTCGAGCGGGCGTCGGCCCGGGGCTTGGCTTGTCGCCGGGCGAACTTTGGAAAGGCGCGCAGATGGACGCTTCTAATTCGGCTGGCTACGAGTTTACCAATGATTGGTTTGGTCAGAATATCCCGATCTGGGACCAGTTGATTCCGCGCTTTAGTCCGACCAAGTTTCTTGAGATAGGCTCTTACGAAGGTCGCTCGACTTGCTATTTGATTGAAAAATTTGCAGTCCAAGCCCCCATCGATATTCATTGTATTGATACCTGGGAGGGCGGGGTTGAGCACGACAAGTCGACCATGTCTGATGTGGAGCGTCGCTTCGATAAAAATATTGCCTTGGCTCAAGCTGGCACAAAACAGCCCGCACAAGTTACGAAACACAAGAAATTTTCGAACCTCGCCTTGGCCGATTTGATCGCCGCTGGCAAATCCCTCAATTTCGACGTTGTCTATGTTGACGGCTCACATCAGGCCCCAGACGTTCTGACCGATTGCGTCATGTCGTTCCAGTTGTTGCGGGCGGGCGGTTTGATGATCTTTGATGATTACATCTGGACAATGGAAGCCATGGGCAAGCAGGACGCATTCAATATGCCCAAGCCCGCCATAGATGCTTTCCTAAACATCTTTCAGCGCAAGATGCAGATCGTTCGTGGCGCGCCGGTCTATCAGCTTTATGCCGCTAAGGTTGGCGCCTAATCAACACTTTGAATCAGCATCTAAAAGGCTTTGTGAGTAATAGCATGGCAAGAATCATCGTCACGGGCGGCGCAGGGTTTATCGGTTCGCATCTTTGTGCGCGGCTGCTGACGCACGGCCACGAAGTCCTGTGCCTTGACAACTTTTTTACGGGCCGCCGACAAAACGTTGCGTCGCTCATGTCTAATACCGCGTTCGAGTTGATGCGCCATGACGTGACTTTTCCGCTCTATGTCGAGACCGATCAGATTTACAATCTCGCCTGCCCTGCATCGCCCGTTCACTATCAGTTTGACCCGGTACAAACCACCAAGACTAGCGTTCACGGGGCAATAAATATGTTGGGCCTCGCTAAACGCACGAGAGCCAAAATTTTACAGGCTTCGACTAGCGAAGTGTACGGTGACCCAGCGGTCCATCCGCAAGTCGAAAGCTACCACGGCAACGTCAATCCCATAGGTCCCCGCGCGTGTTACGATGAAGGCAAGCGTTGTGCCGAAACGTTGTTTTTTGATTACTATCGCCAACACAGATTACGCATTCGCGTGGCACGAATTTTCAATACCTATGGCCCGCGCATGTTGCCCAATGATGGCCGAGTGGTCTCAAATTTCATTGTTCAAGCACTCAAAGGTGACCCAATCACCATCTACGGCAAGGGCGATCAAACTCGCTCATTCTGTTATGTCGACGATTTGCTGAATGGCCTGATCTCTTTGATGGAATCATCAGACGATGTCACGGGGCCGATCAACCTTGGCAATCCAGTTGAATCGACGATTTTGGAACTCGCCGAAAAAATCATAAACCTTTCAAAATCATCATCGAAAATTGTATTTAAGCCATTGCCCCAAGATGATCCCACTCGCCGTCGGCCCGATATCACAAAGGCGCGCGAAACGTTGAATTGGAATCCCAAAGTTCCATTGGAAGACGGACTGATGCGCACCATTGAATACTTCCGCGCTGCGCTGACGGCCTAAAGCATCATGCAGGCAACAAACATGAGCCCGCCGCATGAATCGTAAAGAACGCCGCGCTGGCGAGTCGGCGCGCATGAGTCCCGTATTCGTCGAGACGTTTAACCGCGCACTGCAACTTCAACAGGCTGGACAGCTTGAGCAAGCCGAGGCGCTTTATCGCAAAGCGTTGACGATGAATACAGGAGTTGCTTTGCTTTACAGCAATCTTGGCGTTGTCGTTTACTCGCTCGGACGTTTACCCGAAAGCATACCATTCTATAAAAAAGCCATCGCACTCGACCCAAAGCTTTCCCTTGCCCACAATAATCTGGGCGTCACGCTTAGTGCATTGGGTCGCCTGGATGAGGCGCTTGACGCGTTCTCACAAACCATCGCGCTTGTTCCTGACGATCCCGAGCCAACAAATAATTACGGCGATGTCCTCGTTAAAATGAGCCGCTTTGCTGAGGGGGCTGCGGTCCTAAATCGCGCTCTGCAACTGCGCCCCAACTATGTCGAGGCCTACACCAATCTCGGCACTGCATCTTGGGGTTTGGGCAAGCTTGATGAAGCGGCCGCCTGTTTCCGCCGTGCGATAGCTTTGCAGCCTGATGTTGCTATGGCTCATAAAAATCTAGGCATTGTCAGCTTGCTGACCAACAACTTTGCCGAGGGTTGGCGCGAATACGAGTGGCGCAATCAAGCCGATAAAATTTTGCCGCGCAGCTATCCGTTTCCATTGTGGAAGGGTCAGCCGCTACCTACAGGCAAGTTGCTGGTGTGGGCTGAACAGGGTGTGGGCGACGAAATTTTGCATGCGGGGATGATCTCGGACCTTACGCAAACGCGCGGGCTAAATGTGATCTACGAGGTCGATCCGCGATTGGTTGGCTTGATGCAACGCACCTTCCCAGATGTGAAAGTCGTGGCGCGCGCATTCCCGCATTCCCTAGAAACGACAGGGTCGGACGTTTCCGCACACATTTCAGCAGCGAGCATGGGGCAATTCCTGCGGCTAAAGATCGAAGATTTTCATAAGGACCGGCGAAGCTATTTGATCGCTGACCAAGCGCGCTCTGCTGCACTGCGTGCCAAACTAAACTTGGCGCCAGGTGAAAAGTTGGTAGGCATTTCGTGGGTCAGCACGAACCTGAATTTTGGCAAAAGCAAGTCGATCGCGTTGGAAGATTGGGGGCCTATTCTTCGCACGCCAGGATTTCGGTTTGTCGACCTGCAGTACGGCGATACCGATGCCGAGCGCGCGGAAGTTCAACGCAAGCTTGGCGTCACTGTCGAGCATATCGAGGGCTTAGATCTGCGTGATGACCTTGATGGATTTGCCGCATTGACTTCGGTCTGTGACCTTGTGATCACCGTGTCCAATTCAACCGCCCATTTTGCCGGCGCATTGGGCGTCCCTGTATGGATCTTTATCTCAGCTGGCGTGGGCAAGTTCTGGTACTGGGGGATAAACTCCCCGACAGTTCCCTGGTACCCGAGCGCGACACTCATTCGTCAAGCTGCCGACCAAGATTGGAAACCCTGCATTGATGACGTCTCTCAGCGGTTGGCGGCACTGGATCGTTAACAAATTGCTAAAGCATAGACATCAGGCAACTCATTTGGGTTTGCGCTGTTAATGCATGCCGCGTAGCTGCTCGGAGCAAACGCGTAAGATTTTAGAACGCCTCTCATTTTCTGCGAGCGGACTCTTGAGTGACTGTGGTTTCCCCTCAAGGATTCGTCCGGGTTTGCCGATTGTTAAGACTTCTCAATCATACAACACCTATGAATCTGCCGCCCAACATACAAATGTCACCGCATCTGACAGCCCTGCGGTGCCTCTATCTCGTAGCCATTCACCATGGCGTTCAAGTTGCGCCCGAAAAACTGTCAATCACCAATGATGCTGACACTATTGGCTCATTGCTGCGATTAATGCGCGAGGTGGGTCTGAATGGCAAAGTCCTTGAAACGCGCAACTGGGATGATCTCAAAGCACTTGGCAGCGCATTTCCGGCTATGGCGCAACTCAAGACGGGCAACTGGGTCATTGTCGCCAGTATGCTGCCCGGAACCGATGGTCAAATTGTTGCGGCAGTTCTGAATCCGCTGAACGAGCAGGGCGGGATTGCTTTGGCGCCTCGCGCGAAATTCGAGGAATTGTGGAGCGGTCGTTTGGTGCTGTGTAAGCGCAAGTTTACCCTCATTGACGAAACGCAAAAATTTGGTTTGCGTTGGTTTTTGCCAGAAATCTTCAAGAATGGCCGCTATTTCCGGGATGTTGCTATCGCGGCCGTGATGTCGCACTTGATCGCGATAGCCACTCCACTCTTTTTCCAGATCATCATCGATAAAGTTATTCCACACCAAAGCTATCAGACGCTCTTTGCCGTCATCTTGGCCTTCACGGTCACATTGATCTTTGACAGCGTCTTTAGTTATATGCGGCAATATCTGCTGCTATTTGCCAGCAATAAGATCGATGCGCGCCTCGCTGCACGAACATTTGACCATCTGTTGCGATTGCCCCTTCAGTTTTTTGAAACGCATCCGACAGGTGTCTTGCTACGACACATCCAGCAAACAGAGACGATTCGCTCGTTCCTGACGGGACGCCTATTCCAAACTCTGCTCGACACATCCGCGTTGCCATTCTTGTTATTCGGCCTCACGCTTTACAGCGGCGTTTTAACACTGGTCGTTTTGGGCTTTGCGGTGGCGATTGCCGGCGTCATTGCCTTGATGGTTCCGACGTTCCGTCGCTATCTGGAACTTCTCTATCAAGCTGAGGGCGCGCGCCAAGCCGACCTCGTTGAAACTATTCACGGTATGCGCGCTGTAAAATCGTTAGCGCTTGAGTCGCTTCGAATGAAATCGTGGGATAGCAAGGTCGCTGGATCAATTCGACGCCGTGCAACGGTCGGCTATTTTGGCGCGATCGCGATGGTGATTGTTACGGCCCTTCAAAACATGATGCAAATGGCCATTCTCGGCGTTGGCGCGACGATGGTGTTTGATGGCGATCTGAGTATGGGAGCTCTTGTTGCATTCAATATGCTTGCCGGTCGCGTCACAGGGCCCTTGGTCCAAATTGTTGGGCTGATCAACGAGTATCAGCAAACGGCTTTGGCCGTAAAAATGCTGGGGACAGTGATGGATCACCCGCCGGAGCGCGATCCCAACCAGCGTGGAATCCGGCCCGTCATCACGGGGCAGCTTGAGTTCGACAACGTTGTATTCCGGTA
>Ga0114969_10005243_pt1 | contig 10187 bp, 7 predicted proteins | sample M_130807_MF_Meta_FD_87316 | JGI IMG/M metagenome (GOLD analysis project Ga0114969, IMG submission 87316) | Freshwater microbial communities from Lake Montjoie, Canada to study carbon cycling - M_130807_MF_MetaG | ecosystem: Environmental > Aquatic > Freshwater > Lake | place: Lake Montjoie...
GTTGTTTATTCCTGTAGGAATACTTTGAGTAATACCCAAAATAATTTTCCAAGGCTCATTATTAATGAACAAGTAATCAATCCCAAATTCTATATCCCCAAGTTTTTTTATGGATGAATTAATTTTTGTACCATTTGATGACTCCCCATTAGTTTTATTCAGCATCAGAAATGGAGCATTAATTGATATATTAATGACTTTAGTTAATCCATAATTAACATCTAGTATTGTAGTTATACTTTTAGTTTCTGCAATATGCTTTTTTTCACCATCGTCATCGAAAACTTCATTGTAGAAAAAAGATTTATTAACCAGGTTAATTTCCGTAAATAATTTGCTTAAAAAAACATCAGAATGTTGGCCAAATACATAATTTGGTGTTGAAAATAAAATAAGAAGTAACAGGATATTTTTCATTTCTAAATTTTAGTTCTAATAGGATTAAAGATAAATGTTTAGTTTACAATATTTTTTAAACTTTTTAATTTTCGAGCTATACTATATTAACTGTTTGGGTATTTTTTTAGTTCTTATAATTAATAGTAAGATATTAGGAATAAATATTTTTTTAAATAAGCAAATCAAAATTAGGCTTTTGATTTGCGCAAGTGTATTTTTTGATAATCAAGATAATAAAGAAGTTTAACAGCAAAAGTGGTGATTTCTGGGGAGTTAATAACACTATTGAAGTTTTTTGAGAAATTTAATGAGCGTAATTCAGTTTCATTTTGAATCCCCTTCTTATAAATAATGTTTAATGTACTTCCTGGCGAGAAGCGCCATTCGTATACTAAGTCAATATTGAATGAATTAAAATTAAAATCATTGTTTTCAATGTATGAAATATTGTCAATTAAATCTCCGTCATCCTTTAGTGTATAATAATTATTATATTTTCCTGTATTCCAATAATGTCTTCCAATTAAAGATAAGCTCATATCCTTATTGAAAATATAATTTAGATTTATTTCATTTACCCAAGTCTCGACTCTTCTTGTTCCAAAAATAATTGTATCTGTTGTTGCAGTACCTGCGTATCCCACATTATAAGGATCAAATTCATTTGCAAGAGAATATATTATGAATAATTTATCTGTTGGACGAACTCTGAAACTGATTCTATTTTTATAGCCTTCTGATTTGAAGCGATCGATAAAATTTGAAACTTGGAAACTGTAATCGAATGCTAATTTTTTTCTGTAATCAGAACTAATTCCGACTTGAACGAAATAATATCTATAGCTGTAAAAAAATCTATTTGGAGTTCTTGGTTCATAATAATCGTAAGATCTGGATGGTGAAATTCCTCCATTTAGGAAAAAGCCATTATATTTTAAGTTGTTAAAGAATAAATTGAGGCTAATTTCATTATAGCCTATTTTGCCGGTTTTAAAATCACTAGAATAATTAAACTGAACTGTATTAAACGATTCTCTAATAAATTTCCATGGCTTATAAAGATTAAAATTTAAATAGGTATTATTATCGATTTGCCCAGGGTTTTCATAATATCCTAAATCATTACTTCTATAATTTGTATCTCTTACTGTTCGGCCAATACCATACGAAAAGTTTCCACCTAATTTACTAGCGCCGATAAAGTATTTATAACCGATTAATTGTGCAGCATTATTCGGACTTACTTCTGTGTTTTTATAATATCGTTGACTTAGCGCTCCTTCACTTTTAACTTCATAGGTATTTTTTTTATTGCTAATTTTTAATCCAGCACCAGTTACATTTGCATTTGTATAATTATTACTGCGTATGGTACTGGTGTTTATTAAATATATCTCAGAATTGTTTTTAAATTGTTGATCTAAAACTAAAATGTTATAATTCGTTAATGGCTCTGTTAAAATTTCTCTTGTATTTCCGTCTGTCGACTTAATCTTAGCATAAGTATTATTAGTTATTGAATTAAAATATCCGATCCCGAGACCTTTATTTGTTCTTCCAGAAATTTTTGTTGCGTTAATCAATTTAACTTGGATGGGATTTTCTTCAACAACCTCTCCATCTTTTAAATTATCATAAACTGATTCATAACCCGAAGGTGTCTTCCCAATTCTTCTTGAATAAAATAAATTACCTTTCTGAAATAGTTCGGTACCTTCCTTGAAAAATGGACGATTCTCGTCATAAACAACTTCATTGTACCCTAAATTCTTTATTTTTTTGTCTGATTGTACTTGGCCGAAATCAGGAAGCAATGACATGTCTAGAGTAAAACGATCGTCGATTCCATATTTAACATCTGCTCCAAAATTGTATGAAAGACTTTTGTTATATTTATTATTTCCATTTTCATCAATCATTGGGGTGTTCTCAAAAGAAGCACCTATATAAGGTGTTAACGATAAACGTACTGGTGTTTTTAAATTGTTTATGCCTATTAGTTTACCCCAATAAACTTGTGGATTAGAAGCTGTATTTGGAACATATGACCAAACATCAAATTCTCTATTTCTTCGAATGTCACGAGTTAATTGAAATCCCCATTCTTGTGTATTTGTATTAGGAAAACGAATCGCAGAGTAGGGGATTTCCATTTCTACAATCCAGCCATCTTCTGACATTCCTACTGAACTACTCCATACAGCGTCAAATGTCCCATCACTAAATTTTGAATCCAATTGAATCCCTGATGCTGTTACGCCAAATTGAAATGCATCTTGTTGATTATTATATGGATCAATTTTAAAGAAAAACCGATCTGAATTTAATCCATCTTGATCCCTTTTTCCTAATTGTTTTAAAATGCTATCAGGAGAAGTATCATGCATATAAGCTCCAACATATATTGCATAATCAGTGTAAATTATTTTTACTTCTGTATTTTGACTTTCATGTTGTTTGTCGAATGGAGCTCGTTGGGTAAAATCACTTGCTACCTTTACGTTTTGCCATGCTACATCATCTAGTTTGCCATCGATTTTCGGTGATTCTTTTGCTCGTGTAGCTGTAAAAATTTTAGTGCTATCACTTATGGAGGCAAAAGAATTTGATACAATAGAGAAGAAAATTACATAGACTATAGTTTTCATAATAAGTACTACAAATGTATTGTTATAGTTCAAAAGTATGGCTATTGAAACTTTATTTAACTATTTAATTTCGTGCAAATGTATAGGCATAATCGAATAGTCATTCATATTGTAATTCCTATATAGCTTTAAATCTTTTGTTATAGTGTAAAATTCCTTTTTTTGGCTAGAGAAATAATTGGTAAATTTTTTATTCAATTTAAGGATATTTTAAAAGCCGGCTAAAGCCGGCTTTTAAAATATGGAAAATTTTCTATGAAACAGTTTTTTCTGATGTCCTGCTTTCTTGAAGGTTTGGAATATCTTCTGCTGTAATTTCAAATTTATCTTCGTCTTCCTTATATCGCATTATTTGCTCAAGTGCATCTGGAACTACATCACTACAGATGCAAATAAACGATCCTTTCTTAGCATTCTTAAAAGCATAGTCAATAGCTTCTGGTTCACTTGGAATAACAGTAACTTTTTTGTTTACATCAACCGAATGAATACCTTTTAGCATCAAATCAATGATTTCGGTTTCACTTCTTCCTCTTAAATTTTTGTCTTGGCGAACAACTACTTCATCAAACATTTTAGCTGCTAATGTGCCGAGTAAAATAATATCTTCATCACGTCTATCGCCAACACCAGCAATAATTCCCATTTTTGGTTTGGCTTCTATTTTTTCTAGGAAGCGTCCAATTGCTGTGAATCCAGCAGGGTTGTGTGCGTAATCTACCATTACAGTAAATTTCTTGAATTCAAACATGTTCATTCTACCTGGAGTTTGAACTGGCGAAGGAATAAATGTTTCAAGTGCTAATCTAATATCTTCCATTTCGAAATTACGAATGAAACCTGTTAGTACCGCGGGCAAAATATTCTGGACCATAAATACTGCTTTACCTCTAAAAGTGAGAGGAATATTTACAATCTTATCTACTCTAATTTTCCAATTTCCTTTACATATAGTAATGTATCCATTTTCTGCAATTGCAGCTAATCCACCTTTATCGCAATGCTCTTTGATAAGTGGATTTTTTTCATCCATACTAAAATAAGCCACATTGCTATGTAAACCTTTTGCCATATTTGCTACTAATTCATCATCGGCATTTAAAATTGCATACCCTCCCGGTCTTACTGCTTCTGGAACTACAGATTTTACACGCGCCATATCATCCAATGAATTAATATCCTTTAATCCTAGATGGTCAGCAGCTACATTCGTTACGATTCCAATATCACATTGTCCGAAACCTAATCCGGCTCGTAAAATCCCACCTCGAGCACATTCCAAAACAGCAAAGTCAACTGTTGGATCTTTCAAAACAAATTCGGTACTTTGAGGTCCTGTACAATCACCTTTTTGCATCATTATGTTTTGAATATAAATACCATCAGTTGTTGTAAAGCCAACTTTATATCCTGCAGTTTTAGCCATATGTGCAATTAATCGTGTGGTAGTAGTTTTACCATTTGTTCCCGTTACAGCAACAATTGGAATTCGATACGAACTTCCTGGAGGGAACAACATTTCAATTACTGGATCAGCAACATTTCTTGGTAATCCTTCAGTAGGAGCTAAATGCATTCTAAATCCTGGAGCGGCATTTACTTCGAGTATTGCGCCATCTGAATCTGCTATAGGCTGACTTAAATCATTAGTCATAATATCAATACCACAAATATCAAGACCAACAATTTTAGCTATTCTTTCCGCCATAAATACATTGTGAGGATGAACTAAATCAGTAACGTCCGCCGCAGTTCCTCCAGTCGAAATATTTGCAGTTGATTTTAAATATAAAATTTCATCTAATGGTAAAATACTCTCAAGTGTTAAATTCTTTTCAGCTAATATATTCATTGAATTGTCGTCAACTTTTATTGAAGTTAACACCTTCTCATGTCCATATCCTCTACGTGGATCTTTATTAACTACATCAATAAGTTGTTGTACTGTCAATTTTCCATCTCCTTTAACAGCTGCAGGAGTTCTTTTTGCGGCAGCTACAAATTTGTAATTAATCACCAACAAGCGATGATCAAATCCTGTAATATATTTTTCACAAATTACCGATCTTGATATTTTCTTGGCGGCAGCTAAGGCCTCAACAGCTTCTTCCCATGTTCGAATATTAATAGTTGCACCTCTTCCATGATTTCCATTTATTGGCTTAATAACAATTGGGTATTTTACAGAAACTATAGCTTCTTTCAAATCATCTTCATCATATATAATTCGGCCCTTAGGTACTGGGATATTTGCAGCTTCTAGTAAATTCTTAGTATCTTCTTTATCACATGCGATTTCAACTGCAATACTACTTGTATTACTTGTTACTGTAGCTTGGATTCTCTTTTGGTTTACGCCATATCCCAACATCACTAAAGAATGACGATTTAACCGAATCCAAGGAATTCCTTTGGCTTGCGCTTCTTCTACAATTGAACCGGTACTAGGTCCTAGGCGGTTATCTTCTCTGATTTCACGCATTTCCTGAAGGTCATCTTCTAGGTTATATGGAATGTTATCAGCAATTGCTTGAGTTATTCTTACGGCTGATTTGGCTGCATAAATCCCAACTTTTTCTTCCATATAGGAAAAAACAACATTATAAACGCCATATTCTGATGCTGATCTAGTTCTTCCAAATCCAACATCCATTCCTGCCAAAGTTTGAATTTCTAATGCGATATGCTCAACAACATGCCCCATCCACGTGCCTTCTTTTACGCGCTTAAAAAAGCCGCCAGGCTGTGACTCAGAGCATTCGTGAGAGTACATAGATGGGAACATCGCCTCCATTCTCTCCGAAAAGCCATTAATGCTATTGCTTGGTTTTTCTTCCATGTCCTCAAGGTCAAGCTTCATCACTATCAATTTATGGCGACGAATTGACCAATAATTTGGGCCACGCATTGCGCGGATCTCACGAATCTTCATGTGCTAATTTTTATACTGGGTTATTCAATTTTTTTTGTTAATAAAACAGAGGGTACTTGCCTACTGAACGCTGAAAATAGAAATAGTTTCGTACTCTACCAAGCCAAATCAAAAATAGATCGCTAGACTTGGATTAGATCAGAGCCGTAACTTAGCGGAATTAATTAAAAAATATGATATTACCGAAGGGAAAGTTAATCGCAATAGGCGGAAACGAAGACAAAGGGACTGAGCCAGAACCCAATTTCCAACAAAAAAACAATCTCAATTTTTTTGAACTCCAAATTCTTTCAAGAATAGTTCATGAGTCCAAGAATCAAAAAGAATCACATATTGAAGTTATAACTACTGCTTCAAGTATTCCTGAAGAAGTTGGTGAAAATTATTTTTCTGCATTTACAAAGATCGGATGTACAAACATCAATATCATGCATGTTAAAAATAGGGCGGATACGTTGAATCCTGAATTTATAAAACGAATTAGTGACTGCGATTGTGTAATGATTACAGGAGGCAATCAACTTCGATTAAGTACAATTTTTGGCGGTACCGAAATTTTAAGCATACTTCATCAACGATTTAATGATGAAGAGATTGTTATTGCTGGAACTTCTGCCGGTGCAATGGCAATGAGCAATACTATGATTTATCAAGGTAGTAGTGCTGGTGCTCTTGTTAAAGGGGAAGTTAAAATAACAACAGGGCTAGCATTTATCAAAGATGTTATTATTGATTCTCATTTTGATAAGCGAGGTCGTTTCGGAAGGTTAGCGCAAGCTGTAGCCTCAAATCCTTCGTGCATTGGAATTGGTTTAGGGGAAGATACAGGAGTAATTATTCGAGGCAATGATAGTCTTGAAGCTATTGGCTCTGGATTAATTATTATTGTGGATGGACATGGAATTCGTCATTCAAATATTGCTGATTTATCAGAAGGATCACCAATAAGTATTGAAAATTTAATCGTTCATGTAATGACAAAGGGGAACGGATATATTTTAAAAGAAAGAAAATTTCTTATTGAAGAGATTACTCCAAACGTATAAGTTAGTTTATCCAATGAATTATTTTACTCCTGACTGTACCCATTCATTATAAACCAAGTTTGTAAGTTCTTTAAGCTGTTGGGTTAGCTTTTCAAAATTTGGCTGGGTAAAACTATTAATAATCTTGCCATCTTTTAGGTAATGTATTTCATTGCATATTTCTGTCAATGTTTCAATTATATGAGATTTAACAATAATTGTTTCTCCTTCATCTTTTAAACTTGGCATAATTCTATTAAGTTGTTCTACTGATTCTTAATCTAGTGAATTAAATGGCTCATCTAATACATAATAGGACGATTTAATGCAATTATTCCCATTAAGAATAGACCGAATTGCAACTGAATTTGTAATTTAATTTTCGTTTTTTTTTTGTTATTTATTTGGCAATAATACTTATGGATACTATGTTTAAAGATTAATTGGAAGTTAATCATGGTTAATTTCATGTTAATGGTTGGTGCTACGTTATTTCAAATTGTATTTTTGAAGAGATGAATAGATTGCGATTTAGGGTTACTGTAATTATGATGAGTATTGCTTTGATAGGATTAATTTCCCTTCAAGCGTATTGGATTCATCATGATTTACAACTTAAAGAGCAGCAATTTGGGCAGAATGTAATGCTTGCTATGAATAATATTGTTGATCAGGTTGAGCAAAAGGAAAATATGAAAATTGTTGTTCGTAATTTTAGGAGCAATTCAGATTCCTCTTCTACAGCATTAGTTAATGATAGCACTACTCAAGATGTTTTTAATGGTTTAATTAATCCACCTCCTGCACCACCAGTACCACCAGCACCTGAGATAAGCGATTTCGCCAGTACTGTAAATAAACAAATTGAAATTTTACGTGATATTCGAAATCATCGATATTCTGATGGAGATAGCAGGTTACATCCCGATACAAGTACCATTGATATTCGTGTTGAAAAGGATATTCAATCGAAAGAAGTTTATGCAATCAGTATGAGTAATAAAGAGCAAAGCCTCGCTCAAGGTGAAGCTAGATTTGACTCAATTGCAGAAGCTACAGAACGGAGGATGAAATCGAAAATTCGAAAGTTAAATACAATGATGCAGAGGTATACTTTTCAAATTTCTGATCCCAATGGGAGTATATTTAATAGGATTGATTCAATAACTTTAGATTCAATTATTCATTCCGAATTATATAACCATGAAATTGATCAACCTTATAATTTTGGAATTAGAAATCCACTTCAATCTAAATTAATATATTGGAAATTACGAACGGATACTTCTGGAATTTATACTTCTCATTATAAATTGGCATTATTTCCAAATGATTTTTTTAAAAGAAATGAGCAGCTAATACTAAGCTTTCCTAATAAATATAATTACTTGATTTATGGATTATGGCCATTTATTGCAAGTTCAATATTATTTACTTTAATTATGTTAATTGGTTTTGTTTATACTCTCAATACTATTTTAAAACAAAAGAAACTTGCTGAGATTAAAAATGATTTTATTAATAACATGACTCATGAGTTTAAAACACCAATAGCAACCATTTCTATTGCAAATGAATCTATTCGAGATCCTAGAGTGTATAGTAATTTTGAAAAAATTGATTACTATACATCAGTAATTAAAGATGAAAACCAACGAATGTTGAATCAAGTTGAAAATGTTTTGCAGATGGCTCAGATAGATAAAGGAGAGTTGACCTTGCTTAAGGAGGATGTGGATATAAATGATATAATTCAACTTGCTTTTAGTTCAGCAATTTTGCCTGTGGAACAAAAAAAAGGAAAAATTGAACTTCAATTATTTGCAAAGAATACGATCGTGTTAGGCCATGGAAATCATTTATTGAATGTAATTACTAACCTTATTGATAATGCAAGTAAATATTGTATTGAAATTCCAAATATTATTATTAAAACATGGAATGAAGAAAATTTTATTTTCCTCAATGTTACTGATAATGGAATAGGAATGACTAAGGAAGTGCAGAAAAAAATATTTGATACTTTTTTTAGAGCAACTTCTGGAAATATACATGATGTAAAGGGATTTGGTCTAGGATTAAGTTATGTGAGAGCTATATTGGAGGTTCACGATGGAATTGTCTCAGTAGTAAGTGAGCCAAATCAAGGTAGTACTTTTACTGTTAAATTACCACTTAAAAATAAATAATTATGCAAGTAATAAATGCTAAAATATTATTAGTTGAGGATGATATTAATTTTGGTAATGTTTTGAAAAATTATTTGGAATTAAACAATTATGATGTTACTATTTCTAGGGATGGTGTAGAGGGTTTAGCTACTTTTAGTAAAAAATCATTTGATCTATGTATTCTTGACGTTATGATGCCTAAATTAGATGGGTTTTCAGTGGCTCAACAAATCAGGGAAATAGATAAAATGATACCTATAATTTTTTTAACTGCAAAAGGTATGAAGGAGGATTTATTAAAGGGATATAAAAGCGGCGCAGATGATTATTTGACTAAACCTTTTGATACAGATGTTTTACTCTACAAAATAAATGTGATTCTGCGTCGATCAATGGGGATTATTGAAATGGAAGAACAAATTGATTTTAAAATTGGAAAATTCCATTTTGATTTTAAGTTTAGGAAAATTACAGGAGGAGAACAAGTAATTAATTTATCACCTAAAGAAGCGGATCTTTTACGATTATTATGCATGCATAAGAATGATTTATTGACAAAACAAAAGGCATTGAAATTAATTTGGGGGGATGATAATTATTTTAATGGAAGAAGTATGGATGTCTTTGTAACTCGAATTAGGAAATATTTAAAAGAAGATCCATCTATTGAGATAATTACTTTACATGGAAAAGGTGTACAGCTAATGATAAAAATTAATTAATTAAAATAAAATATTGTTTCGTTATACAAAACACAGATGATGATTTATCATCTGTGTTTTTTTTTAATTAAATAATTTATTTAAACTCCTTTGTTATTACATCATCCATTGGATTAGTTCTAGATCTATAACGATGAATTAATTTTCCTGACGGATCTATTAGAAATTTTTCAAAATTCCAATTTATTTCCCCTGTAAAATCTGGATTCTCTTGATTAGTTAACCAAGAGAATAAATCATTCATATCTTTTCCTTTTACCGACACTTTTGATGACATAGGAAATGTTACA
>Ga0114969_10005244_pt1 | contig 10187 bp, 9 predicted proteins | sample M_130807_MF_Meta_FD_87316 | JGI IMG/M metagenome (GOLD analysis project Ga0114969, IMG submission 87316) | Freshwater microbial communities from Lake Montjoie, Canada to study carbon cycling - M_130807_MF_MetaG | ecosystem: Environmental > Aquatic > Freshwater > Lake | place: Lake Montjoie...
AGCGCTCTAATTTTTCAAAATCGCCACAATCTATTAGGGCATAATCCTTCCAACGTGAAGGGGTATCGAGTTGAACCGTTAATGTCATCAAACAAAGGTACGCTTCTTCGCTTTATCTTCGCACAGATATGCGCATAGCTCTGGTAGGAAATGGAAATTTAGCGTGGCATTTAAATGCTGCTCTTCGTGAGATTAATTCGCGAATAGACCTTCATGTAGTTCGTGAGCTTCCGGTTTCAAGCCCGTGGAAAACGACCACGCAACTTTCCGATATTAACGACAGCTTTCACTTGGTTTTGTTGGCTGTTCCCGATTCTCAGATTGCTGACGTAGCAGCGCAACTTCCAGAAAAAATTATTGCGGTTCACTTTTCAGGAGGCACATCCATCTTGAATCTTCCACAAAAAAACAGAGCAGTGTGCTGGCCTTGCCAGACCTTGAAGAAAGGCACTTCCATGAAATACAACAACATTCCTTTGTTGTATGAATTTTCGAATTCTGAAACGGAGACCATTGTGAAAGCGTTTCTTGAACCTGCCATTGGCAAATGGATTTCCGCCAACGGCGAACAAAGGCAACTCGCGCACATCTCTGCTGTTTTCTCGAATAACTTTACGAATCACCTTCAACACATATCTCAATTGTTGTTGAAGGAAGCGCAGCTTCCAACCGATTTATTTTACACCATGTTGAAGGCGCATGTTGAATTATTGGAAAGTAAATCGCCCGAATCCATTCAAACCGGACCTGCGCAGCGCGGCGATGTTGGAACCATTGATGCGCAAAAACAATTACTGAATAATCATGTTGAATGGAAGGAAATCTATTCCCTTCTTTCTAAAAACATTCTCGACAAATACCAATGAATTACAAAGAAAAATTAGCGAAAACGAAGATCTTTATCTTTGATGTAGATGGAGTCTTCACAGACAACATTGTGTGGTTGTTTCCAGATGGAGAGCAGATGCGAACTGCGAATGTTCGCGATGGTTACGCTGTTCAGCTTGCGGTGAAGAACGGATTTAGAATTGCTGTCATTAGCGGAGGAAGATCTGAAGCTGTTCGGAATCGATTTGAAAAATTAGGCGTTCACGAAGTTCACTTGGGTTCTTCGAATAAGCGTCAAGTGTATTTAGATTTAAAATCGAAGTGGCATTTTCACGACGACGATGTTTGCTACATGGGCGATGACATTCCGGATTTACCCCTCTTGAAAATTGTTGGATTGGCTGTATGTCCGGCCGATGCAGCGCCTGAAGTGAAAGAAGTTTCGCATTACATTTCCAACAAAAATGGGGGACATGGATGTGTTCGCGATTTAATGGAACAAGCGTTGAAGCTTCACGGACATTGGATGAATGAAGAATCTGTAATTTGGTAACTATGAAAAAGAGAAACCTTTTATTTTTTGCATTTTTCATTTTAGGTGGAAATGCATTCGGACAATATTGGCAACAACAAGCAGATTATGCCATTGATATTTCATTGAACACCACGAACGATTCATTCGTTGGAAAGGAAACGATTCAATATACCAACAACAGTCCCGACGAGATTTCGCAATTGTTCTTCCATTTATACAACAATGCCTTCCAACCGGGAAGTGATATGGATGTTCGTTCTGTGGCTTTGCCAGATCCCGATCGAAGAGTAGGCGATCGCATTTCCAAATTAACGAAAGAGCAAGAAGGGCATTTGCATATTAGTAAACTCCTGGTGAATGGTGAACTCGTTTCATTCATTGAGAACGAAACCATTTTGGAAGTTCAACTTTCGAAAGGAATACCTGCGCATTCTGTCGCTAAAATTGAATTGGAATTCAACGGTCAAGTGCCTTTGCAGATCCGCAGAAGCGGAAAAGACAATGCGGAAGGCATTGAATACAGCATGAGTCAGTGGTATCCTAAATTGAGTGAATACGATGTAGACGGATGGCATCCGAATCCGTATATCGCAAGAGAATTTTACGGTGTATGGGGAAATTTCAATGTAAACATTACACTACCGGCAAACTACGTGGTTGCTGGAGGTGGCGTTTTATTGAATGAAGAAGAGTCTTTCAAACGCGTTCAGAAGAGCGGAAAGAATTTGCTCACTTGGAAGTACGAAGCGAAAAACGTTCATGACTTCGTTTGGGCCGCGGATCCGGATTATGTTAGAACAGAAACACAATTTGCTGACGGACCGAAAATTTATTTCTACCATCAACCCGAAGAAAATTACAACGAAGCTTGGAACCGACTGCCTGAATTCACTGCGAAAGCTTTTGAATTGCTCAGCACTCATTTCGGGAAATACGCTTACCCTGTTTACAACGTTATTCAAGCCGGAGACGGCGGAATGGAGTATCCAATGGCTACGCTCATTACGGGTAGACGTTCGCTGCCAAGCCTTGTAGGTGTTACCGTTCACGAAGGCGCACACTCTTGGTACCAATGCATGCTCGCAACAGATGAAAGTCAGTATTGTTGGATGGACGAAGGGTTCACAAGTTTCGCAGCAACAGTTGTTATGAATTCTCTTTTCCCTGCTCAAGCCGATCCTTACCACAGAGAGTCGATTGACGGATATCTCGGACTCGTTGAAGCAGGAATGGAAGAGCCATTAACCACACACGCCGATCATTTCGAAACGAACTATGCTTACGGCGTTGCTGCATACAGCAAAGGAGAAACATATTTAAGTCAACTGGAATACATCATGGGTTCAGAACTATTCAATCAAACCATGCATGCGTATTTCAACGAATGGTCGTTCAAACATCCTACTCCTGCTGATATTTTGCGAGTTGCTGAAAAAGAAAGCGGATTGGTACTCGATTGGTTCAATGAATATTTCGTTGGAACAACGAAAACTATGGACTACGCTATTGATACTGTATTTGCAGGTAAAGCAGAAACTGAAATTATTTTGGAACGAGTTGGACTTTTCCCAATGCCTTGCGAAATAACTGTGACTTTCGACAATGGAAAAGAATGCGTGTATTACATTCCGATTGATCTTATGCGTGGCGAAAAATTCAAAGGAGAAATGCCTGAGAATTGGATCCTTCAACAAGACTGGCATTGGGTTGATCATACCTATTCCATCAAATTTAAAAATCAGAATATGAAAGTTGTGAAGGTGACTTTTGACGCGAAGAATCAAACTATAGACTCCAACAAGAGCAACAACTCCTATTCAATAACCAAATAAGACGTGTTTAAAACCTACTTTGCATTTACAAAAAGCCTTGCGCTGAACTTCCTTATTGGGCTAGTCATTTCGCTTGGATTGCTTATTAGCCTTGGCCCGTTGGTTATTTCTTACGGAAAGGAATTGCCATTTTCAATCTTGAGTTTAGTGGTACTATTCAACGCTATTTGGTGGGGATGGCAGATTGGATTTATTTCAGCGTTGCTTTATGTTTTTCTAGGAGTTGCTGGACTGCACATTTTCCCGAATTACGAATTCGGAGTAAAGCATGTCTTCACCATTACCAATTGTGGTTACTACTTTGGGTTCTTGGCTGCAGCATTGCTCGCAGGATATTTCGCTGAAATTCCTCGCAAGAAAAAAATGTTGAACTCGCTCGCTGTATGGTTCCTTGGACATGCAATCATCTTACTTCTCGGCGGATTGTACATTTATCGCATTAATCCCGAACGCGCTTGGGCGTTTGTTCAATTAGATCTTTCAGCTTATGCTGTGAAAGCAACAGCTGGACTCATTATCACCGTTGCCTTCTTGCGATTTGTTGAAGGGCGCGAGAACTTTTACAAAGCCTCTTAAACTATGAAATTCATTCAACTCAGTTACAACGAAGGCGTTGCCACTATTGCCTTAAATCGTCAAGAAAAATTCAACAGCTTCGTTATGGAAATGTCTGTTGAACTGCAAGAAGCACTAACGGAAATTAAAAACCGAACGGACGTTCGGTGTGTGGTGTTAACTGGAAATGGAAAGGCATTTTGCGCCGGACAAGATTTGGGCGAAGCCATTGCTACTGACGGACCGGGATTGGAGAGCATTTTGAAAGACGGGTACAACCCTATCATTCGCATGATGCGCGAATTACCGATTCCTATCGTTGGCGCCATTAACGGCGTTGCTGCAGGAGCAGGTGCGAACATTGCGTTGGCTTGCGACTTGGTTGTTGCTTCGGAAAATGCCAGCTTCTTGCAAGCGTTTACCAAGATTGGCTTAATTCCAGACAGCGGCGGGACGTATTTCCTTCCGCGCATTATTGGAACACAACGCGCCATGGCACAAATGCTTTTGGCCGATAAGGTTACAGCAGCGGAAGCGAAAGCTATTGGACTTATTTACGATGTTTATCCGGTAGAAGAATTCCACACGAAAGTTGCAGAACTTTCAGCGCGCCTGGCTTCTATGCCAACGAAAGCGCTTGCTTTTACGAAGCAAGCTATCTATGCTGGATGGAATAACACACTTGAACAACAGCTGGAATTAGAATTAGACCTTCAGAAAAGAGCAGGACAAACTGCAGATCACAAAGAAGGTGTTGCTGCTTTCTTGGAAAAGAGAATGCCTACATTTACGGGTAACTAATTCATTCAGAAATGTCGACTTGGATTTCAGTAACTGATCAATTGCCTGAAGACGGACAACGCGTATTGGCGTTTGTTCCGGGTAACAACGTTTTCCTTCCAGGAAAAACGGGTGAGACAGAATTGCGTGAAGTTATTGTTCTTCATTTCCAAAGAGATTTCTATTTGCACGACAAAGAGAAGTCTGAAAAGCATGGCATTCACTTTTGGAAAGGTGAAGGAAATTCAAATCAGTTCTTTCAATCGGTATCGCACTGGATGTCCATGCCTGTCTTGAATTCATGAAAGAACTAATTGAAAAACTGCATTTAAAAAATGTGCTGAAACTTTCGGCAGCCACAGCAGTTGGACAATTAATCACCTACGGAAGTGCGCCCATTCTTTCGCGGATGTACAACGCGGAAGATTTCGCGTGGTTTGCCTTATTCTACGCGTGGATTATTCCTTTCGCTGTGCTTGCGACATTCAGAATTGAATACAGCATTCCGAATGCAGAAACAGAGATGTTGGCGCGCGAACGCGCGAAACTCGCCATCAATAATGCATGGAGATTAGCCTCTGGAATTGCCATTCTGTTCAGCGTTCTCTATTTCTTCGGCATGCACATTTCTGCATTCGAAGCGTTTCTTCCGATTGGAATTTTCAGCATTGCAGTCATTCAAACCTACAATTTCCTATCGACCCGATTAAACCGTTACCGCACCAACGCCATTTACCGCGTGGTGAACAGTTTATTCATCAATGGAACTTCGATTGTGCTTGGTTATTTTATTCTCGATTACCTCGGATTGGTAATAGGGTTTATAATTGGTCAAATTGTTTCCATGTGGGTGCTTTACAATGGAACTCGTCAAGATGAACTTACGGAAGAACCGGTGAAAGACATTTCACTCAAGCCGTTCAAACAATACATCTTCTTCAACACACCACAAGGCATTATTGAAACTTTGCAATTGAGCGGAACCGTTTGGATGTTGAATGTGTGTTTCGGAGATACAACCACCGGGCTTTATTTCATGTGTTGGAAAATTATTCAAGCACCCGTGAACCTCATTAGTAACACGGTTTTCCTGACACACTACAACAAGGCGTCCGAGTTAAAGAAGAACGGAGAATCTTATCGCCCACTAATGCTGAGCACAGCCAAGGCACTCATGACATTTAGCGCCATTGGGGCTATTTTTATCGTGGCCTTCGCCCCTTCTCTCTTCGCATTTGTATTTGGTGAAGAGTGGCGCACTTCAGGCGAAATGGCAAGATGGCTCGCACCACTATTTGTATTGAATTTTTCAATCTCGCCTTTTTCATTCACAGCCATCTTAGAAAACGTTCAAAACAAAGCGCTTGGTTTAAATATCATTGACGTCATTTTAAAACTAGGAGCGTTGTACCTTGGATTCCTCATGAACAGCGTTATATGGGCTGTTGGGTTGTATTCGTTGGTAAGCAGCATCATGTACGTCATTACGTTTGCTTGGTATTTGCGTTTGGCAAGACATAAAGACGCTGATGAAAACATCTTTGCGAAATGATAACACGCATTGCTCATTTCACCACACTTCATCCGCCTTTCGACAGTCGCATCTTTATGAAGGAATGTGTGAGTTTATCGGAAGCCGGCTACGAAGTTTTCTTAGTTGTTCCGCATACCGAATCGAGCGACAAGCAAGGCGTTCATGTGGTTGCCCTTCCAACAACAACCAGCAGACTTAAAAAATTATTCATCACTGCTTGGCAAGGATTCTTCGCCATTCTGAAATTGAATGTCAGCGTTGTGCACATACACGATCCTGAGCTCATTCGCTTCGCTCCGTTGTTTTGGTTATTGGGAAAGAAGGTCGTTTTCGATTCGCACGAACACGTGAGCAAGCAAATTGAAAGCAAACCTTTGGGTCCTTTAATCGCGAGAAAAACAGCAGGATTGATTTACAAATGGATTGAAAAATTCTATATGCTTTTTTGTGCTCGTGTCATTTCAGTAACACCCGAAATCGCTCGTGCCCTTTCGAAAAACAAATCGGCGGTGGTTCGAAACTATCCGATACTCTCTCTTCCACAAATAAAAATTTCGGAACAAAAAGGAGAAGTTACTCGCTTCATCTATTGCGGTGGACTTACCGAAATACGTGGTATCTACGAATGCATTGAAGCCATTGCTGAAGTTGAGAACGCTTCGCTTACACTCGTTGGTGCGTGGGACTTTGAAGCGTATAGACAGAAGTGCATGTCTTCCAAAGGTTGGGAAAAAGTGAATGAAGTTGGACATGTTCCTGCTTCTGAAGTTTACCAGTACTATGCAAATTCACATGTTGGATTGGCCATTCTTTATCCTGAAAAAAATTACCTCGAATCGCTTCCCATTAAAGCGTTCGAATATTTGGCTTGCGGACTTCCTGTGATCATGTCTAACTTCCCGTATTGGGAAAAAACGTTTGTTGAAGGCTGTTCGTTCGTCACTCCTTCCAACCACAACGAAATGGTTGCTGCTATGAAACACCTGCAAAGCGAATCGCTTCGAATTGAAATGGGACGCAAAGGAAATATTTGGGTGAAAGAAAATTGCAGTTGGGAAAACGAAGCCCGAACCCTTGTACAACTTTACAACGAAATTTCAAAATGAATTACCCTTCTGTAGGCATTGCCATTCCTTGCTTTCAAGAAGCATTACACATTGAAGAATGTGTATTATCGTGTTTGAATCAAACCTATCTCGGACTTATTAAAGTTTATGTAGCCGATGGCGGAAGCACAGATGGCACAATTGAAAAACTCCAGCAACTTGCCCTTCAACATGAAAATAAAATTGTTGTGTTGAAGAATGAACGTCGCGTTACTCCGGTAGCACTGAACATGGGATTGCAAGCGAGTAACGAAGATTTCAAAATGATTCTAGGCGCACATGCTGCTCTTCCGAATGACTACATTGAAAAATGTATGCAGACGTTTGAAGAAAATCCAGAAGCCGATTGTGTGGGAGGAATTATCGTGAATGAATATCAAGATGCAACTTCTCAAGCCATTGGATGTGCTATGTCTTCATCGTTTGGTGTTGGCAATGCACATTTCAGAACGGGAAATAAAAACGGATTTGTAGACACTGTTGCTTTCGGCATGTATCGCAAAGAAGTCTTTGAAAAGATAGGTTATTTCAGAGAAGAGCTCATTCGCAATCAAGATGATGAGTTCAATTTCCGAATGGAAAAGAACGGCATGAAATGTTATTTGAATACAGAATTGAATTCCAAATACTTCGTTCGGGGAACATTGAATAAATTGTTGAAACAGTATTACCAATACGGTTACTGGAAGGTTTACGTGAACATTCTTCACGGACAAATAACTACTGTTAGGCAATTGGTTCCGTTCGCATTTGTTTGCTACTTAATTTTACTTTTGTTGACGAATATTATCCTTCCGAAATATTCGGTCTTCATGGCTATTCCACTTTTATTCTATTTCATTCTTGCAATGGTATTCGCAGCTAAAGCGAAAAGCAAAGAGCCTCGTTCAACCTTGATAAGCTTTTTCATTTTACATTTAGGTTACGGTTGGGGCTATTTGCGCGGGGTAATAGAGATGAAGATTTTCGGAAAGCGCCCTACCCTTCAAAACGCACAACACAACAGATAGAATATGCGATCAGCACTTTTTATTTTATTCGCTTTGCTCATGAACTCGCTTGCAGCACAAAATTTAAGCGTGAAGCAAAACCTGACTTCGCCCTTCATGACGTGGGTTTTCAATGAAGAGGGAAAAACAGAACCCATGTCGGCCGTTGTGCCCGGCAATGTGCACAGAGATTTAGTCTTGAATAAAAAAATTGCAGATCCGCTTATTGGAACGAACGAAACCACTGTGCAATGGGTTGGAGAAAAAAGTTGGGAGTACACTTTGAACGATTTCGTTTGCGAACCGAACATGCTTCTTCAAGATAAAATTGAATTGCGTTTGAATGGAATTGACACCTACGCAAAAATTTTCCTGAATAATATTTTTCTGGGTGAAACGAATAATGCATTTGTTCAATTTGATTTCAACGTGAAAGGAATACTTCTTCCGAAAGGAAACAAACTGCGCATTGTTTTTTCTCCGGCTGAAGCCTACGCGAAACAAAAATTAGCTGAACGCCTTCTTCCCCTTCCAGGAGATAGCATTCGCGCGGTTTGCCGAAAGCCGCAGTATCACTTCGGTTGGGATTGGGGACCGAAATTGGTGACATGCGGGATTACCAAGAACATTGAAATCGTTGGGCACACCGATATGCTTTTCGAAACGTTTGGTGTGGAAACACTTTCGTTGAATGAAGGCAAAGCGCAGATGCGCGCACACATTCATTATCGCGCCGACAAGGAAGAAAAAGTTTTGGTAGCTTTTAATTTCGGCGGACAAATTTTCAAAGAAGAATTCGTTTCGCGCGTTGGGGAGCATGATTTTATTTTTCCATTCGAATTGAATGAACCCAAGCTTTGGTGGCCGAATGAAGCAGGAACTCCGTTTATGTATTTAGTGCAGTGTACCTTGCAAACGGTCGGTGGCAAAACGAATACGCGTGTCATGAAAGCGGGGGTTCGCACCATTGAGTTGGTGAACAAACCCGATGAATTCGGAGAGAGTTTTTACTTCAAGGTAAACGGAAAAAGTATTTTCATGAAGGGCGCGAATTACATTCCACTACGCATGCTTCCTTCCGTAAACAGCGAATCGGAATATCGCATTTTATTGGAACAATGCAAGGGGGCGCACTTCAATATGTTGCGCGTTTGGGGTGGCGGAATTTATGAAAGTGATCTCTTTTATTCGCTTTGCAACGAATTGGGAATTCTAATTTGGCAAGACTTCATGTTTGCATGTAGCATGTATCCGGGCGATGCAAAGTTCTTAGAAAGCGTTCAGAAGGAAGCCGAACAGAATGTTCGCAGAATTTCTTACAACCCTTGTATGGCCCTTTGGTGCGGCAACAACGAGAACGCAGAAGCTTGGTCGAATTGGGGTTGGAAGACGGGGTTGTCGAATGCATCAGTAGCTGCTATTGACATCGAGTACAATCAATTATTCAATGAGCTTTTACCTGGCATTGTCGGACACTTTTCGAACCTTCCTTATTGGCCTTCATCTCCGCAATTCGGAAGAGGCAACAAAGAATCGATGGACGTTGGCGATTCGCATTATTGGGGTTTATGGCACGACGCACAGCCGTTTTCAGTTTTGGAAACGAAGGTGCCTCGATTCATGAGTGAGTTCGGCATGCAGAGTTTTCCGAGTGATGATGTTTTGAAATTAATGTCGCCACTTGCGCCTTACGACATGAATTCGGAAGGAATAAAATTGCATCAGAAGAACGCAAGGGGCTTTGGTCTCATGAAGCAATACACAGAACTTTGGTATCCGGAAGCGAGCAAACTTCCTACCCAAGAATACGCCAAGCTAACGCAAGAAATGCAAGCCGAAGGCATGTGTCGAGCCATTGAAGTGCAACGCAGCAATTCGCGCTGCGGAGGCACCTTGTATTGGCAGTTGAACGATGTGTGGCCGTCTTTTTCATGGAGCAGCATTGATGTGTTGGGAAAGGAAAAAATCTTCCATCAAAAATTAAAAGAGAGCTACGCTCCGCAATTGCTGACTTACAAAATAGAAAAC
>Ga0114969_10005246_pt1 | contig 10185 bp, 6 predicted proteins | sample M_130807_MF_Meta_FD_87316 | JGI IMG/M metagenome (GOLD analysis project Ga0114969, IMG submission 87316) | Freshwater microbial communities from Lake Montjoie, Canada to study carbon cycling - M_130807_MF_MetaG | ecosystem: Environmental > Aquatic > Freshwater > Lake | place: Lake Montjoie...
GGAGGTACCCCAATTACGGGATATGTGGTAGAATATTCGTTGAACCGACACACGTGGGTCGTCAAACCTTCCGTGCTCATTAATTCCGAAGAGCTTATATACAACGCAACAACCGGCATGTATTCTTACCAATTCAGCGGGTCTATCGATCTCGAAACTTTTATACTTACAAACAGCACGTACTACGTGCGCATGTCCGCGATTAATTTAGTCATCGTGGAAGATAAAATAACCGCACCGTATTCACCCATTATCACCGTACGCACGCTCACTGCGCCAAGCGCGGTGACGAATATTTACGCAACTGCGGGATCGACCAAAGGTCAAATAACCGTCTCGTGGAACGAGTCCCCAACAACCGGGGGTAGCCCAATCCAAGCGTACACTGTCACGTATTACGCAGAAACTGACGTAAATAAAACCAGCATATCGGGCGGCACAACCACTCCCCCACAGACGAGTCTAGTGGTGTCGAATTTAGATACCGGAACCCGGTACATATTTTCGGTGGTTGCGAAAAACAGGGTGTACGATTCGGTCGTTTCTACGATATCGGCGCGTACGAACATGGCTCCAGGCATGCCCATCGGATTGAAGACCTCCGTTGTAAATGGTGAAATCATTTTGTCGTTCCTGATTGATGACAATGGTGGGGCGGAAATTGCGTCCTACATCGTTTCATTAACAACTACGCCGCCGGATTCGGCGGACACCACTATTTGGACGCCATACGAATATGCCAAATCTGGCGCGGCATCATCCGGTCGCGTTGTTTTAAATTTAATGACCGCGACACTTACGAGCGGTAATAAACTATCGTCAACCGCGATTCTCACAAAAACAACGTACTATTTTAAAGTCGCGGCAACCAACACACTCTACGTTGCCTTGCCAGGTGTGAGCAGTTCCCCATCTTCTTCCATATCTGCAACGATTATCGTTGCGCCTGGACCACCCACAAGCGTGAATTTAGGTTTTGATGCGAACGGCAACCGAATTGGCTGGACTGCCCCCGTTGATACGGGAGGCGAACTCGCTTCTAAAATTGGATATATTATACAATATTCGTCATCTCAGGGCGAACCCAAGGTGTGGATATGGTATAATACGATAAATAATCCGATCACAACTACATCAATTACGATTTCGACATTAACCGCCAACACGAATTACTTTTTCAAGATTTATGCAGTAAATTCTATAGGGATATCTGCGCCAACCGAGGTTTATAATTCTACCACCGCCTAGTGCGCTGTCTACGGCCATGACCGCCGATGCCGCCATGTCTTTTGGATTTAGCCGCACTGACCCGACCAGTTTTTGTTTTTTTCGGTGATGTTGGGGACGGCGAATAAAATTTATCGCGCGCGGCGGACGGAGATAGTGGCTTGGATGACGCAGTCTGTGGATTTTTCAGTAAAACGATTCCTCTATACGTTTGCCCAGTATTGGGCAAAACTGCAGGTTTAACCAAGCTCAGTTGCGTCCGAATAGTGGCCGACATCCGTGGCTCGTCAGGATTTTCGTATTTGGTAAGGCTTCCGAGGTTATACCAATAATCGCTTTTCTCTTGCGGATCGGGATCGCTAATCAATATATCGAACACGTTTGGGTTTATTGCATTCGAATTGCATTCCACATTAACTCGATACCCGACGACAGTTACATAGTGCTCGTTAAGCAGCATTAACAGCGGTACGTTGTCGTCGATTTCGTATTTAATCACTCCGCAAAGGCCGGGACCTTTGCCGTGCGCGGCGTCGGTAGGATCTATGGCACTTGAAAATGCGTGATGCCCTTGTAAAAATAGGATCGGATCTTCTATTTCAGTTGTTCGCGGGGATGCATTTTTAGAAGACGATCTCTTTACATCCGCTACATATTTGCATACTGCTCGTTCGGTTATCTTATGATCAGGCGAAACAAAGTTATATGCCGCGCTTGCGGTTGCCGCATAGCAAGAATTACGCCCGGTTTGTTTCGCAAGACCTATTTGTAGAACACGAGACGTGCCAGCTAGCACCAGTTTTGACGCGGGTTTAGATGATGCAGATGACATAAAATATTATAAATATTATAAATATTATAAATATTATAAATATTATAAATATTATAAATATTATAAATATTATAAATATTATAAATATTATAATATTTATTTCATGTTTCAAAATTCATTCTTGTCCTGTTGTCCCGATCACGAAATTTTCTTATTGGCAATATCAGATGCCACAATATAAATTGAGTTTTCAGTTACAATGATATATTCTGTTTCCACTTTATAAATCTTTGCAATTGGACTCGTGTATTCGTCCGAACTTTTAACAAGCAGTTTTTCATTATTTTCGCGAACACCTATAACAACTGTCTTATCTACCGACGACGTCCAATAATCCATCATAATTGGCTTATCTTCTACGATCGCAAGTTTAAAAACGTGTTGCATGCAAAGCGCACTTGGCAATCGGTACGTATCACCACCACTTTGTACAGTGGGTTGTGTCGGTGTGGCTGCGGCAGCGCTTATCGCCGCGGGTGCGTGAGCCGAATGCGTGGACGTGGGTGGTGGCATTTTATATTATATAAAATATATTAATATTTATTTTTATTATAAATATACCGGTTTATAAACCTTTAAATACTTATTTGTTGAATAAAAATAAAAGTAATTTCGACTAAATGCGTTTTAATACCAACCAACCCCAGCAACTGGCAACTGGCAACCGGCAACTGGCAACCGGCAACCGGCAATCAATCTAAAACCCTAAATCATAATTGTCATCATTAGAATTCCCAAGATCCCGCACTTTCATTCCAGAGATATTCACACTTTCGATTACTAAATTAGCAGCAGAACATTCGCCTTCTACCGCCGAATCAACCATTGCAAACATGTCATCAGCATAATCGGGGGATGATACTGCAGCGCCCGACGTCCCCACACCCGCGGCGTCGGGTACGGGAACATCCGCATTTGCCATAGCCCGTAAATTTACCAGCACCTGAAAACTGCTCGTTCCGTAATAGCCTTCTTGGCCACACATGACATTTGCAGATACTCCGCGCATGTTATCCAATTCAGCGTGTCTCGCAGCTTTCAAGAACATCTCGGGGGTTTCCTCAAAAGACGCCTTTGCGATCGGGCCAATGTTGTCATTATTAATGCCGTGCCTGAATATGGAAACCATGGTCTCGTTTGCAGTCATTCTATCACACAGCACGCTCAGATGATGGTGGTTAATATACGTGGTATCGAAACTCTCCACCAGCTCGTTGAGAATCGCAACTCGTGCCGCCTCGATGCCTAGAACCCGGTTTATTTCCTGAATGTCGTTTGAAACCGTTCTTTGCGTGTCAATCGTATCCAATGCCAAAACCTGCATCAAGTTTGTACCCGTCGTGTCCAACACCCAAATTGTGTTTTTAACGTACGTCCCTTCTTCGCGCTTGACTATACCATCCTCTCTGCGCAGCGACCCATTTATCTTTCGCATTACCACGTTATTGATACCCTTTACACCGCGCAGAACAATGCCGTTGAGCAGCTGGTCCCGAAAATTCTTCAATATGTAAATATGGTCAGATTGGTCAAGCGAACTCTGCTTTGATCCGCCACCACCAAATGCGTCGCCACCGCCACCACCACCGCCACCGCCACCACCACCACCACCACCACCACCCGCGCCACCACCCGCGCCCATGCCATCCATCGCAGCGGCTTTGCGAATTACCCGTTCCATTCGTATGCGAAATATTAATTTGTCGGCGTTATAATCGCTGTATATGCAAGAAACTGTGTCGCCGTACACGTTTTTTATCGCGTAATGTACGTCATCCATGGTGATGCGCTTGTCCAACATTGATTCCGCATCCAGCACCAGTCGCAGAATCCATTTTGATCGCTGGGCAGCCTGTTTAATGCTTGTAGCCGGCACGGACGCGTCTCCTCGGCATTCATCCACCAGCTTTTCAAATTCGTAATACTGTCGCATAAGCATGTCGTCTTCCAAGACGATGGTTGATTGTATGTCCGGATCATAGCATATTTCCACCGACTCAACAATCTCCACGAGCTTGGTGTGCTCTATAAACGGGATCAACTCCTGCGCGCGCTCTTTATCGAGTTCGTCGTCCGGCTTCAAATAAATCGTGATGGACGGATTCTTGGGGTTTTCAGACAGGGACAGAATCTCTTCAATGCGCGGCACACCGCGGGTCACGTTTGCTTTGCTGGCAACTCCCGCGTTGTGAAACGTGTTCAGCGTGAGCTGTGTTGTCGGCTCCCCAATGCTCTGCGCGGCTATCATTCCCACCATTTCGCCCGGCGCAACAATCGAGCGCTTATACTGAAGTACAATCATCTCGAGCAGCACCGTGAGCGCCTTTTTATTTATGCGCTTCACCAGCAGCAGTTCGCGGGGGCTCATGTAATAGAAGAACATTACCTTGAACAACTCGGTCGGCTTGGAGTACGAAAGCGTATTTAGCTTGTTAAAGCTGGCCTCAATCATCTTAAACGCTTCAAGCGGGGTAATATCCACGAGTGAATTCTTGTTAATTTGCTGCATTCCCTGAATGTTGGCAATAAGGTGGGTTATTCCCACCGGGAGGTGCACCTTGCTGTCATCGCGGTTCCTAAACACGTGTGTTATAATATCGTCCCGCGCACGAATCAGCGACTCCGTGTATCGTTTAGAGTATCGTTTCAACTCATCCATTTGAGTCTTCATGCGAGTAATCGCCGGTTTAGTGTATGCCGAATAAAACGCGTTATCTGCGCCACCCGCGCTGCCTGCGCCGGTGTCAGCTGCACCATCGCTGGCCGAAATGGGAAAGCTGTAGTGCGCGTACAGCTCATCCATCGTCATTGTGAGAAATGGCACGTTGAGCTTTTCAACTTTGATCGTGTCAATACCGTCGTCGCCGTAGAGGAACTGCACAATGCGCCCCTTATTGTTGCGAACCGTCATGTCGTACGACACCATCAAGTCTTCCAGCCCCTTGATTAGCCTGCGCTGAATATAACCGGTGGTGCTAGTTTTAACGGCGGTATCAATCAACCCGATACGTCCACCCATCGCGTGAAAGAACAGCTCTTCCGGCGTGAGCCCGGAAATAAACGAATTATCAATGAATCCTCGTGCGCTGGGGCTGTCGTCAAATTTCGTAAAATGCGGCAGCGTGCGGCCATCCAACCCATACGGGATGCGCCGGCCGTCCACCGACTGCTGGCCCAGGCACGAAATCATTTGTGAAATGTTGAGGTTGCTGCCCTTGGATCCGCATTTCACAATTGTGACAAAACGATTGTTGGGGTTCAAGCTGTCCAGACCGATCTTACCGGAGTCGTTCGTCGCAGTATTTAAAATATTGGCAATCTGATTTTCAAATTCGTCCAAGTTGCTTCGACCCGTCTTGTTTTCAAATATACCCAAATGAACTTGATCAATAATATTCTTTACATCACTCTTTTTTTGCATGATGGAATGTGAAATTTTCTGGTTGGTGTCGTCGTTTGAAATCAAATCGCTGATACCCACGCTGTATGCGGCAGTTTTCATGTACTCGGTTATAATGTTTTGCAAACTGTCAATGAAATCGGCCGACGCCACGTTGCCAAAGTCGTTGCAAATGCGCTGAATTAAACTGTTCCCTCCCGACGCAAGCACCCCCTTTTCAATCTGGCCGCGCAAGTAAATGCCGTCGCGAATTTCTACAACGTGATTAGAACGATCGTACACTTCATTGTCCTTAAAGTGATCGGTCTTGTATCGAATTGACATCGGCGGCATGATTTGAGAGAGGATTTTAAAATTCGTAATGCGCTCGCCGTGATTCATTTTGAATAAGTTGACGTTAATTTTAGGATATCCGACCAGAAGCCCCATTGCCTGCAGCGGCGTAAAATCAATGTCTTCTCGCGTAAATTGGTAGCTTCCTAACAACGAATCTTGGAAAATGCCAATAATTGACTCGTTCTTTGCCGGGCTGATGATTTGATACGGAACTGCCGCGAGATGACGCAACTCCACTTCGGACTCCGCGTCCTGGGGCATGTGAAGGTTCATTTCGTCGCCGTCAAAGTCGGCATTGTACGGCTTGGTGTCGCCCACATTCATACGAAACGTGTCGCCCTTGTGCATAATGCGCGCAATGTGGCACATCATGCTCATTCGGTGCAGCGACGGCTGGCGATTGAACAGGATCGCGTCCCCGTCCATCATGTGGCGGTGCACCGTGTCTCCATTCTCCAGAGTGAGCATCGACACGTCCGCGTATCGCAACAAAATGGACTCGCCGTTCCGTTTCTCGAGAATTTTTGCGCCCGGATACGTGTCGGACCGGTTTCGAACCAACGTCATCAGAAAGTCGCGGGTTCGATCATTAACGACAACCGGTTTTGTAATATTTTTCGCAATTTTAAGCGGGATTCCCAGCTCGCGAATCGATATATTTGGGTCGGGGGTAATGACAGAGCGTGCCGAAAAATCCACGCGCTTGCCCATCAGATTTCCGCGCACGCGACCAGCCTTTCCGTTTAGTCGTTCCTGAATCGATTTTAGCGGGCGTCCGGAACGCTGCGCAATGGGGCTTACGCCCGGAATATTGTTGTTGATTTGAGTGGCAACGTAGTACTGCAACAGCGTGTGCAGGTCATTAATCACGTTTGGGTTTGCATCCGGTTTTTTCTTAATTTGTTCGCGCAGCTGGTCGTTGGTTCTGATAATGTTTACAATGATGTGGGTAATGTCGTCTTCACTACGCTGCTGCCCGTCCAGTTTAATCGACGGGCGAACAGCGGGGGGTGGAATTGCCAACACCTGACAAATCATCCACTCCGGACGTGAAAACTGCGGACTGAACCCCATAAATATTGTGTCTTCGTCCGATATGCGCTTAAATATTTTAATTACCATTTCCGGGGTCACCTTCATGTTCAAACGAGACGAAGCCGATTGTTGTGATGTGGCGGGGGGTGCGGAACTACCCGCGTCGCCGGTCGAGCTGCCAGAGGATCCCGATGATGTATTACCGCCGCCTGCATTATTCCACTCTGCGAAAATATTCGCAAGGCCATCTTTTCGAAATTTCTTGTCCGGTTGCAACCAGCCACAGCCGTCGTCCGTATCCTCGCCGCATCGGCGTATTTTGCTCGCCAGCTGATACACGCGCGACCAGCGTTCATCCGGACGCAATTCCATGAGGGACTTGTGCAGCTTTTTGTTAATAAGCAGTTTGCTGCATTTCGTGCAAACGCACCTTAAAATCTTGAGAATGGTCGACAAATATTGGATGTAAAACACCGGCCTCGCCAAAACAATGTGCCCAAAATAACCCGGGGTTTGCATGTAGTCCAACCCGTCGGTTGGACAAATGAGACCGGGTTCGAGAACCCCCATGCACGGATCAAACAATCCGCGCGGGCAAGGTCGATTGTTAATGTACGTCGCGCGATAAGATGTAATTTCTGCAACCGACCCCTTTAATATTTCCTCGGGCGATAGAATACTAAACTGGATACCGATGATTTTAGATACATTTGCCGGTTTAGAGTTTTGCCTGAACATTTGTATTTTTTGTATTTATATGCGATGTATGTTGTTGTTGTCGGGTCGAGTAGCTACCTTATACTAAACTATAATATTTAGATTATTTGTTAATTAATTTATATTATATTTAATCATTGTTCAATTTTATAAAATATGAATATATGATTATGATAAATAAATAAATAAATAAATAAATAAATAAATAAATAAATAAATAAATAAATAAATAAATAAATAAAAAAATAAATAAATAAATAAATAAATAAATAAATAAATAAATAAATAAATAAATAAATGAAATGAAAAAGGTAATACGCATACATGTACAAAACCCCGAAAGTCGACCGACACCGCAACCAAACGAGCACGAGCATCCACATAATCGCCAAATTTCAATCATAAACGAATTATTTTTGAGAAGCGGTGAAACAACCGCAATGGTGTCCGAACCGCATTCGCTTTACGGTGCACTTATTTCAAACAAGATTTCAAATTATAAGCGACAAGATGTTGCCAACCACATTTTTGATCCCAAATGGTTTATAACGTCCGAAGAAGTGTTGGAACTACTCGTTGCATCGCGATTGCAATGTTATTACTGCAGGGCAAGGTGCGCAATTCAATACAGCGAACCGCGATTCAGTGGGCAGTGGACGCTGGACCGACTGTCAAACGACCAGGGACACAATCGGCAGAATGTTGTAATCTCGTGCTTAAAATGCAACCTGCACCGCGGGGTAAAAAATAGCAGTCGATACAAGTTAGGAAAACAGCTGAAGTTTACAAAATCGCAAACCGCCACAAACGCAGAAGCGTCGGCAACAACACTTATTATATAAAAAAGCAATTAAACCTAATATGCCATATATATGTATTACGTGTATCCAAATTGAATCATCGGTTTGAAATTATGTCAATAACTGCCGCAGTAAATATGAACATGATGCAACAGTCACAGTCACAGTCGCAATCACCGCAGCAGCAACCGCAGCAGACACAACAACATGAATGCATTGAACTAAAAAACATAAAATATAAAAGTATGATGCTTAAAAATAATCAGAAACGCGGTGACGCGGCGGCGCAGATGCTGCACAACACATCGGCCACAAACAGCATTAGCCACATTGACACGTATCTGGAAAATGAACGCGCCCACAATAACAGCGAACCGTGGGGGAAGCTGGACAAGACCGTTAAAATATCCAAAATAACCGCTTACGCGAAAACGTACATTGACGAGAACGGCTTGCCAATCGACGATTGCGCGAATCTTATTGCGTTCCTAATCTCTTGTATTGACCAGAAAAAAATAGTCAAAACAAAGGACGTGAATTATGATAAGATCAGTGGAAAAATCATCACAATCCCTTTTTTAATTCACAGTGGTGGCGTTGGAGTCGACCACCACTCGTCTACTTCGTCAACAACTAAATTTACATTGCGCCGGTGCGATAAGCGCCAATCCACATTGAAGTCGCTTTCAATGCCTGTGAAGAAAAAGATAAATATAGCCGACACTATTTTACAAGATTTGCATTAATACTATTTCGGGTTTATTCGTTTCGTTTCATTTTTATTTATTTTTGTTAAAGTAAAAGATAAATAATAGATAATATTTTTAATGAGTGATAGCATAACTGACATAGCCGGCTGCGTTCGGTGCATTACACATGCAGACGCCGTTCGCGATTTAGAAACGCTCCGAACCAAATACATAAATCGTGAACTTAAATCCCTAAGCAACGCGGGGTTGAAGTTCGTTGACTACTTCACGTTCGCGCATCGACTTGCCGTGCGTGGCAAAATGAACATGAACTTCTTTGATTTTTTTAATGATTGGTCCGCTTACAAAACAAAAAAATACGTCCTTACCTTGCTGGCGTTCTATAAGCACGATGAATCCCCGAAAACCATTTACAAAATATACAACTTGGCAATTAACAGCATTCACGCGTTCCGTCCGGCAACGGCGTTGCAGTTATTTGACCGGTTCAAACCTACACACGTGCTGGACCCGTGCGCCGGCTGGGGCGGCCGCGCCGTCGCCGCGCACGTGTACGGGTGCCGCTACACCGGGTACGATTGCAACACCGATCTCGCCGCCGCGTACCAGCAGATGTCCGCCGCCGCACTGCTGGGCGCAAACGTGAAATTATGCGTTGGTGATTCTCTCCTTATCGATTATACCAAACTCAAAAAATATGATTGCGTTATGACATCGCCGCCGTACTATGACCTGGAACGCTACGCTCATAACCGACGATTTAAAAGCGACGATGAAATGGACGAGTGCTTCTATTTTCCGCTGTTCACAGCGCTGCAGGCCCATTTGGCGCCGGGTGGATGGATCGTTCTCAGTATAAACGAGAAGCTGTACCGCCGGGTATTCAGCATATTGTACGGCCCGCCGCACGAAACAGTTCCGATGACATCGTACAAGCGCGCTGCAGATTATAATGAGTACATCTACGCGTGGCAGAAATAATAGAAATATAGTGTGTACATTATTCTTATTATTTATTATTTATTATTTATTCTATCATCCCTGCCAACCTTCCGCGTTTGAGTCGTTGATGCAGTGCATTCGGCGACATCGTGCCACGTGTATCTGCAGCGATTGCCGTTTTAGATA
>Ga0114969_10005248_pt1 | contig 10181 bp, 8 predicted proteins | sample M_130807_MF_Meta_FD_87316 | JGI IMG/M metagenome (GOLD analysis project Ga0114969, IMG submission 87316) | Freshwater microbial communities from Lake Montjoie, Canada to study carbon cycling - M_130807_MF_MetaG | ecosystem: Environmental > Aquatic > Freshwater > Lake | place: Lake Montjoie...
ATCTTGCGCACGAACTGCGGCAGATGGCTGCATCATAGCCGAGGGGCGATTAAGCGTTAGTTACACGCTGCTTACAGGCGGCAGGATCGTGACGGCGACGGCAGCTTGGCGCCGTACGAGCCGACTTAAAGCACGATGACGGCGGAGTTCCAGCATTCCCCGCGCCTTCCACGAGAGCACTTGGCTTTTCGCGGAAGGCGCAGAGGGCGCAAGGATGACCTCAATATTTGTTTTGCGACCACGCGGTCGTGAACGTGAACGGCACCAATATGTGCGCCGTGTTCGACGTGTCGCCCCAGACCGGTGTGTCGAGCGGTTTGGGATTCTTCACCGTCACGTGCAGCTTGCCGGCTTGCGACAGTTCGTTGCTGCTGACGGTGAAGGACAGTTTCGTCCCGCTCTGCGCCTTGGTTGGCACCGGCTGGCCATTCACGTAGGCGACCGAACGGGTGGTAAAGCCGACGCCCGTCAGATTGAACGTCGTTTCCTGCGCACCCTGAATGATCGTATGCGGCATCAGCGTTTCGATGCCCGGCGTGGGTGACAGAGTCGGATGCGGCACAGGGCCGACGCCTGGTCCACGGCGCACATCGTTCACGCCGCCGCCGACATTGACCATGCTGCCGTTCGGCGCTTTCACCTGGAACAACGGACGCGGCTCGCGGTTGCGGGTGGCGGCTTTCAGCCCTTGCACCCATTCCAGATCGCTGACGACCGCATTGTCGTAGGACTCATGCGTGTTGGAGAACAGGTCGCCGCGATACCAGGCGTGATAGCCGCGATCGATGACCTTGCCGTCTTTGATCACGCTGTCGATCTGGCGCAGGTTCTTGATGTCCACCAGCGGATCGGCATTGACGATGTCGATGTCGGCCAGCTTGCCGGGCTCGATGCTCCCGATGTCCTTGATCTTAAAGTGGTCGGCAACCCATTTGGTCGCCGACTGCAACACCTTCATCGGCGGCATGTGCGCATCTTCCTGCATCACTGCCATTTCCTGATGCAGTCCGAATCCTGGCGGCGTCTGGGTAATGTCGGAGGCGGCAACCACGTGACCGCCCGCGGCAACCACATCGCCGATGAACTTGGCGTGGTTGTTATAGCCGCATTGACGCAAGGAAATCTGATCGGGCGTCAGATAGTCCTCTTTGGTCTGCTGGTTGTCGTAGAGGTCCTGGATCGAGAACTGCGGATAATAGGCCAGCATTTGCGGGTCGGTATACGCAGCATGGCTTTCCTCCTGCACGCGCTTCCACATGGAGGGAAAGCCGCGGTCGGTCGCCATGAAATCGGGCTCCAGTGCCGTGTTGTGCGACACCAGGAAGGCAATCATGTCCTTCTCTTTCGCCGGGTCCATATCGCAATAGGCATCCGGGGGAAGGCCGACATAGTCCTTCCACTTGTCCGGGTCCTTGTTGATCTGCACCCCGATTTCGCCGGTGTGAATCATCACGTCAGCGCCCGCGAGCACGCATTCCTTTCCCCGCGTCTGCGGCCCGACGCAGCGCATCACCACGCCTTTGCCGGCCTTGTGGGCTTCGTCCGCATAGGCGGCGAAAACTTCCGGCGGACCATCGCCATCATTGGTGCCGAGGAAATCGGCGCCGCCTTCCATGTTGGATTTGGCGAGCGCACGGGCGGCCTCCACCGTTCCCGCGATACGCTGCCCGTCACCGGGCTTGTAATTGTCCGGACGGTCGCCCTTGGGACCGCCGCCGCGCATATTGAGGACGCCTTGATACAGGCGCGGACCCGCGAAAATGCCGTGGTTGATCGCGTCGCGTTCGGCGATACCTTGATCGTTGCGCGCACCCGTCACCATGGCGGACGTCACGCCCCAATGCAGGAAGCCTTCGCCATACATCCAGTTCCAATTCGCCTTGGCGTCTACCAGCCCCGGCGTAATCCATTTGCCGGACGCATTGATGACTTGCGCTCCGGCGGGCACCTGCACTTGCCCGGCACGTCCGACAGCCGTGATGCGGTTGCCTTGAATGACAATCACCGAATTGGGAACCGGCGCTCCGCCATTCCCGTCGATCAGGGTACCCCCCTGAATAACCAGCGCCTGCGCCTGACCTTGCGCGGCCACATTGGAAACAGCCAAAGCCGCGACCGCCGCCGACGCCAGCAGCGCGGCCGCTAAAAATCCTTTGTTCATGTGTCCCTCCCCAGGGTTCTCACTATGGGGCGAGTATAGAGGAGCATGCGCGCGCTTGGGAAAGCCCTTGCCAGTCATGCGCGCTCTCGCGCCCCATCGCTTTTCCTTGGGAAGCCACTTAGTTCTTGGTTAATTCCAGGTTGGAGAACGCCACCGCCCAGCCAGGCGAGAGCAACCCTCCCGCAATGAATCGGAAATGTTTCCGCAATTAATCAGAGTGCAGGCCAATTGACTTAAATTGCCGTTTTCAAACCCTTCCCGTTCCTCCTAACTATCGGAAAATCCATGCACCTTCTCATTCTCCCAGGCGATGGCATCGGTCCCGAGATCACGGCCGCCACACTCACCGTGCTCAAAGCGGCCGCGGCGCGCTTTCAGCTGAAGCTGGAATTCGAACATGACATCGTTGGCCATGAGAGCCTTGTGGCCCATGGCACGACCGTCCGCCCGGACTTGCTGGACAAGTCAAAGGCCGCTGACGGCCTGATCCTGGGGCCTACCGCGACCTTCGATTTCAAGAAAGAGGGGCAGATCAACCCGTCGGCCTTCTTCCGCAAGAAGCTCGACCTGTTCGCCAATATCCGTCCGGCGCGGACCTATCCCGGCCTCCCCGCCAAGCTGGGGCAGTTCGATCTGGTCATCGCCCGCGAGAACACCGAAGGCTTTTACGCCGACCGCAACATGGCTCAGGGCAATGCCGAAATCCTGGTGACGGAAGACGTCGTCGTCTCCATGCGGCGCATCACCCGTAAAGCCTGCGCGCGTATCGCCCGCGCCGCGTTCGATCTGGCGCAGACACGCAAGAAGCACGTCACGATCGTGCACAAGGCCAATGTGCTCGGTATCGGCGATGGCATGTTCATTGAGGAATGCCACAAATGCGCGAAAGACTTCCCGGACGTGACGGTCGATGAGGCCATCGTCGACGCCATGATGGCGCTGTTGATCCGCAACCCGGCCCGCTTCGACGTGATCGTCACCACCAATATGTTTGGCGACATCATCTCGGACATGACCGCCGAAGCGTCGGGCAGTATCGGGCTGGGCGGTTCTCTGAATGCGGGCGAACTCTATGCCATGGCCCAGGCGGCGCATGGCTCGGCCCCCGACATTGCGGGCAAGGATATCGCCAACCCGTTTTCGCTGATTCTGTCGGCCAGCCTGCTGCTGGGATGGCACGGGCGGCGCAAGGGCGAGCCCGGCTTCGGCAAGGCTGCGGACGCTATCGACGCCGCCGTCGCCGCAGCCATCGCGGCAGGGGAGATCACGCGCGATATTGGTGGTAGGCTCTCGACCAAACAGACGGGAGAGGCCTTAGCGGCCCGCATCGGGGGAACATGAGTCAAGCTGCCTTAAGCGCAGAAGTCATTCGCGGATCGGTACGCGAAAGCGGTTTTACGGACGTAGAAGAATCGGCGCTGAAAAAGGCAGCTTGGCGGCTCGTACCGCTACTGACGCTCGGTTATCTGTTCAGCTATCTGGACCGCAATTCCATCGGCTTTGCGGCCCTGACCATGAACAAGGATCTGGGTTTGACCGCGACCCAGTTCGGGGCGGCGGCGGGCTGGTTCTTTTTAAGCTACACGCTGTGCGAAGTACCGGCGAACATGGCGCTGTACCGCTTCGGCGCCCGGCGGTGGATTGCGGTTCTGTTGATCGCCTGGGGTATCGTTTCAGCCAGCACCGCCTTCGTCACAAGCGCCGAAAGCCTTTACGTCATGCGCTTTGTGCTCGGCGTGGCGGAGGCGGGCTTTTTTCCGGGCGTGACCTTTTATCTGTCGAGCTGGTTTCCGCGCGCCTATCGCACCCGCATCCTCGCCTGGTTCCTGGCGGCTATTCCGCTGTCCTCGCTTATCGGCGCTCCCGTATCCGGCCTGCTGCTCGGGATGGATGGTATTTGGGGCCTGGCCGGCTGGCAGTGGATGTTCATCATGGTGAGCTGGCCGGCGACCATCATCGGGTTCATCTGCTGGAGAGTGCTGCCGAATTCGCCGGGCGAGGCATCGTGGCTGACACGCGAAGAAGCCGATGCCTTTTCCGCGATGTATGCCGCGGAAACGCACGACCGGCCAAAGCATTCGGTCTTGGATGCTCTGAAAGATTCTCGCGTCATCGTTCTGGGGCTCGTGCAGTTCGGCTTCACGCTGGGCTCCTATGGCGTCGGCATCTGGCTGCCGCTGATCTTCAAGGAATACGGCCTTTCCAACACGGCCGTCGGATTCCTGGTGGCGGTGCCTTACGTGTTTGCGACCGTCGGCATGCTGCTATGGGCCAAGCTTGTCGATAAGACCGGCAAGAAGATTTTCAACATGACGATGGCGCTCGCCTTGGGCGTGGCGGGCCTTGCGGGCTATCTGTTGTCGGGCTCTCTACTGTTTTCCGTGATCGACCTGACGCTGGCGCTGGTGGGCATCACGGCGGCGCGCGGCATCTTCTGGGCCATTCCGCCGCGTATTCTGACCGGCGCCGGCGCCGCGGCCGGTATCGCCTTTATCAACACCATCGGTACGTTCGGTGGCTTCGTCGGCCCGTATATGATGGGCATTTTGAAGGATGCGACCGGAAACTTCGCGCTCGGTATTATGGCCATGGCCGGAGTCATGGTCGTGACCACGGCGCTGGCCGCTTCGCTGAAACTGATGGTACGGCAGGAATAGGAGAATGACATGCGGATTACCCGGCGCGGACTGGGACCGCTGGCGCTTGGCGCGGCGGCGAGTGTCGCCATGAGCGAAAGCGAAGCGGCCGAACTTACGGGCGCCACGGACTGTCACGTCCACATCATCGGGCCGCAGAGCAAATATCCGATGGTGGAAAAGCGTGCCTACACCCCACCCGAGGCGAGTGTGGCGCAGTTGAAAGCCATGCACGCGCGCATCGGCATTTCGCGCACGGTTCTGGTGCAGCCCAGTTTCTATGGCTTTGACAATTCCTGCATGATGGATGCGCTGGCGGAACTGGGCAACAGCGCGCGCGCCGTCGCCGTCGTTCCGTTGACCATTTCCGATGCCGCCCTGCGCGACATGGACGCCAAGGGCGTTCGCGGCGTGCGCCTGAATTTAGAGACGGGCGGCAATCGCGATCCAAAAGCGGCGCGCGAGATGCTGGCCGCTTATGAAAAAAAGATCGCGCCGCTGAATTGGCACATTCAGGTCTACACCAACATCGCCGTCATCCAGCAATTGGTGACCACGATTGCGGACATGAAAGTACCACTCGTCGTCGATCATTACGGCGGAGCGAATGCCGCCGAGGGCTATACGCACGGCATGGCCGCGCTGGTCGATTTGGTGCACGCGCGCAAAGCCTATGTGAAGCTGTCGGCGCCTTATCGCGTTTCCAAAGCCGCGCCCGATTATAAGGACGTGAAGCCGCTGGCGCAGACGCTGATCTACAACGCGCGCGACCGCATGTTGTGGGGCAGCGATTGGCCGCACACCGCAACGATTCCCGGCAAGCCGGTCACCGAAGTGACCCCGTTCCAGAAGGTTGACGACGCCGGTGTCTTGAACACCTTCAAGTCCTGGTACACCGACCCGCCGACGCAAAAGATGATCCTCGTCGACAATGCCGCGAAGCTCTACCGTTTCTGATCCCACCCTCCCTCAAGGGGTGGGTGGGATTTCTCCGCTCACCCGGCGAGATGTGGTGACCACAATGGGCGCGGCAGCCGTCTTAGGAGGTCAAACGGGTAGAACAATGGCAGCACCAGCGAAGATTTCCGATATCGTGACGATGAACGGTGCGGCGCTATCCGTGGCCATAAAGGCCAAGCGCGTTTCTTGCGCCGAAGTGATGAGCGCCTATCTCGATCACATCGCGGCGTTCAATCCGAAGGTGAATGCGATCGTTTCGCTGCGCGACCGCGAGTCTTGCATGCGGGATGCGCAAGCCAAAGACGCCGATCTCGCGCGCGGCAATTATCACGGCTGGATGCACGGCTTTCCGCATGCGGTAAAAGACCTCGCCGCCGCGCAGGGCATCCGCCTGACGATGGGCTCGCCGCTGTTTAAGGATTTCGTCGCACCCAATGACGCCATTCATGTCGAGCGCATGAAACGCGCGGGCGCGATTGTCATCGGCAAGACCAACACGCCCGAATTCGGGCTGGGATCGCAGACCTATAATCCGGTGTTCGGCACCACGCTCAATCCATACGATCTGACAAAAACTCCGGGTGGCAGCAGCGGCGGCGCGTGCGTGTCGCTGGCGTTGCATATGCTGCCCGTTGCCGACGGCAGCGATTCCGGTGGCTCGCTCCGCAATCCAGCCGGTTACTGCAACGTGTTCGGCTTACGCCCGTCCTGGGGGCGCGTGCCGGCCGAAGGCATGGACGTGTTCAATCCGACCTTCGGCGTATCGGGACCGATGGCGCGAACCGTCACCGATCTCGCCATGCTGCTGTCGGTGCAAGCGGGTTATGATTCGCGGGCGCCGCTTTCCATCCGGCAAGACCCTGCCGTTTTTGCGGGCTCTCTCAAGCGCGATTTTAGAGGCGTGCGGATCGCCTGGCTGGGAGACTTTGGCGGCTATTTGCCGTTCGAACCCGGCGTGCTGGATTTGTGCAAAGCATCCCTCAAGCCGTTGGAACAACTCGGCTGCATCGTCGAGGACGCGCGGCCCGACTTTCCGCCGGAAAAGGTTTGGGACGCGTGGATCAAATTGCGCGCCGTGCAGAACGCCGCATCGTTGAAGGGCTTTTACGCCGATCCGGCAAAGCGCGCGCTGATGAAGCCGGAAGCGCAGTATGAAGTCGAAACAGCTGCAAAAGTCTCCGCCGCCGATATGACCGATGCCGCCGCCGTGCGCACCCAATGGTATCAAGCGATGCGCCGCTTCATGGAGAAATACGAGTTTGTCCTGTTGCCGTCAGCGCAGGTGTTTCCGTTCGATACGAAGACCCATTGGCCCAGCGAAATCGCGGGGCGGAAAATGGACACCTATCACCGCTGGATGGAAACGTGCTCGCTCATCAGCATGAGCGGATTGCCGTCGCTCAATGTGCCGGCCGGCTTCAACGCACGCGGCATGCCCATGGGCATGCAGATCGTCGGGCGCAACCAGGCAGAGCTTTCCTGCCTGCAATTGGCATTCGCTTATGACGAAGCGACGCGATGGGTCGAAAAGCGCAAGCCCGCGCTGCTGGGCGCGTGATAGTAAATCACCTCCCCCGTGCTGGGAGGTCGAAATTGCGAAGCAATTTCGGGTGGGGGGAAGGCCCGTATTGGCTGGATGGAGGGAATTATGAATTTCAATCGCCGTGAATTTGCACAGCTTGCCGCCGGTTCCGCGGCGGCATTGGCGACACGCAGCGCGTTCGCCGCCAGCCCCCTTGCCGACATGCCCCAGGGCGCGATTGACGTACACAATCATATTGTCGGGCCGATGGCGAAATATCCCATGGCTGCGACCCGGACCTACACACCGCCGGAAGCCAGCGTCGCGCAATTGCGGGCGTTGCGGGCGCAGATGGGCGTGCCGCGGAACGTTATCGTGCAGCCGAGCTTCTACGGCTTCGATAACACGCAACTTGTCGATGCGTTGGCCGAATTGGGGACATCCGCACGCGGCATCGCCGTGGTGCCGCAAAATGTTTCCGAGGCCGAATTGCAGCGGTTGGCCAAGGCGGGCGTCACCGGCGTTAGACTCAATCTCGCCACCGCCGGCGTCAGCGATCCCAAAGTCGCTGTTGATGCGATCAATGCTTTCGCGCCGCGCTTCGTGCCGCTTGGCTGGCACATCCAGATCAACACAGGGCTACCCGTCGTTCAGGCGATTGCGCCCACGGTTGCGCACTTGCAAGTGCCGGTGGTGTTCGATCACATGGCCAATCTGGATGCGGGCAAGGGCGTCGATCAACCGGGCTTCGGCACATTTGTCGAACTGGTAAAGAGCCCCAATGTCTACGTGAAGCTTTCCGCGCCGTACAATCTGTCCAAGCGTCCCGATTGGGCCGATGTGGTGCCCATCGCCAAAGCGCTGATCGCAGCCGCGCCAAACCGCATGTTGTGGGGTACTAACTGGCCCCATCCCGGCAATGCGCGTGGTGCGATCACACAGATCACGCCTTATCAGGTGGTGGACAACCCCAAGCTGCTGACCGCGTTCGCGCAATGGTGTCCCGACCCGGCCATGCGCAAAATGATCCTCGTCGACACCCCGCAGCGTCTTTACCGGTTCGCGTAACAAACCCTCCCCTTGAGGGAGGGTCGAAATTTTCGATGAGCGAAGCGAGGCGGAAATTTCGGGGAGGGGATCGCGCCGCCCCAATTCCCCTCCCCGAATGTGCTCGCGCGTTGTACGCGCTCCGCGCATTCGACTCTCCCTCAAGGGGAGGGTTGATGCATATTTAGAATCCTGCGCAAACCGGGCTTTGCACCAGCAGCACAGATTCCTGTTTGAAGCGGCCGTTGTAGGCGTCGCGGATCGCGTTGAGCTTCGGTTCGTCAGCCGTGCGGGTGAAGATCAGCACCTGCTTGCCCGGCTCCCGGACAATGGTGCGGCTCTGGTCGCGGTATTGGCCGGTTACATCCCACACCGAGAAGCCATCCGGGAAGCGCGGCGTGACTTCCTGGTCGATGAAGTCTTGCCATTGCTGGTCGCTTACGGTTGCACGGCGCTCGATATCGCGGCCAAAGAACAACTGCGCCTGCGTCATGGGCGTTAGACCGGAACCGCAGGCTGGCGGCGCGATAGCCGCGCAGCCCTGCATCGACATCACGGCGATGGTGGCGGCGGCGATGCGGAGCGGTTCCCTCATACCCTTCAAGGTATCGCCGCACTGCATCGCTTTCCAGCCGCCTTTCCCGTTCGCGCGGGGCGGACTTTGGCTATAGACTGCGCCTGACACCCAATTCACCTGTGAGCTTTCCCATGATGTGCAAAACCGTCCTGGCTCTTGTTTTGTTAGTCGTGGGCGCGGTGCAGGCCGCCGCGCAACCCGCGCCTGCTTGGAGCGCGGACATCAAAGACGTGCGTCACGTCGCGGGACTGCTGCCCGGCGCCAAACCGTTGCGCATCAATGTGCTGAAATTTGCGGAGAGCCGCCGTACCAAGAATTTCTCGATCAAGGGCGCGCCGAAAGACCCGAGCATTCAGGCGCGCACGGCGTTCCAGGTGGTCTATCGCGACGGCACGATCATGATCGATTCCGGCATGGACCTGCAGGTACACAAATTTTTTGGCCGCGGCGTGGAGGAACCCTACTTCCCCGATCAGGCCAAGGAAGTGGAACGCGCCGTCCGCGCCGCCCGCATGATCGTGATGACGCACGAGCATGGCGACCATGTTGCGGGCGTGATCCGCACGCCGCAATTTGCCGAACTCGCCGGAAAAACCATTCTGACGCGCACGCAAATCCACACACTGATGACCGAGCCGCAAATGCCGGAAATCAAGCTGACGGCCGAACAGGCGCAGCGCTTCATCGTTATCGACTATGACAAATATTATCCGATTGCGCCGGGCATGGCGCTGATCAAATCGCCGGGCCACACGCCGGGCTCGCAAATGGTCTACATCGCGCTGGAGTCGGGGAAGGAATATGTGCTGGCGGGCGATGTCGCCTGGCACATGGACGGCGTGCGCACGGTCACCGGCAAAGACGCGCCGTGGATCGTGGAAGACGAACCGGCCATTCAGGGCGAACTGACGTTCCTGAACGGGCTCATGCGCAACGAGAAGAACGTGACGGTCGTGCTGAGCCACGATGAAGAGCAGAGGCTCGATTACATCAAACAGAAAGCGCTCGGCGATCACTTCGAATAAATCAGCGGGAGGCACATGATGAAACCGGTATTCTGTGGCGCATTGATTTTGGCGCTCTTAAGCAGCGTGGCATTTGGCGCGGCGCCTGCTGGGACTGAAGGCGTGCCTATCGCCAAACAGGGTTATCTGTTTGCCGGCGGAAAATACCACACCGTCAACGGCAAGCGCGTTATGGCGGGACAGATTTACGCCGAATTCCAGATCCCCAAAAACCAGACGCACCGTTATCCCATCGTCATGGTGCATGGCGCCA
>Ga0114969_10005252_pt1 | contig 10177 bp, 5 predicted proteins | sample M_130807_MF_Meta_FD_87316 | JGI IMG/M metagenome (GOLD analysis project Ga0114969, IMG submission 87316) | Freshwater microbial communities from Lake Montjoie, Canada to study carbon cycling - M_130807_MF_MetaG | ecosystem: Environmental > Aquatic > Freshwater > Lake | place: Lake Montjoie...
AGAAATCCAGAATTAGAAGCCTTAATACTTTCTTATGGTGATGATATTGAAGTAGTAAAGCCTATTTCTTTCAGAAACGAAATCAAGAAAAAAATAGCATCACTTCATAAAGTTTATATAGTATAAATTACTTGACTTTTATAATATTTAATAAAAATTGCAGAAATGAATAAAATTGGTTTTAAAAATTTCAGAAGATTTACAGATTTCCCGGGTATAGAATATTCTAATATCAATTTTTTGGTAGGTAGAAATAATTCGGGTAAATCTACTGTAGTTAAAGCTTTGCTTTTGATGGTAGACTATTTAAAGTCTGAAAATGTAAATCAGTTTTCATTTAGTAAAAATAATATCGAAGACGTCAATATTGTTACTTACGAAAGAGCTAAATCTAAAGCAGCAAAAGAGGATTTTATTGAAATCGCATTTACCCATAATAATTACAGTTTATTAATTCGTATTTCAGGGAATAATGATAGCACTGTAGTTGATGTTCATTATTTAGGTATCGAAGATTTATCTCAAGGATTTGTGTTTATTCTTAATCCAGCCACCTCTTCCATTACAATTCAAAACAAATCAAAGGCAGAAGGCAATTCTCGTAGCCAAAACGAGAGTTTGTTAGATGTGCTTGTGCTAAGAGAAAAGGAGATCGTGAATCAATTGGGTATTATAAAAAGTAAAGCTACGGAAGAATATATTAAACTCAATTCAGAATTGAAGTCTATTAAAACAAAAATTAAAGATTTAAAATCATTAATTAATTCTGAATACGTAACAGAAGATAATTTTAGTATTGATGCGAGTTATACAAAAACGGATCTAAGTGAAATATTAGATGACACTTTTTTTGATTTGAATGCTGAGTATGAAGTACAATATCATGAAATTCAAAAAGGAAAGAAGCCTAAGAAGGAATTCGCAAGTTACAAGGCATTTAAAGAAAGTAAGTTTAAAATAGAAAAATTCAAAAACGATTTAATTTCACAAGTTAAATCAGTTTCACTCATCTATTTAGGAGCAACCCTAAATAAACAGTCGGCATTATTTTCAATTAGAGATAAAAAAAATGCATTATCTCAAACAATAAATGAATTTGTACAACTAAGAATTGCTTCAGGTGAACCAGCATACCGTTTTGTGACAAAATGGATGAAGGAAGATGAATTTGAAATTGGTGATTCATTCGAAATAAAAATGTATGCAGGTGAAGCATATGAAGTAATAATTTTATCACATGGTTTAAAAATACCATTAGCGGATAAGGGTATGGGTTCCATTCAGGCAATGTTGCTAATACTTAGGTTAGCTACAATTATTCATAAAAAATTAAAGGATGAAAACGACTATACAATCATTATTGAGGAGCCGGAACTTAATTTACATCCTGCATTACAAAGTAAACTAGCTGATTTGTTTCATGAAGTTTATAAAGAATACAACATAAATGTTATTGTTGAAACTCATTCGGAATATATAGTTCGTAAATCGCAAGTAATCATTGCAAGAGATGAGTATGAAGTAAAACCAAACGTGAATCCATTCAATGTCATATATTTCCCGAAAGAATCTCCGATGATCCCATACAAAATGGAATATAATGAGGATGGTTCGTTTAAAAGAAGTTTTGGCCCAGGCTTCTTTGATGCCGCGTCATTTAATACTCTTGAATTGCTTAAAATTAAACATCAAAAATCTTCATAATGTTTACGGTTTATACAGAGAAAGAAATATTTGAAGAAATGATAATCTTTAGGGATGAAAATCCTAATTGGTCAACAATGTTATTAAATCATTGTGATGTTTGCATCAATATATCAGACGCTGACTTTGCATTGGAATTAGCGGCTGGTAAACCCATCTTTGAATTTATTATGGCAAATGGTGGGAGAAGCCCCATCGCTTTAAAAGACTATTTCGATGACATATATAAAGATAAAACTAAAATAATTGAGAAGCCCAGATCTGCCTTTATTCTCGATATAAACAAACAAGAAGCAGATGATTTACAGAAGTCATTAGGTGTCTTGGTTTTGTCTTCAAAATCTATAGATGATAATATTTTAAAAGGTACTTATTATAAGGAATTACAAAAAGACCTCGTAGTGGAAGGCGGAGGAAAAATAGGATGGAATTATCTTTTAAATTTTAATAGCCAACCATCGAACGCAGTAGTGATAAGTGATGAATATTTATTTCGGAATGAAGAACGTAGTCAAATTGTTGGACAAAATAATTTATTAAAATTATTAAATTCTATAATGCCTCCAACACTAGACATACCGTATCATATTTTAATTATTACGCAAGATCATAGCAGATCAAAAGAATGGTGTGAGAAAATGGTTGGAGATTTAAAATCCGCAATTGTTGCATCTCGACCTTATCAGATTTGCCTCGAAATGGTTTTTTCAGATTCTATTCATAAAAGGAAAGCGATGTTGAATTATTTCAGCTTAACATGTGACAAAGGCTTTGCTATGTTTAAACTAAGTGATAATAAAACTATTCGTGATGATAATGATGTTAGGTATGAAAAGATTTTTAATCGATTAGACTTTGCAGAAGGAGACACTGAATTTATGTCTTCGGCCATTAATTTAAAGCAAATTAAAAGTAAATGTATTAGCGTTAAGGACTATATTAACAATGTAGGCGCTGACTACAATAAAAGAATATTGGGTGATTGCAAAAAGGATAAAACAATAATTAACCGCTTGATTGACGATGTATAGCACCAAAACAACATGCGCAAATAGATCACACAAGTATGTTGTTACTTTGTACTATAAATAAATTGAACAAAAAATAATTAAAATAAAATGAGCAATAGAAAAGTAGATGTAGGATTTATATTCCAAATTACCGATAAGGTGTTATGGAATGTATTTAAGAAGAATGAAATTGGAGATGTATTACTTCCGTTTGTCGTTATTCGCAGATTAGATTGTATTCTAGATCCGGTAAATATAAAGGTTAGAGATGCATATACAAACTTTAAAGATAAAGTCACTGAAGAAAAGTTAGACCCAATCCTTCGTAAAGCTGCTGGCGGTATTCAGTTCTACAATACCTCTAAGCATACCTTAGAATCCTTAAAGGAAAACCCGAAAACTGTTGAGATTGATTTTAACAACTACTTAAATGGTTTCAATCGGGAAGTTCGCGATATCATTGAAAACTTTCAATTTGATAAAGTAATTGCTCGACTTGTAAAAAACAAATTGCTTTACCAAATGATTGAAGCAATTACACAGGTTGATTTAAATCTTAAGAAGGTAGAGAACCACGATATGGGTTACATTTTTGAGGAATTAATCCGCATATCAAACGAACAAAGCAACGAAACTGCCGGGGAGCACTTTACACCTCGTGATGTTATTGAATTGATGTATAAGATTGTTTTCAGTACCGAAAAAGATACTTTAACTCAAGCGGGCATTATACGTACCATTTATGACCCTGCTATGGGAACTGGTGGAATGGTAAACCTCGCCAAGAATTATATTTTGGATGAGCTTTGCGCTAATAGCAAGAATATACCAACGATTAAAACCTTTGGCCAAGAAATTAATGAGCAATCATATGCCATTGCAAAATCTGAAGCATTAATTACTGGTGAAAATGCCGATAATATTCGCCACGGCAACACATTTACCGAAGATCGTTTTAATGATAAACACTTTCATTACATGTTTGCTAATCCTCCGTATGGGGTAACATGGAGTAAAGATGCGCAGTTTATACAAAATGAAAGCGCAAATCCGGCAGGACGTTTTTACTCAGGCTTACCTCGCTCTAGCGATGGACAATTACTTTTCTTACAACATATGATAAGTAAAATGGAACGCGAAGGATCTAAAATAGCAGTTGTTACCAATGGATCTCCTTTATTTACTGGTGATGCTGGTAGCGGGGAAAGTGATATACGAAAATGGATTATAACTAACGATTGGTTAGAGTGTGTTTTGGCTTTGCCTAAGGATTTATTTTATAACACAGGCATTAATACCTATATCTGGTTTCTTAACAACAATAAACCGAAACATCGTAAGGGTAAAGTGCAAATGATTAACGCCAATGTGCCTGAAGACAAAGCAAATGAAATTGAAGGTTTTTGCCGACCAGAAAAACGTAGTTTAGGAAACAAACGTAACAAAATTGAGACATTTCATATTGAAAAATTGGTAAAGTTATATAATGACTTTAAAGAAGACCAATACTGCAAAATATTTAAGAACGATGATTTTGGTTATTACCAAATTACAGTTGAGCAACCAGAGTATGATAAAAAAGGTAAGCCAGTACTAGACAAGAAAGGAAACATAAAACCTGATACCAGCAAACGTGATAAAGAAAACATTCCATTAAGCCAAGACATTGAAGAATATTTTCAAAGTGAAGTAATACCACATTTGCCTGATGCATGGATCGACTTTGACAAAACTCGAATTGGTTACGAAATTAATTTCACAAAATATTTTTACGAATATAAAGGTCTTAGACCATCAACTGAAATTAAAACTGAAATTGAAGCATTAGAATTTGGCAACAAAAAGCAAAAAGGAATTAATGAACTATTAAAAGAACTATTAGGTTAATGAATAAGTATCGAAAATATAAAAAATCAAAATTTAAATGGTTTACTGAGATTCCGATTGACTGGAAAGAAGGACGAATTAGTTACCTTTTTAATATAGGAAGAGGTCGAGTAATTTCCGAATTAGAACTCAATCCTGATGGTAAATATCCCGTATATTCTTCGCAAACAAAAAATGATGGATGCTTAGGTTATATAGATACTTACGATTTCGACGCGAATATTTTAACGTGGACAACAGATGGAGCTAACGCAGGGTCCGTTTTTATTAGGGAAGGAAAATTTAATTGTACTAATGTTTGCGGAACACTGTCACCTAAAACAAAAGTAGAACTAAAATATTATTTATATTACCTACAAGCAATTACTACTTTTTATAAAAGGCCAGATACAAATGGAGCGAAAATCATGAATAATGAGATGGCTGCAATTTATAGTTTAATACCCTCGTTAAGTGAACAAACGCAGATAGCTTATTTCCTTGATCACAAGGTTGGAATAATAGACGATTTAATAAAGCGAAAAGAAAAACTGATCGAACTACTATATGAAAAAAGACAAGACGTGATATTTAATTTGGCAACTAAAGGATTAAATCGTAATGTAGATTTGAAAAAAAGTAATACTCTATGGTGGGGAAATATTCCTTCTGATTGGGATATAAAAAGAATTAAGTTTCTATTTAAAATTAAAAAAGAAATTGCTGGTAAATTAGGCTATGAGGTTCTATCAGTAACTCAAAGAGGAATTAAAATTAGAGACCTAGATAATTTAAAAGGTCAATTATCGATGGATTATTCAAAATATCAAATTGTTGAAAAAGGCGAATTTATTATGAATCATATGGATTTACTTACTGGCTATATTGATATTTCAAAATATGATGGTGTCACTAGCCCCGACTATAGAGTTTTTAGAGCAAAATCAAATGAAGTTTGTACTGAATATTATTTATTTATATTCCAATTTTGCTATCATAATAAAATTTTCTTTGGATTGGGACAAGGCGTTTCTGATTTAGGAAGATGGAGAATGCCATCAGAAAATTTTAATAATTTTCCGATTCCTGTTCCCCCGTATACAGAACAGATTGAAATTGCCTCAAAAATAAAAGAAACCATATTAATGATGGAACAATATATTGAAAAAGAAAGAAATATAATTGAAAAACTAAAAGAATATCGTCAATCAATAATTTCTGAAGCTGTAACTGGTAAAATAGATGTAAGAGATTGGCAACCAAAAAAACAAGTCGTAGCATAATGAATGAATTAATTTACATATCCATAGGTGTAATTGCCGGAATCGTTATTGGTTGGTTAATTTCCAAGTTAAAAACCAACACTGCCATTCAAACTGAAAAAGAATTAGCTAGCCAAAACTATAATACCTTAGATAAAGAATTTACTTCATTTAAAGCAACAACAGTTAATCAACTTGCAACTGCAAATGATAAAGTAAAAGAGAAACAAGATGCAATTGATGATCTCAATAACAAGTTAAATGATTTGGCGGAAATTGAAAAGCAATTAAACAGCGATAAATCAACTTTAGTTGCTCAACTAGATTCAGCCAATCAAACTCTAAAAGATAAAGGAGATGATATTACAAAACTTAAAGCTGATCTGAAAACTTCAACTGAGGAACTAAATAAAAACATTCAATTGCTTGCCACAGCTGCTGCCAATAATGAATCTTTTCAAGAAAAATTAGATACGCAAAAAGAAGAAATGAAGGTGTTAGGTGAGAAGTTTAATACAGAATTTGAAAATATTGCCAACAAAATATTAGATACCAAAACAGAAAAATTTACAGAACTCAACAAAACCAATCTCAAATTAATTTTAGAGCCTTTAGGAGAGAATATAACTGCTTTTAAAACAAAGGTGGAAGAAGTTTACGATAAGGAATCAAAAGAACGTTTCTCATTGGGAGAAAAGGTAAAAGAATTGGCTGAGTTAAATAAGGTTATTAGCGATGAAGCGCACAATCTTACTAAAGCATTAAAAGGAGAAGCCAAAACACAAGGCAGATGGGGCGAAATGATATTGGAGAGTGTTTTAGAAAGATCAGGCTTAGTTAAAGATCGCGAGTACTTTATGGAACATCAATTATTGGATGCGGATGGTAATCCATTAAAATCCGATTCTGAAGATAAAAAAATGCGTCCGGATGCCGTAATCAAATACCCGGATAATAGAAGTGTGATTATTGATTCAAAAGTTTCATTAAATGCATTCACTCGCCTTTTAGCAGCAACTGACGTTGAAGAACAAAAGAAAGAATTAGAAGCACATTTAGCTGCTGTGAAAAATCACATTGTTACATTAAGCGCTAAAGGCTATGATGATTACGACAAGGCTTTAGATTTTGTGATGATGTTTATACCAAGCGAACCGGCATATATTGCAGCTCTCCAAGGAGACGCAGACTTATGGAATTTTGCTTATGACAAACGAATACTATTATTAAGCCCAACTAATTTAATTACCTCGCTTAAATTAATTGTAGATCTGTGGAAAAGAGAATATCAGAATCAGAATGCACTAGAAATTGCAGAAAGGGGTGCTAAATTGTATGATAAGTTTGTTGGCTTTGTATCCAATTTAGAAGACTTAGGAGAACATTTAGATAAAGCACAAGGGAAATATAGCGAGGCATACAAACAATTGAGCACTGGCAATGACAACTTAGTTTCACAAGCAACCAAGCTTAAAAACTTAGGTTTAAAAACTAAAAAAGAACTACCGAAGGAAATTGTGAATACTGCTACAAATAATGAATTACCGGAAGCAACAATAGATTAATTATGGCAACAGGAACTAAAGAAATACATTTTGAAGAACACATCGTCAACTATTTAACACGAGAAGTTGAGCCGGGTGTTTTTGAATACAAGGTAAAAGATACATCTTGTTACGATAAGGATTTATGCCTTATTCCGGAAGATTTAATAGGTTTTATTAAAGATACACAGGAAGAAAAGTACAATGCTTTAACTGTTCAATATGGCGCAAATACAGATGCTAAAATAATTGAGCGTGTTTCTGAAAGTTTAAAGAAGAATAAAACACTTCACGTATTGCGTGAAAAGGTAAGAGACAGAGGTCAAAACTTAGATTTAGTTTATTTTAAACCAGGGAACAGTAAAACTCCTGAACATCAAGAATGGTATGGTAAAAATAGATTGACCATTATAAGACAATTACAATATTCTAATAAAAACAAAAATTCTATTGATATTGTAATCTTCATTAATGGTTTACCAGTTATAACAATGGAGTTGAAGAATGCTCTAACTGGGCAATACCTGCATCATTCCATCAAACAATACATTCAAGATAGAGATCCAAAAGAAACGTTATTAGAGTTCAAACGCTGCTTGGTTCATTTTGCAGTAAGCACCGAACAAATAAGTATGTGTACTGAATTGAAAGGAAAAAGTACTTTCTTTTTACCTTTCAACAAGGCCCTAGTAAATGTAAATCCTAATGGGTATGCTACTTCATATTTATGGGAAGATGTTTTAACAAAAGATTCGTTATTAGATTTAGTTCAGAACTATGTTAACCTGCAAGTAAACAAAGAGAAGTATTATGATGTTCAAACAAAGGAATTAAAAGAAAAGGAAAAAACTTCTTTAATATTCCCGAGATTTCATCAGCGAAGGGCAGTTCAAAATCTTATTAACGAAGTTAAAAAAGATGGCGTTGGAAGTAAGTATTTAATTCAACATTCAGCTGGATCTGGTAAATCAAATACTATTTCATGGCTAGCGCATCGTTTATCAGATTTTTACAGAAACGCAGATGATGAAAAAGCATTATTTAATAGTGTAATTGTAGTTACTGATAGAAGAGTACTGGATAAACAAATTCAAGATAATATTCGCCAGTTTGAGCAAATGCCGGGAACGGTTGAATATATAGATAAGAATAAATCCAGTCAAGACTTAAAAATTGCTATTGAAGGTGGCAAAAGAATTATTATTACAACATTGCAAAAGTTTCCAATCATTTCCGATGTAGTAGCTCAGAATAAAAACAAAACCTATGCTGTAATAATTGATGAAGCTCATAGTTCACAAGCCGGAGAATCTGCTCGCCATCTAAGAAAAGCATTGTCGTTAGAAGAAGCTGAAAGTGCTGATGGAGAAGAAAAAAGTTTAGATGAAATCATAGAAGAAGAAATTAGGAAAAAGGGAGACCAAGGCAACATATCATTCTTTGCATTTACGGCAACACCTAAGCCTAAAACAATTGAAATGTTTGGAACAACTCGTAATGGTCAAAAAGAGGCGTTTGATTTGTATACCATGGAGCAAGCTATTAAAGAAGGTTTTATTTTGGACGTACTAAAAAATTACATGAGTTGGAAGAGATATTATAAGCTAATCAAGCGCACTGATATCTCTGATAAAGAATACGAAAAGAAAAAAGCTGTTCGCTTATTATCTTCCTATGTGGATTTGCAAGATCATGCCATTGAAAAGAAAGCAAGAATTATGATTGAACATTTTGTGTCACAAACCCAAAATGAAATACAAGGTAAAGCCAGAGCAATGCTTGTAACACGCTCGAGACTGCATGCAGTTCGTTTCAAACGAAAGTTCGATGACATTATGCGTGAAATGAAGTTGCAATATGGAGCATTAGTTGCATTCAGTGGAACAGTAACAGATGCGGAAACCGGTCAAGAATACACAAAGGAAAATATGAATAATCTTGGTGGTAAAATTGATGTCCCAGAAGCGTTAAAATTTCCTCAACATAGAATTTTAATTGTTGCAAATATGTATCAAACTGGTTTTGACGAACCCTTATTGCATACAATGTTTGTAGATAAAAAACTAGGTGGAACAAGTACAGTGCAAACATTGAGCAGATTAAATAGAACCACGTCTGGAAAGGATACAACAATGATTTTAGATTTTGTAAATGATGCAGAAATGGTTCAAGCCGACTTTCAGGCTTATTACGGAAGTAACTACATGGAAGTGGATGACCAAACCGATCCTAATAGCTTATATGATTTACTAAGTAAAATAGAAGGTTTTAATATCATCTATAAAAATGATGTTGCAGCGTATGCCAAACTCTTTTTTAATAAAGGTGACCATAAAGAAAAATTGCAACCTATTTTGAATGAAGTCTGCACTAGATTTGTAAATGAATTAAATGAAGATCAAAAGGTCGCCTTTAAAGCAAACGTAAAGAATTATGTTAGGGTTTATCGTTTCTTATCCCAAATAATAACATTCACCGATGTGGAATTAGAAAAGTATTATGTTTTCTTATCTGATCTATTCAAAAAACTTCCGGCAAGTCAGCAAGGCTTACCTAAAGAAGTCTTAGAAGAAATTAATTTAGAAAGTTATAAATTACAACATCAGTTTACAACAAGTCTTGAATTACAAAGTGCAGATACTGGCATGCAAGGCATGAAGCCAGGCGGAGACGGAGGGAAAGATGAAGATGAGCTAGAATGGTTAACAAAAATAATTAAGGTGTTAAATGACACTTATGGCTTGGATTTAAAAGAAGAAGATAAAGTTGAATTTGAAAAAATGAAGAAGAG
>Ga0114969_10005254_pt1 | contig 10174 bp, 5 predicted proteins | sample M_130807_MF_Meta_FD_87316 | JGI IMG/M metagenome (GOLD analysis project Ga0114969, IMG submission 87316) | Freshwater microbial communities from Lake Montjoie, Canada to study carbon cycling - M_130807_MF_MetaG | ecosystem: Environmental > Aquatic > Freshwater > Lake | place: Lake Montjoie...
AAAAACAGAAATGAATACAGCTATTAACTCAAAAACAACCAGTCCCATTTCTAATACTTTGTTAAACACAGATAATGTAGATATAAAATTAGAAGATATTACTGATTTAAATTTAGACAATGATAGTGAAAATATTTTTTTAGATATTGAAGACTTAAGTGTAGAAACAACGGTTAAAGAAGACCCTAATATTTTAAAGGAATTTGACTTGTCTTCTTCCAATTTAGAGAATAATTTAGAAAGCATTACTCTTAAAAAACCTAATCAAGTATATTACGAAATATATAAAAAAGCCAGAGAAAAAGCCAAAGAAGCTAAAAAAGAAGCTATATTAGCATTTTTGGAAGCTAAAAATATCAAAAAAACATACATGTTAGATGATATTGATGAAAGTGAAGATGAAAATGATGATGATTTAAATTTTGATGAAATAGAAGAAATTTAAAATACATATTTTTGAGTATTATGATTTTATTTAGACATTTCTTTATCCTTTAGCATAAATTTAATTAATAAATCAAATTACTTATTAATTAAACAATTAATTAATAAATTAAAAAATATTTTATCGCTAATTTTATATAATGAGTGATTCCTTTTCAAAAATCTTTAGTGATCTCCAAAAATTCATCAAGGAAAATTGGGTTTTAACTTTATTGCTTTTAATTGGCGGCTTCTATATGTACAACTATTTCAAGATGAAGGGTGCTTATGGTATGGATATGATGAGCGGTAATAACCAAACTGCTTACAAAAAGCAAAACGGTTCTAACGGATCTAAATCTGGTGCTCAACCTGCTGAAGACATTGATGGCAGTGGTAATGGCAGTTTTGCTCCTGTTAATGGTGCTCCTTCTAATGGTGGCATGCCTTCTGCCTGCAACAAGCCTAACATGCAAAATCCTGCCGATTTGTTGCCCAAGGATAACAACTCTCAATGGGCTCAACTTAATCCCGCCGGCAAAGGTGACCTTGAAAATATCAACTTGTTGAAGGCTGGGTACCACATCGGTATTGATACTATCGGCCAAACGTTGCGCAATGCTAACTTACAGATCCGATCCGAGCCCCCCAACCCACAAGTGTCAGTTGGGCCATGGAATACCAGCACAATCACGCCTGACATGATGAGAATTCCGCTTGAATTAGGTCAGGGTTCTCAATAAAATATTTAAAACCATTTTTTCTCAGTCACAAAATTAAATACTAATATCAAAATCTTTATATTCATTATTTTTACACATATAAATATTTTGAACCTTCTTTTCTGAAATAATTTTATCAATATTGTTAGTTAACTCTTGTAACCAATCATATTTATCAAACAATACATCAGGTTGTAATAATCTAATAATACTAAAACCATTTTCATTAGCACGTATTCTTTTATAAATATCACGAGATCTATTATGCTGAGGAGTTTTCCATTTAGCTACCTGAATAAAGTGATTTTCGCCATCCACTTCAACAATTATTTTTTCTTCTAATAAAACAAAATCAAAAGGCAAATGTTTTTTATTTTTACACCAATCAACTTTAAATTGGCTTTCTATTGTTGGATAAATTTCTTTTAAAATATTATATAATTTATCTTCTGTTTTATATCTACATTTTGGACACCAGGAGCCGTCAGTAATATGACATAATTTGCTTTCAAACTCATTACTACATTTATCACAATTAAACCAATATTTTACAGCCGAACTTTTAAATACTTGATTTGGTAACAATGTATTTTTTGAAGACCAAAACTTTGCTCTTTCATTTAAAGCAAATGTTTTATTTAAACAAATATTACATTCTTTATCGCATAATTTTTTATTAGAACAATAAGAACACCAAGAATTATTTTGGGTTATATCAGATAAAATTGCTTGAAAATTATGACTACAATTATTACAATTAAACCAATATTTTTTATGCGATTTATTAGCAACTTGTCTTGGTTTGAATTCATTTTTATTGGACCAATATATTGATTTTTCGTGTGAAGCAAATGATTTTTCAAAACATTGATTACAATTTAAATCATCGCATAATTTTTTAATTGGATTTACACAATATGGACACCAAGAATTTCTCATATTAATATTTCGTAAAATCATTTCAAACTCATGTCCGCAATCACAATCAAACCAGCACTTTTTGTGTGAATTTAACGCATAATCAGAAGGATATCCAATATTTTTTGAAGACCAGTATTTAGCTCTTTCATTTAATGCAAAGGTTGGTTTTTCAGACATATAATAATGTTAATAAATATCCATTATTATATTTAATTCAATTTTATTAATCGTATATAATATATGTTTAACCGTGATAGTTTATTATTTTATTTTATTTTAGCAATTATAGTAATATTTTGTTTAAAAATTTATCGCGAATCAGACGCATATAATTTAAAATGTATTATCTCTAACGTAGACGGTGAAACTTATTGCGTAAGAGATCGTACCAAATTGGAACTAGCTGCGGATTTGTTAGCTGAAGTGAGCCAAAAATGTAAAGAATTAGTTTTATATGTAGGCAAAAAATATCCTGAAGACGAAGATGTCATGCGATTAGTAAAAAATTTTAATCCTACAAAAATATCTGAGACGCTTCCTACAAGTGAATATACCGCATATAGTGAAAACAAAGGGGAAAAACTGGCTTTTTGTTTGAATACAACAAAGAATGGAGACAAATTAATAGACATAAATACGCTTATGTTCGTCGCTTTACATGAATTAGCTCATATCATGACTAAAAGTGAAGGTCATAAACAAATATTTTGGCAGCATTTCAAGTTCTTATTAACAGAAGCAAAAGAAATAAATATTTATACACCAGTAGATTATAAGAAAAATCCAGAGCCTTATTGTGGAATGAAAATAACTGACAATCCTTTGTATGATTTAGCTTAAAAATATAAAAATATAAAAATAATAATATTATAATTTAAAAATAATTTAAAATATTAAATATGAAAGATAAAATTAAAGAGCTATACAAAAAGGCAAACAAATACAATACTAATAATGAACATGAAAAAGCAATACAACATTATAATAAAGTGTTAGAGTTAGACAATAAAAATTTTAAAGCCTTAAAAGAATTAGGTGATTTATATGAAAGATTAAATAACCTAACAAATGCTATAAATTGTTATGAAAAAATATTTGTTATTACACCTAAACATGATATTCCAACTACAGTAATATATTTAAATCAGATTGGTATTTGTTATAATAATTTACGTAATTATGAAACGGCAATAACGTATTTTAAAAAAATTTTAGTAATTAAAAATGACATTCCTGACGTTTATAATAATTTATACTGGTGTTATTTTAGTTTGAAAAACTATAAATTAGCTGAGATAAATTTATTAATTTCATTAAAATTAATATATAATGAAAAAATGATTGATTCATTAGGGTTTTTATATGGTTGCTTAAAGGAATACGACAAGGCAATATTTTATTATAATAAATTGCTTACTGATGATAACTATGAGAATAAATATTCATTAAGTTTTATTTATTTAGCAAAAAAAAATTTCAAATATGGTTATGAATTATACGAAAATAGATTAAAAAATAATAATATATGTCCAATAACAGGAGAAAAAAAAAGAGCAGATATTCCATTTATATCATATTGGGATGGTATAAAAGATTGTAATAATTTATTGGTAGTTTATGAACAAGGCATAGGAGATAATATTCAATATTATAGATTTATAATTCAATTGTCACAGTTATATCCTAATATGGAAATCACTTATTTTTGCAAAGATATAGTATCTCATATTTTTAAAGAATACTCAAATATTAAAGTTGTAAAAAATATAGAAAATATATTTGCGTATAATTATAAAGTTTATATAATGTCTTTACCATATTTATTGAGGATTGAAATAATAACACCTGTTACGGAAAATTACATAAACATTGATGAAGAAAAAGTTGTTTATTGGTCAGAACAAATAAAAATTAAAAATCCTGAAAATAAAATAAATGTTGGTTTTTTTTATAAAGGATTATTAAACGTACATATAGAAAAAACCTTGCCGTTGGAAAGTTTTGAATTATTATCAGAACTTAACATAAATTTAATTTGTCTTCATAAAACTCAAGACATAGTAGAAGATTTAAAAACAGTTTTATTTAAAGATAAAATAGTAATATTTGATATAGATAAAGATAAATCTTTTGTAGATACAATTGCGATACTTAAGAATATTGATATTTTAATAACAGTAGATACATCTATAGCACATTTAGCAGGAGTATTAAATATAAAAACATTACTATTACTTGGTTATATTTCGGAATGGAGATGGTTTGATAATAATGACAAAATATGGTATGATTCTGTTGAATTATTACGAATGACAGAAAATAGTGAATTAAAAAATATATTACCACAAGTAAAAAATATATTGACAAATATGGAAAAATAAATTTTTATTTTTATTTTTATATATAAAAATGAATATTTGTAATGTTCCCATATCAATAGGAGAGTTATATGATAAATATAGTATTTTATTAATTAAAAAAGAAAAAATACATGAAAATGATAAACTATATTTTATAAATAAAGAAATAGAATATTTACAACCTTTTATAAATAAATTTAATTTGCCAATAGAAATTGTAGAAAGAATAAGAGCAGTAAATGAAAAATTATGGAATATAGAAGATGATATTAGAATTAAAGAACATAAACAAGAATTTGATGAACAATTTATAGCTTTAGCTAGAATGGTATATAAAACGAATGATGAAAGGTATAAAATAAAATGTGAAATCAACACAATAATAAATTCTGAAATAATAGAAATGAAAAGTTACAAATAAAGATGGATTTTATTTAAAGTATATCACAATAGAAGTTTATTTTGATATAGTTTTTTTAAAAGTATAATATATATGTCACTATTCTCAATATTTAAAGTAAATAAATTAACTGAAAGAAACAAAACAGATACAATATTTGTTTTTTTTGGAACCAATTTAGAAGAAGATCAAGATCCTAATGAATTATTTAAAAGAGATCCTTCTAACAAAGCATTTGTTCCTAATGTATTTTCAAAAGAGGAATTAGACAATATTGATACTAACAAAATACAAGTTGAATTTTTAAAACAATCAATTCATATTGACGACAGTATTGGTGTCATTAAGTTAAAAATATTTGAAGCTGTACAACGTTCTGTATCCATGAGTGAAATTTATTTGTTTTGTTTAAAGAATGAAAAAATCAATCCGATAACAATGTATCAAAATTTAACACAAAATGACAGATTGCCTTTAACAAGAATACGTTTAGAACAAATGCTTAAAAATATATATAATGAAAATGGAAAGCCGGTTAACTTTGAATTACCAAAAAAAGATAAATATATATTTGATGATATTTTGAATTTAGATTTAACAGGAAAAGAATATTTGGTTGCGAAAATTTTAGGGCAAAAATTTGTATTTAATCATGAATATCCATTTATTGCCGATCCATTTTATGTAACAGAATATGATGCGCTACTAGAGAATTCTAGAGGAGAACTAACAACACTTAATAATAGTTTGCTATTAGAGTCATATCCTATATTTCAGAATACCATTTATCTTTGTTTAGCATCAGATGTTTTTCAAAAAGAAACAAATGTTTCAATTGAATACACCAGTAAAATATATTTCCCATTTTTATATCAAGATCGCATAGATACAATTGAAAAACTAGATGATAGTCGTGACAAATTAATTGAGTCAACATCTACTAAATTGACACCAGATATTAAAAAAGGATTTCAAAATGTAGATATGTTTTACGATATTTTTCAACACAAGTTACCTTCAAAAAGATTTTCAGAAGAAAAAACAAAAGCAGGAATTAAATTTATTAAAATTATTATGCATCCAGATTTTCAGGTTAAAATACCGATTGATGTTATTTTTAAGTTGATTCATGCGACAAAAGAATTTCCATTGATTAAATTTAATCCAGAAACACGGCAAGAAAATATTTATCGTTTATACACAGAACAAATGACATCAGATGGGCGAAAAATTCCTTTTTTAAATAAAGCTATTATTTTCAAATTAGTGAAAAATATTGGAAAAGGTAGATCTGTCGCTGTTTATACTAACATCATATTTGAAGGGGTACAATATGTTTTCGCATGTGAATTTGCTGATAATGGTTCTATTACTGTATATCCATTAACTGAATTTGAAGAACCCATATTGGTTGATGAAACTTTTAGTAAAATGAATGAAATACTTAAAAAGGCGGTGAATCCATTAATTACCCAAATAAAACCTTTTTTTGAACAAAGTGGTCTTGAAATTCCTCTATTTGATAGTATTAAATCGGTAAACGTAGAAATTAGAGAAATTACTTATCAAACTGTTTATTCAATTAAAAATAAAATAGATATTAATAAATATATTGGATGTATTTCCAGTGTGTTCACTATTGAATCATCTAATTTAAAACGTGGAGGAATTGATATGCGTTTAAAACGTGTTGCTAATTTTAACAAAAGGGATAGTCAAGAGGCATTTATCATTGAAAAAATTGATCAGGGATTCAAATTTGATGAAATTGTTGAAGAACTCATAAAAAATTATAATGATGTAGATGACGAAATAGCGGCCGATTTAATAGCAAAAATACGTAATGAATTGGAAGTAACACGTGGAGCAAATAGAAGACGCGCCTTAATGATAAAAATAAATCCTGGATTTAAAACGCACATTTCTTTGGATTCTATTCTTAGTGAAATTACCGTAACCGTTGAGGGTATTAATGATATATATTATTTAAATACAATACCAGTATATATCGATACATTAGTGCGCATTACACAAGATAGTAGTAGCAGCAAGTTTTCTTCTAGTGATATTAGTAAATTATGTAGTGGTAAAGAAATAGAAGATGAACTAGATTTTGGACAAATAACATCAACCTCTGAGAAAAATATAGAAGAAAATCAAGTACCGGATATTCAAGATGAAAGTCCTGTTTATTCTTCATCAAGTGAAATTAAAATGGGTGAAAATATGGATGAATTATTAGACATATTAGGATTTGATGAAGATGAATCTGAAGAAGATAAAAAAAATAGCAAAGGAGGTGAAGGTACATCATCATCTAATTCTGATTCAGGAGAAGATGTAAAAACACCTGATTTATCATCAGCTAGTTCTAGTTCAGGAGAAGATGTAAAAACACCTGATTTATCATCAGCTGCTAGTTCTAGTGAAGATCCAAATAAAAGTGAATTTAATGTAAAACCTATAGGCATTCCTACATCTAAAGAAGATACTAAATCTAGTGACAAATCTAGTGACAAAACTAGTGATAAATCTAGTGACAAATCTAGTGACAAATCTAGTGACAAATCTAGTGACAAATCTAGTTACAAAACTAGTGATAAATCTAGTGATAAATCTAGTGACAAAACTAGTGACAAATCTAGTGACAAAGAAAAAGAAGATACTAAATCTAGTACTGAGACTAAAAAAGAAGAACCAGTTGAGAAACAGAATCCTGTAATTAATGTTGAAGTAAATGTAAATAAACAATTATCTCCTCCAAAGGAAAAAGAAAAAGAACTTAGTCCTGTTATTGTAAATGTAGGTAAAAAAGAAGAATCTCCAACTTTTTCATCTCCATCTTCTCCATCTTCTCCAACTTCTCTAATTTCTCCAACTTCTCCAACTTCTTCATCTTCTTCAAAAGAAGTTATAGAATTGCCAGTAAAACAGGTTAAGATCAAAAAAGAAGATAAAAAAGAGTTAAATAATACAGTGCGTGATATTAGTGGCATGAAATTAAGATATCCTAATCCATTTTCATCTAGATTAGAAAAACGAGCACCGAACCTTTTTGTAAGAGAAAAGAACGATAAAATAGATGTGTATACAAGAATGTGTCCATTTAGTCTTAGTGATCGTCGTCAGCCTGTAATTTTATCAACAAAAGAGAAGGAAGAGTTACTTAAAGAGCACCCTGATACAAATGTAGAAGAAGATTTTATTGAATATAGTACAGATCCAAATGATAGTTCCAAAAAATTTTATTATACATGTCCACGTTTTTGGTGTATGTTAACAGACAAAATGGTTACAGAAGAAGATATATTAGCAGGAAAATGTGGTCCAAAGGTAAAAAAAGTGGAAGACGCAATTATACCCAAAACGGCGGATTCAATTAAAAATGATGGCAGATATGTGTATCAATTTTATGATGAAAATGAAAAAAAATATCCAGGGTTTCATAAGAAAAAAACACCATCTGGGCTATGTATTCCTTGTTGTTATAACAAATGGTCTACTCAAGAAATGAAAAATCGTCGTGATTTATGTCAGGGAAAACTTGATGAAACAGAAACTATTTCAGTTTTAGGCAAAGAAAAAGAAAATGAAGAACTCAAACGCAATACTCAAGCTGCTGAAAATTATGTAAAAGGTCCGGAAAAATATGGTCCTCAGTTAGGAGAAAAACGTTGGGGGTTTTTACCTATTGCTGTTCAAAAATTTTTACATGAAGTAAATGAAGATTGTCAAGTTAGTAAGATGGATCCTAGTCTAAAACTAGACCATACATGTATATTAAGGCATGGTGTTGAAACAAATTCTAAACAATCATTTATAGCTTGTATAGCAGATGCAATGTTTTACGCAGAACAAACAGGTCCAAAAAAAAAAGATCCCCATTTGCTTAGTGAATTTATTCCAAATGCGAAACATGACGTACCATCTATAGAAGAAATGAAAAATAAAATAATGATACCCGCAATAAAAATAGACAATTTTGTGAAATACCAAAATGGAGATCTAATTACCAGTTTTGCTAATCCAGACGCAGAAGTAGATATAAATAAACCGGAATATACAAAATCTGAGTTATATAAAAGTATAGAAAAAAGTGAAAAATTATATAATATGCCAGAAAGGCAATTGGATAATGATAATTTAGAACAACTAGTTGAAATTGGAGAACCAGATTTATTGTCGGTAAAAAAATCATCTATAGAATTTTTTACACGTGTTGTTCAAGCATATGAAAACTTTATAACTTTTTTAAAAGATCCAACAATTTACATAGATTATACTTATTTATGGGATTTAATCTGCATGCCTAATCCTAAGTTATTTGATGGAATGGGAATAAATTTAATTATTTTAGAAATGCCTGAAGATGATATAACTAACAATATAGAATTGGTATGTCCAACAAATCATTATTCTACACATATTTATGATGCGAGAAAACCAAGTTTAATTTTGATAAAACGTGAAAACTATTTTGAACCTATTTATGGTCATCATTATAGTACAAAAAATGACAAATTACATGTTACCAAAACTTTTAGTGAATATGATAGACAATTACCTAAAAATATAAGAGCTATTTTTACAAAAATTATAAAGCCCACTTTAGGAAAAAGATGTAAGGCATTTCCAAGTAATGAAAAAGAGTACAAATTTAAACAACCTGAATTGTTAGATGTTTTAATTAAAGATTTAATGGACAATAAAGGGTACAATATTTTATATCAAGTTTTAAATTTTCAAGGAAAAGTTATTGGTTTATTTGTAGAAAGCCAAACCAAAAAAAAAGGATTTATACCTTGTTACCCTTCTTCTCTAACTACTTTATTAAAATCAAAACAATATAATAAAAAGAAATGTGATGTAGATGGAGATAATAAATGCGATTTTGATTTTGTTTATGTTTCAGATACTATATGGAATCCATATGAAGAAACGCTTTCTTTTTTAAAAGAATATTATGATTATAAAGAACCGAATCCGGAACTAGAACATAAATTAGATAAAAATGATTATTTTGGTGAAAACTCTTTTTGTAAAGTTGTTAACAATGGATTAATAATAGGATTTCTAACTAACACAAATCAATTTATTAGAATTATAGATCCTGTCGCGATGTCATCTGTAAATGATGAAATTTGTCAGATTACAAATAATGATACTTTAGTTGCGGATATTGAAACATTAACTACATCAAATGTAGATACAGAGCGAACAGATTATATTAAAAGAATACAGTTAGAAACAAATTTCTATAACGTGTTTAGAAATACTATCCGTATTTTATTTAATGACTATTCTAATAGTGAAAAAAGAAAAAAAATACAACTTAAATGTAAAGATCG
>Ga0114969_10005255_pt1 | contig 10172 bp, 9 predicted proteins | sample M_130807_MF_Meta_FD_87316 | JGI IMG/M metagenome (GOLD analysis project Ga0114969, IMG submission 87316) | Freshwater microbial communities from Lake Montjoie, Canada to study carbon cycling - M_130807_MF_MetaG | ecosystem: Environmental > Aquatic > Freshwater > Lake | place: Lake Montjoie...
CCAGCAGATGAAATTATTCCAGGACTATGGCTAGGAAACCGAGTCGCCGCCCTGGATCCTTCTTGGCTCAGTGAAAAAGGGATACAGTGTGTATTCAATTGTACCAAGGACATTCCTTTCGTGGAATCTACTCCGCGCAAGTACCGTGTACCCGTGGACGACAATTTACAGGCCGAGGAGATCCGCAATCTGGAGCTCTGGTCTTACGAAGTCGTATTCAAGATGACGCGCGAATACAAGACCGGCCAGCCTATGCTCGTACACTGCGCTGCCGGCATGCAGCGCTCGGCCGCCTGTGTGGCCATGTTTCTCATGGCTACGCGCGGAACCACGCCCGATCAGGCGATTGCGTTCATCAAAGAGCGCCGTGAGATAGCTTTTCATCCTTCTGCGAACTTTTATCAAAGTATGGAAGGATTTTATCGGGCCTATCAGCGCGACATTGTTCCCAGAGTTGCCAATGTTTCTATCTAGCCATATATAGATGGCTTTTGTGCCAGGGTTGTTTTACACAGAAAAAACAGATTTAAAAGTGGATTATATGGATTCTACACGTAAAGCAACTTCTGTAGATTTGCCTTTAATAACACTTCCTGCGGGTACACTTTTATTCCGCGCCATGAAAATTCCTAACCCGGCAATGGGTGAAGATGTGAGACAGTTTTATCGCGACTATTTGGGAACGGCAGAAGGCTCGAAGTTATGCCTTTCACCCCTGCAAAATGTTTTTTTCTATCCCTTCCCTTACGTGGCATTCGGAGCGCATACTGTGGGTGTTACATTCACTATGATACAGATCTCCGTTCTGGTCCATCCTGTAACCGTGGTCTGTGCAATGGCTCCTTCCGACTTTGTGCGTGGCCGAGCCCTGCGTTATGATGGTGAGGCGCCGTGGCAACGTTGTAGTAATTTCGTAGGACCTGGTGTGGAATGTCATCCTCGCACGTCATTAGAAAGAAGCGCCTTATCATATGATAATTGCTTACGACCCGAGTTCCAGGCAAGTTCCGGTGTGCGTGGATGGATGGCCATAGCAGATCGAGATTCCTTGAATCCGGATGTTTTGGAAGGTACCAAGAAGAAAGCAACCATCAGCAAATCTGTCCCTATGAGTGCTTATCTTATACGATTATTTCAAGTATATCCTGAAGAAGTTAATAAACTCGTGGCTTCTACGTATACGGACACTAAGGGGCGCGCTGGATTTCCAGAGATTGCTGTGTATCCCTACAAACGTCATAAAGGCCCTGGAAACATCGTGCGAGCATGTCCTTCTAATGAGATGGCAATGCGCCTTTTAGAAAAAGAGGCTCTAGCTGACAATCTAAATTTCTTGCCGATTGCAGCATTCACTAAAAATGGTGTTGTGGACATGGTGAACGGCCATTTTAATTATGAAATCTTAAAACCCACTGAAAATGCCTTTGTTGCTGAAGGTTCTCAGCAAGTAATAAATTCTACACTACACGCTTATATGGAACTCTTACAAAGTGAGGGTATTGTACTTCCTTATTATGGCAAATGCCTTGTTAAATATGATAGTCGCACCGGGTTTTATGTTTTAGACAAAATCCTAGGAGATTTTAAACCCGCTACTCCAGACAGATTTCCTTTATACAAGGATATTCTTCTACCTCTACATACTCCCAAAGAAAGAGAGGTCGCACTTCAGAATATGCTTACCATGCGTACATATTATCCAACTAAATATCTACAAATGCGCCGTGTAAGTGATAAGCCACCTTTACAATTTATGAAGTACGCGTTTGCCTTGAAACGTTTTCCTTACCTTAAGAACCTTTTTGCTGAACTTGGCCTAGAATTTCCGAAAATGTATTCATTTTACTGGGGAAAATCAGCAAAAATACACGCAGAGATAATGGCCGAAGTTGGCCCCACGAAACCCTTGACAAAAGCTGCTGCTCCCGCTGCTCCCGCTGCCGCTGTCGCTGCCGCTGCTCCCGCTGCCGCTGCCGCTGCCGCTGCCGCTGCCGCTGCTCCCGCTGCCGCTGCCGCTGCTCCCGCTGCGCCTCCTCCTCTCGAGTTTGGACAATATTATAGCAAACTTCCTGAGGAATGGATGAATGATCCAAATTATGAACATTTTAAAACAGGTGTATCACCTGAATACGCTGCTAGAACCCCAAGTACAGGTGGTTCTCGTAAAGCCAAGAAAACGAAACTCAGGAAAACACGGTCTAACTCAGCAAAAGATCTAGCCACCGTCTTTTCACGCTTGTGGAAAGCCCATGCCAAGAAGAAGAAGGTCTAAACTATCCACCAGTCTAAAAGCACAGTATGCTTATTGCGCTTTTAAACTTCGGACAACCCAGGGCATATGAAGAAGTCATGGAAGAAAATATAAAACAGATTCAGGCAGCATTCCCTTCTTCAGATATACACATATATATTCTGACAGACAAGAAAATCACTGGCGGATTTTATGAAGATACCGAGGGTAAAATAAGAGGTATCTTGGACAAGTACAAAATAACCATAAAGCTTTTCGTCTTCTGGGAAGATTTGATAGAGTTCCACAGCACAGATAAGATTATAGGACAGTATGTAAAAGGGTGGTTAGGGGAAAGAGATTACTGGGTAAATGCTGATTGGATGGGGAATATGTGGTATCGCAGATACATCCTTGGTAAACTATTTGAGTCTGTAAAAGGGTCCAATATATATGATTACTGTGTCCTATGTCGTCTCTTTGACACCGATATTAAACTGTTGCGCACGATTATACCTTTTTTAAAGCCAGATAAACTCTTCTACGCCATTGATACCTTCTTTATTGGCTCTCCTAGTGTTATAAATACACTCTTAAAATTTGGAAGAACTACGGAGAACTATAAGGACTTTGAATGGACTGCCGAGTTTACAGAGGCGTTTCGCGCATTTGATTATACAATTGCCAATAAGAAGGATACTCTATGCTCTGAGACACAGGTATTTCAATATATTCGCAAGAAGTTTAGTGCTGATAAACACCAGAATATTCGCTGGGACCCTGTACAAGAATCAGAATCGCATTCACATGCCTTTTTTTACGTGTGGCACGTAAGGGCAAAACCTATACCCAAAAAGATTCTCCAGATAGCACTGGGTTCTTCGTACAAGGCTTCACTTCCGCTAGATGTGTTAAAGGGAAGATTATTGGAGATAAATCGTAAATATGAATATGTACTAATGGATGATGAAGGTGCGACCAAGTTCCTCTCGGAACACTTTCCAAGATACATCTCCTTATACAATTCATTAGAGCGTGTACAATATAAATCGGACCTCCTGCGCTATCTATATTTATATACATTTGGCGGATACTATGTCGATATAGATACCTTGCCTGTTCTATCATTGGATGCGATGTACGATAAAACAATGTTGGCAAAGTGTTTCTTCTTTCAAGGAGCTCATACAGATCCTGTAAAAGGGGTGTATGAAATACAGAATGGTTTCATGGGTTGTGTAAAAGGGATGTCTTTGTTTTTGGAGTTGGCCGAGGAGATGGTTGCCGAGCCGAATCCCGCGGATTATAGGAAGAACATGAAGAATCTATATCGCGGACTTCATAAGCGCATGGGTGGAGAGGTAAAGCTGTATGAGAACTGTGCGGGGTTCTATATATTCAATGAGGTTGGTGTAGAAGGGAAATATTATATGGTCTATAGGAATGAAGTCCTTGCCATCGGAAATGGCCACGGCTATCCATTTATGAAGGTCTAAACTTTATTATGAGGATACTTGGGAGAAATATGCTGTACTTGGCATATGACAATGAGGCCATGACGGATGGGGCGGGAGCCCAACTCCAGAGAATTATCAGTATTTATTTGATTACGAAGGCGTATGGGGTGGGTTATGTACATTTTGGTCTGAGGAAACTTAGTTATCAAGGGGCCAAGTGCCTGGAAGAAAACAAGGAAGATCCTGGACAGATTGATAGGTACAATGAGTTGTTTTATCTTCCCAGTGACACCGCGAGTAGTATGACAAATGTCTACAAGGTGTTTGACATCTCGGAGGATATTATCCAGCGCTTCATAGGTGAGCCAGGCAATACCCTTTTACTCATACAATTTGCCGGCACAATGGTCGATAAGAATCCTGGCCTATTGACAATGGGCTCTAATGTGTTGCCCTGGACGATTCGTCCTGTGATTTATGGACGACCAGTAGTCGTGGCGATACATGTGCGTCGCGGAGAACTCTTTGTCGTTGACTCGGATCGTATGTTGCCAAATAGTTATTACGTGGAATGTATGAAGGCACTGGCCGATATATTCGGTCGCCTCGGTATTACATATGAGTTCCATGTACACACGGAGGTGGTGGAGAAGGCGGTGGTGGTTACAGGAGAGACGCACGGAATCTGTGGGCGAATCCAAGGGACCGTAGAGCTTCGGCCAGGTGACAATCACCTGGAGGATTTTTCCGTGATTCCTGGGATTGTATGGCATATCAATGAGTATCCTGTGGATACTCTGAAAGCGTTGGCCTTGGCTGATGTCTTGCTCGCGAGCCGTTCGTCTTTCAGTTATGTGGCGGGCATCTTGAAGTGTCGTGGGGCGGTACTCTTTCACCCCTTCTGGCATTCCTTGGCACCTGGTTGGATTCCAACGCGGGGGCCGAAAGATGTATATGATTCTGCCGAGAAGATTGTGGAGGGTATAATGGTTTAGACAGCCGAATATTTCAAACCTGGAAAAGAATTCTGGTACAAAAATTTCTAACAGTGTCCGTTTCAAATGTGCATTGGTCTAAACCGTTGTTGATATATATACATAGCCACTATGACTGCCCGTCGTTCACGCCGTCTTGCCGGTCTAGAGCCAGTGTTTACCCCCAGTAATAAGGTTGTTTATATTAGCCCCAGTGATAAGGTGGTTACGCCACTGCGCAATAATTTCTTTACGATTTCTCAATATCTCTTCTTTCTTGTATGGAGTACCTTTCTTCTGCGCAGTGTTCTTTTGCGCTGAGTAGAGCCTCCTTCTCGCCGTTTAAATTTTTGTTTCATAACTAGTCTAAATCTATTAAAATTTGCTTTGGTAATTATCCTAGAGGGAACTCCTAATACATCCCTCCTTCTTACTGCGATATTTATAGCAAATATGAAGTCTTGTTCTAAAGCAGGATCTTTAACGTGTCTATTAATAAATTCTATCATTTCTTTACGCCATTCATTGCGTGATTTGGATAAATGATTTTCTCTAATATTTGAACCATTCATCATAAATACTGTATTCAGCTTTAATAAATCTTCAGTAATATTAATATTATTCTCTAGTATTGCTATATGTAATGCTGTTAAGTCTTTATAATCTCCAGAAGGTATAGTTAAATTTACATCTGCTCCATTAATAAGCAAATAATTTACAATATCCCTTTTAAGTGCCATAACAGCAATTATAAGGGGCGTATATCCATCCGTATTGCGTCTATTTATTATGCTAGGGTCTGATAATATAATCCCTTTAACTTCTTCTATATTGCCTTCATGTATTTTAGTTATTAATGTATTTAATAGCATATCATCTTGCCCTAATCTTACTCTATTTTTAACATTACTTGGCGTCGCCATCCTCTCCTCTCTATCCTAGGTAGGAGAAGATGGGCTCGCAGTCATGTTGTATTTGTTTAGAAGGTCCCGGAAAAGAAGTAATGTTCCTTATTGCGTGTGGATGTAAGGGAGGGTGGTTTCATGCATCGTGCGAATCCCAGTGGTTGAACGCATACAATTATCCCTATTCTTGCCCTACCTGTCGTACTCTCGTTCCTTTTACAACTTTCTATTCATTCTCATATAATTCAGGTGAAGAACAAAAACTCCTTTACAATACTCTGAAAATGGTTGCAGTCGAAATAATCTTATTTGGCTTCAAAAAAAGGACATACTTCCTTCCCTCGCAATCATTGACAATTCTTATAACACCATTCGTTATATACTCCAATCACAGTCTACCGCATTTTTTAGAGTGTATATGGGTAAAAAATATAGTTCAATATACTTTACTGGCGTTTGCAAGCTCCGATATTATATTAGATGTTAGTAAGTATTTTGGAATAATCTATATACTTTTCTTATACATTACTCACTATTTACATTATGTAGATTTAAGGAAGAACTATCGCCATCTAGAGCCACTGATGCCTTACGCAGTCTACCGACAAATTCATCATGCTGCATCAATCGCAGAGTCTCCTTCCAACACCTGTGAAACTTCCTGAGGAACTTACCGGCGCCATAATGTGAGAAGGAAGCATCTGCGAAAAGTCTTCTTTTTCTGGTCCCTCTAGAGGAGCAGACGGAGCGGCCGGAGCGGCCGGAGCAGACGGAGCAGACGGAGCAGACGGAGCAGACGGAGCAGACGGAGCAGACGGAGCAGCAACAACTTCCTGCTCAATTTCTAAGGATATATCGGCCCCTTCCAAGAATACAGGGGGACCATTTGGTTCACATGTTTGAAGGAGGAGATAAACACCTTCAAAGACCGGAGAAGGAATCATCTGGCCCTTATAAATGACCCCTAGTTGAGATAAGGGCTCCTCCAACAAATCCTTCAAATCCACATCAGCCGGAATATCCCCTAATACTTTAAATCCTAGTTTCTCAGCTTTCAAGAAGCTCTCGCACCTCTCAAAGCGAATCGCCACTTCCTCACCAGTCCCTTCTAGCCCACACGAGTCCAGAATCCACTGAGGCACATATAATTTATTCACCCATCCCGCCACCGGATCACCCAGTGCCACATTTACGCCACCAATCACCGCTATCCATCGCGCCGAACCTTCTGTCCGACTGTATAGCATTTCCAGGATGCGCTCACTCGGACGAGCCGACCAATTACTACATTCCTCTTCCATTAACATCTTAGAGTATAGCGCAACGGTGCTATTCATTCTATAATTTTGTAAAAGGGAGTATCTTGTAGGTGGCCACGCGATTTCAATTTTTAAGTTACCGGACAACGTAGAATGGCTTGCTGGAGAAAAAACAAACAGATATACCTTCTTAACGATGCAATACAAGTGACATCTCTGACGAACGAGCAAAAAGTGACTGTATCATCGCGATACTTATCCCTTATTGAAGAATATTCAACACGCGTGACACGTTACTCAGTATCATTCAACTCTTTGCGAATTATTATAACGGTTGGGTCTCTCATTGTCCCCGCACTTCTATCTGTGCAGTACACCGCGGGCAATGTAAGCTCATCGGATGCCACGATGAGTGCGCAGATGTACTGGCTCGTCTGGAATTTGTCTCTTTTTGTTACCATAAGCAACGGTATAATGGCGCTATTAAAAGTAGACAAGAAATATTTTGTTCTCAATACGACATACCAGCATTTACTGAGCGAAGGCTGGCAGTTTATTCACCTCTCAGGGAAATACAGTGGATTTTATACACCATCCGCCACGCCCTCACATGAAAACCAGTTCATTTATTTTTGTAATATGGTGGAAAAGATACGAATGAAGCAAGTGGAAGAAGAATATTATAAGATTGATCAGGCACATTCTCACGGAAGCGGCAGTGGCCAGAGTCAAGAACAACTTGTCCCACCTACTCCCGCCAAGGCTTCTATCAAATCTTCGGCGGTCATGCCCTTTGGAAACATAGGAGAAAAATCTCCTATTATAGTAAATGATGAATCGGAAGACACGGAGAAAATATTCATTCCGCCGCTTGGTCGTGGCCAGGCGCTCGGCAGCGTCCAGGCGCTCGGCAGCGTCCAGGCGCTCGGCAGCGCGCAAGCGCAGCCACAGCCGTCAAGTAGGGGGGGCGAGGCTCAGGAAGCCACCGTACGCAAGAAAAACCCACAGGACTCTTCTTAAAAAAGCAAAAGCCATGAACATCTATGAAGCCCGGTGCCAGTGCCTAGACAGCTGTAGAAATGCCCCGCTATCTAATCCATCAACTTCTCCCTTCTGCGCAGAGCACACCAACTTCTGTCCGCGTAAACATCCCCTAAGTGGCTATGAACCAGAATACAATCCCAGCTTGTGGAATGTTCGCAGTGCCATACGTCTGGCCCACAATTGTTTCAGCTACGCGATGAATATAATTGACCCGAAACAAATCGCCGCCTGCGGAGAAAATACCGATTGTGATACGCCCTTCCACCAACCTGGCTCTATCAGTGGATATCCACCCTTCAATGACACGGATCCCAAGACATGTCCCAACATGATTGCGCGACTCATGGGCGACAATCCCAAACGCATCTTCCCTTCTGCGTTCGAACTCCGTTGTCCCAAGGAAACCTCCAAGATCGCGCTGATCGTGGATGAAAACCAGGACTACCACTTCTTGCGACAAGACAAGAATGGCTTCTTCTCACAAAAATCTGGCTCGCTTCCCGTGACAAATCTAGATGCCCGCGGTCGTTTTATATTTGATGTATTATTAGCGAATCACAACTTCAACAAAAACAAGTCATATGTCCTGAACTACGACACCTTCTGTGGATACTTCTGCGTAGATCGCAAGAACCCCATGTATATTCAAACTTCCTAGAAAGTCAACATACGCTTCGCATCTTTTGCCGATAGACGCTTCCTAGGGTCTACCTCCAAGAGTCCATGAAAAACCTTTTTTATAGTTGTAGCATGTTTCTTCCACACTCCATCAATGAAGTTGGGATTTAGGAGTAAATTTTTCAAGAGTTTTAGATATATAACACCAACTGCCCACGTATCCCATGTACGCCAATAAGTACGAACAAATTCATCCCATTTATTCTCGTTTACAGAATCCTTATGCTTCCAAAGATTGAATGTATAATTCCAAAACTCAATCAATGATTTCTTACATGTAGCACGATTTATATTTAAAAAAGTAGCCATCAGCCCAAAGATAGGTTTTTTATCCAAGGTTTCATTGTAAATATCCAGAAGGCTTAGATCAAAATTGTCTGATTTGTCAAGAACTTTTTTTAATCCACACATGATTGTATATTCTGGAGAAAATGTGTTATATTCCGGAAAGAAATAAAATAATTTGTGTGACATTATGCCCTTATGCTTAATTCCATCTACCTTTACATTATCCCCCATAAAGGCTGCCCCGAAATCTATAATACGGAGAGTACCATTTTCATCCACAGTGATATTGTTATCCTTCAAGTCGTGATGGCAAATACCTTGATCTTGTAAACGATCCACACCCTCTAAGATATGGCGAAACGATTCCAAATAATTAAACCCACTCATGGGGTGCGAAGATATAAGTGTCTTGCCTCCGTAGGTAGATACAATTTGTATTATGTTACCCGTTTTATTCTTCTGAAAGAGTTTACATTCGTCATGGTACTCCCTTCGAATATGCTGCATATTCTCGGCATCGCAGTCGTCCTTTTCCTGTACAATATAATACTTCTCCCAGTCTGGAATGCCCTTGACAAGAGGACCGACTCGCAATTCTATGTCGGCATCCCGTAAACTTACGAACTTGCCGACCTTCCTCGTGTTTTGTGTCATGGATTTCTTACACCGGGCTTTCGGACGAACGACGCAACCATATGTGCCTTGCCCAATTACGTGGGATTTATCCATAGCCATTCTAATCATAGTAAATTAGATTAGGATGTCCACATTTCCCCTATTGCTTTTCATAAGCATATTCATCCTAGGATATATCGCATACATCGAATACAAGAATCCTGAGGGAGTGAATGAGGGTTTTGCGAATACGATGAGTTATTGGGGGAACTTTATAAGTCCCCGAAAGGATGTTGGCCCTTATGAAGAGGATAGCATATATATAAGAGACCCTCGCTATTTCAATGACTACGCCGACGTAAGCAGACTCGGTGTGGCCTATGATTTCTGTCGCGTCATTGCGCACAAGGATAACCCCGATGAGCAATTTTTTGCCTGTGCGCTTGCCGGTACAGAAGGTCTCGGGACTGCGAGGTTTCGCACGAAAAGTGTAAAAGAGGGTTTCAAGCTGAGTTATGATGACTACATGCGCGACATCAATGGCGACGGGCGCGCAGAGTACTGTCGCATTCTTAAGAACAGTGATGGATGGACAACGATGTGTACTCGGTCCACGGATCTCGGGTTTGATCCACAGGAGGTCGTGGACGATGAACCTCCGGGGCCTATTTCGCGCCTCTTGACGTTTTATCAGGGCTGTGTGATATGGCTACGGCTGAAGG
>Ga0114969_10005257_pt1 | contig 10169 bp, 9 predicted proteins | sample M_130807_MF_Meta_FD_87316 | JGI IMG/M metagenome (GOLD analysis project Ga0114969, IMG submission 87316) | Freshwater microbial communities from Lake Montjoie, Canada to study carbon cycling - M_130807_MF_MetaG | ecosystem: Environmental > Aquatic > Freshwater > Lake | place: Lake Montjoie...
CGCGGCTGATCGACATTACAGCCTCTAAGCAATGCAATATGATACGACAATAATTGAAGTGGGACAATCGAAACGAGTGGTGACAACAAATCGTCGGTTTCAGGAATTTCAATGACCTCATCGGCCAACTGACGAATCACTTCATCGCCGTGATTGACGATGGCAATGACTTTCCCTTTACGAGCTTTAACTTCCTGAATATTAGAAACAATTTTTTCGTGAGCGCTCATATTAGTCGCGATAAACACCACCGGCATATTCTCATCAATAAGGGCAATCGGACCGTGTTTCATTTCGGCAGCCGGATATCCTTCGGCGTGGATATAGGATATTTCCTTAAGTTTCAATGCACCTTCAAGGGCAATCGGAAAACTCATACCACGACCGAGATATAGGAAGTTAATGGCATCCTTGTATTTTTCGGCAATAGCCTTTACCTTCTCGTTTGTCTTTAACGCTTCCTCTACTTTTGAAGGAATAATTTCAAGTTCGTATAAAATCTGACGCAATCTTGATTGCGAGATGGTACCTTTCGACTGAGCCAATTGCAACGCCAACAAGGTCAAAATCGTGACTTGTGCACTAAACGCTTTGGTAGACGCCACCCCAATTTCGGGACCAGCGTGTGTATACGAACCAGCATGCGAGGCTCTTGCGATGGATGACCCAATGACATTGCAAATACCATAAATTAGGGCTTGCCTATCTTTCGCAATTTCAATGGCCGATAAGGTGTCCGCTGTTTCTCCTGATTGCGAAATGGCAATCACCACATCCTTTTCAGTCACAATCGGATTGCGATACCTAAATTCTGAAGCATACTCAACCTCAACAGGCACACGAGCAAGTTCTTCAATGAGGTATTCACCAATCAATCCACTATGCCACGAGGTACCACAGGCTGTAATAATAATTCGTTTAGCATTGTTGATGCGAGCGGCGAATTCGGTAATACCACCGAGCTTAATCCAACCCTGCTCAGCATTCATTCGACCGCGCATGCAATCACGAATCACTTGTGGCTGCTCATAAATCTCTTTCAACATAAAATGCTCATAGCCTCCCTTCTCGATTTTCTCGAGATCCATCTCTAGTTTTTGCACATAAGGCGACTTCGTGATATTGCCCAAGGTCTTAATATCGAGGGTGCCATCACGATGCAGTACCGCTATTTCTTCATCATTCAGATAGACCACATTTTTAGTGTACTCGATTATAGGTGAGGCATCAGACGCGACAAAAAACTCATACTTTCCTATACCTATCACAAGTGGACTTCCTTTGCGGGCCGCGATTAATTTATCGGGTTCACGTTTATCAATCACCACAATCGCGTAGGCGCCAATAACTTCATTTAAAGCAACACGCACTGCTTCTTCAAGCGAAAGCTTGTCTTCTTTTTGAATATCTTCAATTAGGTTAACCAATACTTCTGTGTCGGTATCACTATTAAACGAATATCCAAGTTGGCATAACTCTTGTTGAAGCGTATTATAGTTTTCAATAATGCCATTGTGAATGATGGCAATATTGCCTGATTGTGATAAGTGGGGATGCGCATTCTTATCGCACGGAACGCCGTGTGTAGCCCATCGTGTATGACCAATACCGATTGTCCCTGCGGTATTTTTATCAAGGCTGTATTCTTCGAGAATAGACACCTTGCCTTCTTTTTTCAACACATTGAGGGAACCATTCAGCATTGCAACCCCAGCGCTGTCATAACCACGATATTCGAGGCGTTTAAGACCTTTAATCAATATCGGATATGCCTGCTTTGAGCCTATATAGCCAACGATTCCACACATGGTAAATTATTTTTTAAATTTCGTATAAATCATATACAGCCTTGGTTTGAAATCATCCATTTGACTGCCGCTACCCGTTAAGATAGTTCTATACGCTGCAGGAATTCCTGCATTAGCCCCCATGATTTTATACCTAAAGGTGCTGTCTTTTCGTGAAATTAAACTCTGAATTGAATTCGTCACTATGAACTTATACTGAATCGAATTCACGCCGTTAATCATAACTTGCGAGCGCTTTCCATCGACATATGATGCACTATTGAAGGCTGCATAATCAGTGGCAACAAAATCGTTATTCCCTAATGAATCAGTGCTGAAAATCTGTAATCGAGGAATATTACCATACGCCAAGGTGTCTGCAAAATTTTGTGTAGCTGAAGTGGTAAAGACAAGTTCCGCTTTGTTGACAATCACATTTTCCATCGTGTGAATGCCGGGCACTTGAATCAAACTGACAAGTCCAGGTTCATTTTGTACAAAAAGAATTGAATCACCAAGGGCTGATTTTGTATTGATAAAACTATTTGATTTGCTACCGCTATAATTATGAGTAATAGAGTTGAAACGATTACAATAACTAGGGTCAAACGAGAAAATATCACTTGTCGTATCCTCACCGCCGCCTGTTTTAGGGTAACGATAATAAATAGTCATTCGTGTTCTGTATGTTTCAAAATAACCTAAGGTATTTCCTTTTGTAGACGAAGGGACAATCGCGAATCCTTTCCACCAACTCAGGAATTTGCTGAACGTCGCCAAGGCACCATTTGCACCTGAGTCGACCTGTGTTTTCAGACTATCCCCAAACCAAGAGGCCAATTTAAATCGAAGCTGCGGTTGTTGCATTTTTCCACCTATGAACACAGAATCGCGCGGAAGCGAATTAAAATTGACATTGAGAGTCGAAAGAGGCCTATTGACATCAAAGGTATCTCGGGTAAATTCGTATTGAGATGAGTCTCTAGAAAATGTATCCAATGATCGATACACTTTAAATTTCTGCGTAATAGACGAAAAATTAGTATCGCCAAATGCCATTTTAAACGGTATCGCCAATACAATTGAGTCGATCGTCATATTGGCGGTAGTCGTCTTGAACGTAAAATTAGGTACCGACGGTAATACTTCAACGTGCATAGAAGCTTGCGTGCTACCAAATGACGGATCATTTGAAATACTGCCACAAGCTGTGTAATATGAAGTTGAAGCAGAAAGCCTCAATCCCCCCTTTAAACCACCTGTCAGAAAAGAATCTTGATAAAGCGTATGGGTGATGATTGAAATAGTACTATCGAAGGTATTGATATTATCAACCGCAGGCACGAGATTCTTAGGTAAGATTGTATTTTCCTTGCAGCTCCAGTTTGTACCTATGATGATGGCGAGCATTGAAAAAACAATTGCCTGTTTGCCCGAAAATGTTGGTTTCAAATGAATATGTTTTATTTAGCCTGCCAAGTTATTATAAAGATCCATGATATTGGTAATGTCGTCTTCCAAGGAATCGAAATTTAACACTTTTTTACTACGTGTCGGCTTAATAGCGTCAATAAGTTTCTGATTAATGCCACCATCGGCAAATATCACAGCATCGGCATGTTTAGCACCACCTAAGAACATATCAAGATTTGAGCCGCTTTTGTAAAGCTCTACATCTTTTTCCTTCAGCGGGGTGCTGCTTAGTATTTGACCAGAAAATAGTTCGCCCAAATCGTCCTTTACCATCTCTTTGGTAGCAGAAAAAACAATTTTAGAATTGGCAAATACAGGTTCTTTCTTATAGAACGACTTCACATACATAGGAATCAATGCACTCATCCATCCGTGTACATGAATAACGTCAGGAGGCCATCCGAATTTCTTAACTGTCTCCAAGGCGCCTTTGCAGAAAAAGATAGTTCGTGCTGCATTATCGTCAAAAAAATCGCCGTTTTCCTCGTGAAACGTGTTTTTTCGCTTATACATATCCTCATTATCCATAAAATAGACTTGAAGACGGGCATTAGGAAGCGATGCTACTTTGATAACAAGTGGATAATCCTGCTTGTCGACATTGATATTAATTCCGGAAAGTCTGACAACTTCATGTAAACGATGACGACGCTCGTTTATCACTCCAAAACGAGGCATGATTACGCGTACTTCATAACCTGTCTCATTAGATTTAACCGCCAATGCATTCAATATTTTCGAGAATTCATTCTCCTCGTTATAAGGGAAAAACTCTTGCGAAATAAAAAGAATTTTTTTCTTTTGGATTACCGCCATTTAGGTTACTTTTATTGAGTAGATAGATTATTTAGGGGTGCGAATGTACATTAAATAATGCTATTTTTCAACAGTTATTCAATGTCAAATGTTATTTACCGTTAACTAACCTATGTTTATATTTAAAAAAATAGCCGATTTGAAGCAGTTTCTGCACACACAGAACGGCTCAATCGGCTTTGTTCCAACGATGGGTGCTTTGCACAAAGGGCATCTTTCACTGATAGAAAAAGCCAAACAGGAGAACAGCCTGACTGTTTGTAGCATCTTCGTTAACCCGGCGCAATTCAATGACAAAAACGATTTTGAGAAATACCCGATGACACTATCATCCGATATCGATCTACTCTCACAAGTTGGGGCCGATCTACTTTTTCTGCCTTCAATCGATGCCATTTACCCCAATGGAATCGACCAATTAGACGATTACGATATCGGTTTTTTGGATACCGTTCTTGATGGAAAATTCAGACCAGGCCATTTTAAGGGCGTCTGCAATGTCATCGACCGATTGTTAGACGCAGTTGCACCCTCTGCCATGTATATGGGCGAAAAAGACTTTCAGCAATGTCTTGTTGTAAAAAGACTTCTAGAACTAAGGAATCGTTCGGTTAAACTAATCACCTGCCCTACTCGTCGTGAAACCAACGGCTTAGCGATGAGTTCGCGTAACGAATTACTATCAAAGGGGGCACGAGAACGAGCGAGCGCTATTTACTATTGCCTAAAATCTATCCGTGACGAAATGAACAAAACCCCATTTTCGGTCCTTCAAGATCGTTACATCCGCTACCTAGATTCAAATTCCTTCGAAACAGAATACCTTCTTCTTGCTGATGCTGAAACACTTGAGCTCATGGCAGATTTTAACTCATCTAAAAAAATGGTGGTCCTAACGGCTAGTCGACTTGAAGGGGTTCGACTGATTGATAACTTAAGAATGAACTAGAAAAAGAGCCCTCTTACACTGCAGTTCAACCACCCCTCTTCTTTTTAGAACGACCTCAATAACTGCTCGCACAAAAAAAATTATTACTGAATCTTGTCACGGTCAATTACATTTGCCCCGAGTTATGAGAATTGCGGTCAATACACGTTTTTTACTTAAAGGAAAATTAGAAGGGATAGGCTGGTTTACCAACGAGATCATCAGAAGAATGGTATTGAATCATCCCGAGCATGAGTTCATATTCTTGTTTGACCGCCCTTATGATCAACAATTCATTTTTGCAGACAATATCATCCCCGTCGTCATTCCTCCGCCGGCAAGGCATCCCATCCTTTGGTATATTTGGTTTGAATGGTCTGTTAAAAGGGCCTTGAAGAAATACAAGGCAGACATTTTTATCTCCACAGACGGGTTTCTATCCTTATCGAGTTCGGTGCCCTGTATCTTGGTCGTTCACGACTTGGCATTTGAACATTATCCCGAACACCTGCCTTTCAAGTTTAGGTACTACCTTCGTAAGTTTACACCAAGATTTGTCCAAAAAGCGGCTCACACAGTCACTGTTTCGACCTATTCAAAAGAAGACCTTATCGAAACCTATGGCGCTGATCCGGATAAAATCAGTATCGTATACAACGGAGCGCATACCTTTTACAAACCGCTTGATTATGAAACCAAACAAGGTATCAGAGATCATTATGCGCAAGGTTGCGAATATTTTGTTTTCGCCGGGGCCTTACATCCTCGAAAGAATGTAGCTAATTTGCTGAAAGCCTTTGAAATCTTTAAACGCAAGCAGCGCAGCAATATGAAGATGTTGATTATCGGTCGCTTCGCATGGAACGCGGAAGACATTAGGAGAGCCTTACATCAACATGCGTTTAAAAACGATGTGCTACATTACGATTACATGGAAGTAAAGGAACTAAGCAAGGTGATTGGTGCAGCTTATGCCCTGACATTTGTATCGTTGTTTGAAGGTTTTGGTATTCCCATACTTGAAGCCATTCAATGCGAAGTCCCGTCAATTGTTTCAAACACCACCTCAATGCCGGAGGTAGCAGGCGAAACCGCTCTATTGGTTGACCCGTCTAATGTGGAGGAGATCGCAGGTGCCATGTCGACGCTTTATAAAGACGAAAACCTACGAAACCAACTCATCCAAGCCACCCGAACACAAGTTAAAAAATTCAATTGGGATAAAAGTGCCTTGGAATTTTATACCATTGTTGAAAAAATTACAAGGAAAAACAACGCTTCCTAAGCTCGATAAGACTACTTTTGAAACTCAATCACTCCCTCAAATGGCAGCTAGTACTTCTTCATATAACATTAAGATAGATCAATTCGAAGGCCCTTTTGATTTGTTGTTGTTCTTTATCGAACGAGATGAAATTGATATCCAGAATATTCCTATTTTCTCAATTACTGATGAGTTTCTGCATTATATCAAGGAATTGGAGCAACTCAATATAGAACTTGCGAGCGAATTCATCCTATTCGCCTCCACCCTGATTCGTATCAAAGCTAAAATGTTGATCCCACGTAAGGAAATTGATGAATTTGGAAATGAAATTGATCCACGAAAGGAATTGATCGACAAAATCCTTGAATACAAACGATTTAAAGAGGCTGCCGAAGAGATGAAGGAAATGGAAGCCGACCGCATGCTTCAATTTGCTAGAGGAAATGGGAACAAGGAATTAAGTACCATAGGTGAAGCAATGAGCGAAGGCACCGAAATTCAATCAGTCACCATTTTCAAGCTTTTCCAAAGCTATGAGAAGGTCATGAAACGAATGCAAGATCGATTGGCCAAGCCTCAGCACGTTGTAGTGAAGTATAATTATACGATGGAAGGCCAGCGTGACTTTTTATTGGAATGGGCTCAGCGAGAAGGGAAAATTGCTTTTGAACGTATCTTCCAATCGTGCGAGACCCGTATTCATGCCATCTTCAATTTTCTTGGCATTCTCGAACTGACACAACAAAAATATTTGACTATTCTTGTTGGCGAAGGACGAAACAATTTCATTCTTGAGTGGAACAGCGAGCGAATTGAAGAGGACGAAATTGACGTGAAGGAACAATAGGGAAACACTTGAACAAACATCAGATCAAGATTTTATAGACATCCTTTAATCGTTCGTATTCATTCTTTCTGAGACACTTAAAGATATTGTTGTCTGAGATTTTATGTACGATGATCTAAAGTAGTTCCAACAGATTAATGAAGACTAGACGAAATTAAACGTAAGAACTCAGACCGTGTGGCTTGTTTTTCGAATGCACCGCAAAATGCTGACGTCGTTGTGGCTGAATTTTGCTTCTGCACACCGCGCATCATCATACAAAGATGTTTGGCCTCGATAACAACAGCAACACCTAAGGGATTCAAGGCTTCTTGTACGGCATCCAAAATTTGATGCGTCATACGTTCCTGAACTTGCAATCGTTTTGAAAAACAATCAACCACTCTTGCTAATTTACTTAGACCAGTGATATAACCATTCGGGATATACGCGATATGCGCCTTACCGAAAAACGGCAACATATGATGCTCACACATCGAATACAACTCGATATCCTTGACAATGACCATCTCGCTATAACTTTCCTTGAACTTAGCCGAATTGATAATCGATACCGCATCCATCTTATACCCTTGCGTAAGATTACTCATTGCTTTAGCTACACGCAATGGCGTCTTCTCTAACCCTTCGCGCGTAACATCTTCGCCCAAGGTTTCTAAAATACCCTTGTAATTCTCCATGAGAGATGACAAGGTTTCTTCATTATATTTTTCAATTTTTTCGTACGACATGTATCCTGTTGTTTTTTTTATTTTCCGTAATACTCGACATAAATCCGCTGTGTTTCAATAAGCTTTACACAATGAAGTTGTACACCTTGTTTTTTAATTTCTTCGTTTAATTCGTCCCAAATGCCGATAGCAAAATTTTCGGCTGACGTTAATTTACCTTGCATAAAAGGCACATCGATATTCAAATTGCAATGATCAACAACATCAACCACCTTCACTTTCATAATATCGCCGAGCTCTTTGGCATTCATCACAAATCCTGTATCGGCATGCACCTCACCTTTAACCGTCACATGCAGTTCATAATTATGTCCATGGTAATTGACATTCGCACATTTACCAAAGACCTCCTTATTTTTTTCAAGACCCCAAGCTTCATTCCACAATTTATGTGCGGCATTAAAATGTTCAACTCGAGTGACAAATACCATATCTATTTTTTTTAAGCAAATTTAGAACGAAAATAATTCCTACAGGGACATAATCAAAACTCAACATCAAATGTTGATTGATTTGAGCAGCAAAGAAATAGCTTCTGCAGGAAATTAAACAATCGTTTACCTTATACGTTATCACTACATTGAATGAAACAAAAATGAATTTGGTTTCGTTCGCATTTTGATTCAATTTTACACACATGAATATATCGATCGTCGCTGCGACTGAAATGGAACTTGATTTACTCAGAAACTCATTCTTTGACACATCGCATTCTATTACATTTCAAGTACATGGCGCCGGTATATTACAGGCCACCTATCATCTTCAAAAATTGTGCTTGCAAAAACCCGACCTGATCATTCAATGCGGCATTGCAGGTGCCTATAACGGCTCACTTGCAATTGGCGAATCAGTGGTCGTGTATTCAGAACACCTTGGCGATACGGGTGCTGAAGACCAAGATGCTATATTAGATTTGTTTGATATCAACTTGTTAGACAAACATAGCTTTCCGTTTACCGAAGGCTATTTATTGAATGAGACCGTCAAGCAATTTTCACAGCTGAAGGTTGTCAACGGACTCACCGTCAATATGGCCTCAGGAAATGAGCAGACGATTCGACTACGCCAAGAAAAATTTCACGCTGATATCGAAACAATGGAAGGTGCCTGTCTGCATTATGTGTGTTTGCAAGAGCATATACCCTTTATACAATTTAGAGGCATTTCAAATCGTGTCGAACCTAGAGACAAAAGCCGTTGGCAGATCGCGGATGCGCTTCAACATTGTCAGCAAGAAGTTATAACATTTATTCATCAACTCCCAACTTCGCTCTAACGTGAAACTCAACATTGGCATATCGCCCTGCCCCAACGACACCTTCATTTTTGATGCCCTTTACTCAAAAACGATTGACACAACGCCATTCGAATTTGAGTTCGTTTTTGAAGATGTTGAAACCTTAAACAATCTTGCATTGAAAGGGCAACTCGACATAATCAAACTGAGCTATGCCAATTACTTTAATGTACTCGAACAATATGTGATGCTGCGCAGTGGAGGCGCATTAGGTACTGGCGTAGGTCCTCTATTAATTTCGAAAGAAACACTCGATTTAACTCAGATGTCTTCCTATCGCATTGCGATACCCGGCATTCATACAACGGCTAATTTCTTGCTGTCGTATGCATTTCCTGGTCCGTTACAAAAAAACGAAGTTGTCTTTTCTTCGATTGAAGATGTTGTTTTGACTAATCAAGTAGACGCCGGTGTCATTATCCATGAAAACAGATTTACCTATCAACTCAAAGGATTACGTAAGATGATGGATCTTGGTGCATATTGGGAACAGCAAACTCATATGCCAATTCCATTAGGCGGCATTGCCATCAAACGAAACTTAGATCGCACGATACAGACTAAGATCAATCATCTTATTCAAGAAAGCATCCGTTCAAGCCGCAAACGCTATCCAACTTTAAGCAAATTTGTCGTTAGTCACGCCCAAGAAATGAGTGAAGACGTCATGCGGCAACATATCGATCTATATGTCAACGACTATTCAATCGACCTTGGCGAAAAAGGGAAAATGGCCGTACAAAAAATGGCCGACACCATCGGGAATCATTCCGAATTACCATTATTTATTTAGAAAAAACGAATATGCAAACAGATTTCATTTGTAAACATTTTAATGAATTAACGACAACGGAACTTTATGCCATTCTCAAACTTCGTATGGAAGTTTTTGCCATCGAGCAGCAATGTGCCTATCAAGATTGTGATGACCGCGATTTGCAATGCCATCATTTATTGGGCATGCAAGACGGCGAACTAGTGGCCTACAGCCGTTTATTATCAAAAGGATTGGCGTATGAC
>Ga0114969_10005258_pt1 | contig 10169 bp, 7 predicted proteins | sample M_130807_MF_Meta_FD_87316 | JGI IMG/M metagenome (GOLD analysis project Ga0114969, IMG submission 87316) | Freshwater microbial communities from Lake Montjoie, Canada to study carbon cycling - M_130807_MF_MetaG | ecosystem: Environmental > Aquatic > Freshwater > Lake | place: Lake Montjoie...
CGCTGCTCCATTCCCAGTCGCACGGCCGTTGGCAGAGACCGGCGTTGACCGGCAGGAATTCGACGTCGCGGATCCGGTATTGGGCGTCGGTCTCGTCCCGGCATGGCCGCACGAAAGCGCCGCGATCCCAGAACTCGCGCGGATCGACATCGAGCCGTTGGCCGGCCTCGCGCGCGGTGGTGGCCTTCCATTGCCGGACCAAGGCCATGATGTCGGCGCCGGTCGCGAGCGTGACCACGGCGTGGACGCGGTTGGGGACGACGACCCATGCGCGGACCTGGTGATGGTGGCCGTGCGAGGCCCGGATGCATTCGGCGACCATGCCGGCGATTTCCGGTTGGCGCAGCCAGCACGAACCATGGCCCGCATTGAGTTCGTCCTGGATGCGGCGCGCCAAACGGCGGCGAACCTCGATCTCCTCCAGATTCTCGCGGGCGGCGGCCTCCTCGATCTCGGCGCGCCACGAGTCGATCCCGCCCGGGGGAAGGGAATCGGCGAGCCGGATCTGCAGGGAGAAGGTGAGGGGCCCGCCCTCGGACGCGTCCGGATGGGGATCGCGCTGGCGGTTGGGTGGCGGCGGGCTGCCGGTCGTGGAGGGCGGGGTGGCGGGGCGGGGGGAGCGGTTCGGCGGGGTGTTCATGGACGATGCGCCTTGCTACAGGCGCCGCGTCGTTAGGTTACCGTCCGTCGCGGTCAGAGTGGCTTCGGCGGCCGGGTCGAGAAACGTCCCGACTCGCCCAGATACGCGAGTGCGACGGCCAAGGCGTCCGCCGCGTCCGGTTCGGGTAGGTCGGCGAGGCCGGTCATGCGCTGGACCATCTTGGCGACGGCGAACTTCTGGGCGCCGCCATGGCCGACGATGGCTTGTTTCACCTTGGCCGGGGGGATTTCGAAGATGGGGATGCCGGAGGCGGCGATGGTCGCGAGGGCGGCGCCGCGGGCCTCGCCCATGATGATCGCGGTCTGAAGGTTCTGGGCGTAGAAGAGGCCCTCGATGGCGCACACTTCCGTCGGGTGATCGCGCAACACGTCGCGCAGGGCCTCGGCGATGCGGAAGAGGCAACGCGAGCGGGGCCAACCCTTGGGGCAGGCGATGGTGCCGTGGGCCACCGCGCGGGGTTGGCGGCCCTCGACGACCAGCACGCCCCAGCCCGTGCCGCGCAGCGACGGGTCGACGCCCAGGATCGATTTGACGGCCGGGGCGTGCGTGTCGGCCCCGGGGACGGGCGTGGTTCCGCGCCGCTGCCCGGCCAGGCGGCGCTGGAGATCGGCGAACTGCCGCGGGGAAATGCCCATCGCGCCGAGCGGCATACCGGAGGCGGGACGCGCAGGGAACGCAAATCCCACGCGACATCTTCCTTGGACGACCGCGTGGCCGGACCATAGCGTCCGGCCATGCTGGTGACGTTCCGGGTGGTTTTCACGGCCCTCTTTTTCTGGCTGATGGCCCAGGCCACGCGTCACGGGCAAGGCGGCCTGTCTGCCGAGATCGGCGAGGCCGGCATCTTTGCACTGGCCGTCGTCGTGGGACTCGCGGCGGGACTCTCGTGGGCGCCGGTGCTTGCCAACCTCGTGCCCGGCGCGCCGACCGGGATCGACACGGACGCGGCATCTTCGGACGATCGCGCCCTCCTGATCCGGGCGGCGCGACGGTGCGAGGAGCGCGGGCATCCCGGGTGGGCGGCGTTCTTCCGCGGGTTCCATGGGATCGCCGGGTGGCTCGTGGCGGCGGGTTGGATCGCGGCGGCCATTTTCCTGTGGTCCCGGCGCGAGCACGCACGGCCATGGATCGACCAATTCGAGACATGGCGGGGCGTCAACTGGTCGCAACCACCGGCCTTGCCGCGGATGGAAGCCGTCGTCGTGAAGTCCTTTTCGGAACGATCGATCCAGCTCCGGGGACCCGACCAGCGGCTATGGAACGTCGGTTTGTTGGGCGTGGGAACCAACGCGGTGCCGTCGGGCCGGGCAGGGTCCCAGTGGGCGGCGGCGGCGCGGACCAACCTGGCCGGACGGCTCGCGGGCCGCACCGTCGAGTTCGCCTGGACACAGACCAACGCCACCCACACCGGGTTGGGATTCGTCTATGTCGACGGCACGAATCTCCTGCTGGGCGCGGTGGGCGACGGGTTGCTCGAGTTGAATCCCGAGGGCGTGCGGGCGCTGCCCGTTTGCGAACAACTCGCGTTGCGTCGGGCCGCCCGCGAGGCGCGTGCCGGCGGGGTGGGGCGCTGGGGTGCGACCAACGCCGTTCCCGGCGGGGCCCGGTGATCAGGCGAAGTCGTAGATGACGGCCTTCTTGCACACGCGTTTGAACACCTTCTCGACGAACTCGATGTGCAGCGGGTGGACCTGGTAGTCGTCCTGCGCCTGCTTGTCGGGGAACACCAGGTTCAATGCCACCTGGTAGGTCTGCTCGACCACCGGCCGAGGGCTGCCGACCATCCGGCCCACGTGGAAGGTGATGACCCCCGGGATGGGGCGCAGGTATTTCTCGCAACCGGCGACCAACTCGTCGGCCGCGGTCGGGTTGGAGGGATCGATCCAGAAAACAACGACGTGCGAAAACATGTTGGGGCGATGTTATGGGACCGTCGGCAAAAGGGAAGGGTCCGCGCGTGCACGGAGCGATGGGGGCGTCGCCGCCGGTTTGCCTCCGGCGCGTCGACTCGGTGGGCGGATCAACCGGTTCCGCGGTTCGCGCGGTACAACAGCCAACCGCCCACGGCCTGGAACAGGAGGTTCGGAATCCACAGGATCAGGTGCGGATGCGCGCTGGCACGGGTGTCGAACGCCTGTCCGACGATGATGAAGCTGTAGTAGACCGCGACGAGCAGCAGGGCCATCGCGATGCCGGTGTTGGTCTCGCGGCGGTGCGCGCGGATGCCGAGCGGGATGCCGACCAAGGTGAACCCGATGCAGGCGAACGAAAACGAAGCCTGCCGGTGCAATTGCACGAGGATCGGCGTGACGTTGCCATCCGCCGCGCGCCGCGCGGCCAATTCGGCGCGCAACTGCCGGAAGGTCATGTCGCTTGGTTTCGGCGCCGCGATGGACTCGGGCCGGAGCGACGCGAGGTTGGTGGGCCATTCGGCGGCGTAGAAAGGGTTGGCCATGGCGAGGCCCTGGGCGTCGCGGAGCACCAGCAACTGGGGCCAGCCATTGGAGTCCGTGGTAAACTCGCCGGAGGGCGCCCACAGGTCGAGTTGGCGCCGGCCGTTGGCGACCTGGTACACGATCACGTCGCGGAGGTTGGTGCCCCGGACTTCCTTGGCGTAGAGGGTGAGCGACCCGAAATCGAGATAGCGCCCCTCGGCGATGCCGGCGAAGCCGCGGGCGCGGATGACCTCGTTCTGGAGTTCCTTGAAGGCGACGCGCGAGGCGGGGGCCACGTGGCAATTGAACAGGGCGCACACCGCGCCGAGCAGGACGGACAAGCCCAGCACCGGGGCCACGGCGGCGACGAGACTGATGCCGCCGGCGCGGATCGCCGTGATCTCGCCGTCGGTGCTCAGGCGTCCGAATACCAGCAGCGTGGCGGTCAGCATCCCGATGGGCAGCGCGAACGCCAGGGCGAACGGGACCAGCAGCACGATCGCGCGGAACACCAACCCGGCCGAGGCCTTGCCCGTCGCAAGCAGGTCGAGCACGTCCTTCAGGACGTTCCCGAGCAGCAGCACGAACGTGAACACGACCACGGTGACCACGAGGGTGCCCGTCGTCTGCCGGATCAAATGCCAGTGGAGTGTTTTCAAGGGCGCGCCCGGAGAAGACCAGAATCCGCCGGCGACTGGAAGACGGCAGAGCGGGGGAAACGGGTCGCCGATCGGCATCCGGGGCGGGCCGGCTCGCTTCGGGACGGGGCGCGGCGATGTGTCCATCGGAACAATCGATTCCCGCCCGGTGCCGGGTCGCCGGTACAACGCGGGGGTGACGGCTTCCAATCGCATCGACCGCGTGGTTCAGTCCGGGCCGATTCCGGCGTCCCGTCCCACATGAAATCCACCCGCAATTACCCGCTGCTGTTGTCGAGCCAGTTCCTCAGCGCGTTCGGCGACAACGCGATCCTCGCGGTGATCATCGGGCAACTGACCGTGATGCAGAAGCACGGGGCCATCACCGAGTCGGCGTTGCGGGAACGCAGCGCGTTGTACACCAGCCTGCTTTTCATCCCGTACATCCTGCTGGCGCCGCTCGCCGGCTACCTGAACGACCGCTTTGCCAAGACGACGTGGCTCACCGGCGGCAACGCCGTGAAACTCCTGGGAACGCTGGTGTGCGGTCTCTCCATCTGGTTCGGCTACATCTGGCAGGCGCCGGGGTACGTCATCGTCGGCATCGGCTCGTGTTTCTACGGGCCGGCCAAGTACGGCATCCTTCCCGAGATCCTCCCGTCCGAACGGCTCGTGAAGGCCAACGGGATGGTGGAGTTGCTGACCCTGAGCGCGATCATCACGGGAGCCGTCGCGGGCGCGTTCATGGTGGACCGCTTGTCCCTGGTGGTCTGCTACGTCGTCCTGGCCGCGATTTTCGGCGCCTCGCTGTTGCTGAACCTCGCGATGGACCGGTCGCCTTCGAACCCGGGGACGCGGCTTGCGCCGAGCATCGCGGAGTTCGGCACCCATGCCGCGGGGTTGCTCACGGCACCCCGACTCGGCCGCGTGCTGGTGGGCACCGCGTTGTTCTGGGTTTGCGGCGCCGCCATGAAGATCAATTTCCAGGCGTGGGGCCTGGGCGTGCTGCACCTCCCCAACAACCTCCAGGTCTCCCTGCTCGGACTCTGGCTCAGCGTCGGCGTCATGAGCGGAAGCATCCTCGCGGGCCGCCTGCACAAGGTCGGCGAACTCGGTTGCATCCGCCGCTACGGCTTCGCGCTGGTGGCCACCCTGCTCATGCTTTGGTCCGTCGAACGCCTCGGGTTCTGGCGCGGTCTGGCCGTCGATGCCGGGCCGCTCCGGCTCTTTCCGTGGGTCCTCTGCCTTCTGGTGGCGACGGGTCTTGCCGCCGGACTGTTCCTCATCCCCCTCAACGCGGCGCTCCAGTCGGAATCGGATCCCACCCGGCTGGGCAAGACGATCGCGGTGCAGAATCTCTGCGACAACCTCGGGATGCTCCTTGCCGGCGGCATCGTGCTGGTCTGCTCGAAATCCGCGGCGTGGTTCGCCTTCCCGATCAGTTCGGGCGGGGTGTTCCTGGTGCTGGCGATCTTGGTGTCGTTGGTCGCGGCGTGGCTCCGTTTCCCGACGCTGCCGCGGACGGGGGCGGCCGGGCGGTGACGGAATGCCGCCGGCAGGGTCCAATCGCCATGAACGCGGATTCGAAACAGGACGTCGCCGCCGGGCCCGGGTCGGCCGTGCTCGCGGGCTGTGCGCTGGGCGCGGGGGCGGCCTACCAGATCGCGTTCGCGCGTCCGGCACTCGCGGGATTCGTCCTCGTCCATCTCGCGTTGACGATGGAACTCCGGCGTGCCCGTTCCCCGCGCGCCGCGTTCTGGCTCGGGACGCTGGCCGGATTGGCGGTCATCGTGCCGCGCTTCGGATTCCTCTGGACGGTTTTCGGAATTCCCGCGGGAGGCGTCACGGTGTCGATCGCCGCTCCGATCCTCTGGACGATCCTCGCGTCGTTCCACGGATGGTTCGTGCTGCTGCTGCGGGCCGTGGAATCGCGGTGGGGAATGCGGATGGCGCTCGCAGCCGCGCCGGTGCTTTGGATGGGCGTCGAGTACCTGCGTTCGGAGGCGTGGTGGCTGCGGTTCCCGTGGTTCACGGTGGGCGAGGCACTGGATCCTTATCCGGGTCTGCTCCATGGCGCGGGTGTCTACGGTGCCGGTGCCCTGGCCGTCTCGGTCGTGGCGTTGGCGCTTGGACTGGCCGGGGATCCGCGGCAAGGGCTGCGCGGGGCACAGAAGTTCGTGGCGGTGCTGGCGGTCGCCGTGGGACTGGCGATGGCGTGGGGTGTCGCCGGGCCGCCGGCGACCCCGCGGTCGGGTGGGTCCGTCGCGGTGGCGGGCCTGCAGTTGGAAACACCGGCCATGCCGGAGGTGCTGGCCGGCCTCGGGCGCGTGTTGGCCAGGCATCCGGAAGCGGAGTTGATCGTGCTCGGCGAATACACGCTGGACGGGCCGCCGCCGGAGTCCCTGCGCCGTTGGTGCCGGGAGCACCGACGTTGGCTGGTGGTCGGCGGGACCGAGTCGGTCGCGGTGCCACAAGGCGGGGGCCCGGTTTCGGCCACGTTGAGGGGCGGGGCGACGGAGGGCACGCCGTTCCGCAACACCGCCTTCGTGGTCGGCCCCTCGGGCGCCGTCGAATTCACCCAGGCGAAATCGGTCCCGATCCCGTTCTTCCGGGACGGCCTTCCCGCGGCGACCCAGAAGGTCTGGGAATCGCCATGGGGCCGCCTTGGGATCGCGGTGTGCTACGACGCGGGTTACCGGCGCGTGATGGACGGATTGGTCCGTGCGGGCGCTGAAGCGCTGGTGGTGATCGCGATGGACGCGGAGGCATGGGGCCCGGACGAACACGCCTTGAATGCACGGATCACGCGCCTGCGGGGCGTGGAGTACGGACTGCCGTTGGCGCGGGTGGCGACCTCGGGAATTTCCGGGATCCACGATGCCCGGGGGATCGAGACGGCCCGGGCGGGATTCCCCGGGCAGGGGGAGACCATTGCCGGAACCCTGCACCTCGCGGGACCGGGCCGGGTGCCATGGGATGCATGGCTGGGGCCCGTGGCAGTGGCGGCGACGGCACTGCTTGCCGCATGGTTGGCCATCGCGGGATGGCGACGGCAAGGTCCGCGTCCGGATTACGGCGGGGTTGGGAAAACATCATGAAATTCATCATCCGATTGCTGGTCCGGATCGTGTTCCGGTTTCGCGCGTACAACACCGCCGTGCTGGACACGCCGGGCCCGGTGCTGCTGGTGCCGAACCACGTGTCGTGGCTCGACTGGGCTTTCCTGGTCGCGGTGCTGGAGGACGACTTGAAATTCGTCACCAGCGCCACGACGGCGGACGCGAGTTGGTTCCATCGCAAGATGATGGTCAACGCGCGCACCTTCCCGGTGGACACGACCTCGCCCTACGCGGCGAAGCACATGGCGGAATTCCTGGGGAAGGGCGGGCGACTGGTGTTGTTTGCCGAGGGACGGATCACGCTCACCGGGGCCATGATGAAGCTGTACGACGGCACGGGATTCCTGCTGCACAAGACCGGCGCGAGGGTCATCACCTGCTACCTGCGCAACGCGGTGCGGGTCCCGTTCGTGCGGCACAACGGCTGGACCCAGTGGTTCCCGAAGGTTTCGGCACACTTCGCCGACGCCCTCGTGCCGCCGAAGTTGACGGGCATCTCCAACGCCGTCGCGCGCCGCAAGATGACGGCGTGGCTGCGGGACCGGATGGTGGGGCAACGGTTGGAAGCGGAGACCGAATTCGGTCCCAGCCACGTGTTGGCGGCCGTAGCGGAAACGGCGGGCCACCGACCCGGGCACGTGGCGCTGGAGGACGTCACTTGGACCGAACTCGACTACCGGCGCCTGATGACGGCCGTGGACGCGATGGAGTCGTGCTGGGCCCGGTTGCTGGAAGCGTCGCCGGTGGGCTCGCGCGTCGGCGTGCTGCTGCCGAACGTGAACGCGATGCCGCTGACGATCCTGAGCCTCTGGGCGGCGGGTCGGGTGCCGGCGGTGATGAATTTCAGCACCGGGATCCCGGTGATGCTGACCTGCGCGAAGCTGGCGGGGATACGCCACCTGATCACCTCGCGGGCATTCCTCGAGAAGGCGAAGCTCGACCTGAAGCAAGTCGCCGAGGCCGGGATCGCGATCATCCATCTGGAGGACGTGCGGGCGGGGATATCGGCCGGCACCAAGCTGGCGGCGGCGTTGCGGCACCGTGTTGCCTGCGGCGGGAAATTCCGGGGGATGCGCGCGGCGCCGGACGATGGGGCGGTGATCCTGTTCACGTCGGGCTCGGAAGGGGTGCCGAAGGGCGTCGAACTGACGCACCGCAACCTGCTGGCGAACATCCGTCAATTCGACGTCCACATGGACGTCACGGACCACGAGCGCTTTTTCAACGCGATGCCGTTGTTCCACAGCATTGGGCTGACGGCATGCACCCTGTTCCCGCTGGTGCGCGGACTCTACGTGTTCCTGTACCCGTCGCCCCTGCATTACCGGGTGGTGCCGGCGCTGGTTTACGACAAGGCCTGCACGGTGCTCGCGGCCACCAACACCTTCCTCAACGGCTACGCCCGCCGCGCGCACGCCTACGATTTCAACAGCCTGAAGTTCCTGGTGGGCGGCGCGGAGAAGGTGCAGGAAGCCACCGCGCAGGTATGGGCGCGGAAATTCGGGGTCCGCATCCTCGAGGGCTACGGCGCGACGGAGTGCAGTCCGGTGATCTGCGCCAACTCGCGCATGGAGCCGAAGTTTGGATCCGTGGGACGTTTCCTGCCCGGAATGGAATGGCGGCTCGAGCCCGTGGAGGGCATCGCGGAGGGCGGGCGATTGTTCGTGCGCGGCGCGAACGTGATGAAGGGATACCTCAATCCCGAACCCAACGAGAAGTTCAAGGCCCTGGGCGGTTGGTACGACACGGGCGACTTGGCGCGCGTGGACGAGGACGGCTACGTGTACCTGCTGGGGCGGATGAAGCGGTTCGCGAAGGTGAGCGGGGAAATGGTGAGCCTCACGGCGGTGGAGGACGCGTTGGCGGGGGCGTTCCCGCAGTATGGCACGCGCTGCGAGGTGGTCGTCGTCGCCTTGCCGTGCGAGGACAAGGGGGAAAAGCTGCTCGCGGTGACCAACGAGCCCCGGCTCACGCTGGCCGAGGTGCGCGAGGCCGTCCGGAGTCGAGGGCTGACCAACCTGTGCGCGCCGCGCGAACTGCAGGCAATGCACGAGATACCCAAGCTGGGCACCGGCAAGACCGATTACCGGGCCGTCATGGCGGCGTTGCCGCCGCCCTGATGCATCCCGCATGGGCTTCCGCCTCGGCCGGATCAGCGGGCTCGCCATGGCCATGGGCCGGCCGGCATCCCGCGCCGTCGTGACCCCGGCCTTGCTGGCGGAGGCCCGGGGGCACAGGATGCCACGTGAAGTTTTCCACCGGCGTTCTGGCACTCGTCCACTTGCTTTTCTCGGCGGTCGCGGCGTGCGCCGCGCCAGTCTGGCACGCCGCCACCGAGTTCGAGATCGAGGGCCGGGGTTGGACCAACACCGCGTCGCCGTACCATCGACTGCCTTCCGACGCCAAGGACCGGGTTCCGGAATCCGTGTGGGGATTGGCCCGGCATAGCGCGGGCCTCGCGGTTCGTTTCGAGACCACGGCCGATCGGGTGCAGGTCCGGTGGACCTTGGCCGACGCAAGCCTCGCCATGCCCCACATGCCGGCGACCGGCGTGGGCGGCGTGGACCTGTACCAGCGCGGGGCGGGACAAAAATGGACGTTCGTCCAGAACGGGCGTCCGGTGGGCCGGGAAAACAACCTCGCGGGCTTCGATCTGGGAGCGTCCACCAATGCCCACGAATGCCTCCTCTACCTGCCGCTCTACAACGGCGTCGAAAAACTCGAGATCGGCATCGAGCCCGGTGCCGAAATCCGGCCCGCGCAGGCGCGCCGCGCGAATTTGCAGCGTCCCGTGGTGTTCTACGGCACGTCCATCGTGCAGGGCGGATGCGCATCCCGGCCCGGTCTCGCGCATGTCGCGATTCTGGGCCGGATGTTGGACCGACCGGTCGTCAATCTGGGATTCTCCGGTGCCGGCCGGATGGAACCCGGCGTGGTGGGAATGCTTGCCGAACTGGACCCCGCGGCCTTTGTGATCGACTGCGTGTGGAACATCACCGATCTCGAACCGGCCGAGGTCGAGCGCCGGGTGGTGAGCCTGGTGAAAACGCTTCGCGCGGCCCGGCCCCGGGTGCCGATCGTCCTGGTCGCCCAATCGAATATCCGTCCCGAACGCCATCCCACCCCCGGTTCCATGGCACAGGAAAAGGCTGCCAAAGTACTGCGGGATGCCGGCGATTTCCGGTTGGCATGGATCGACGGGGCGATGCTGCTGGGTACGGACGGGGAGGGGACCGTCGACGGCGTCCATCCCAACGACCTCGGCATGATGCGCCAAGCCCAGGCGATGTTTCCGGTCGTGCGTCGCTCCGTCGAG
>Ga0114969_10005260_pt1 | contig 10167 bp, 8 predicted proteins | sample M_130807_MF_Meta_FD_87316 | JGI IMG/M metagenome (GOLD analysis project Ga0114969, IMG submission 87316) | Freshwater microbial communities from Lake Montjoie, Canada to study carbon cycling - M_130807_MF_MetaG | ecosystem: Environmental > Aquatic > Freshwater > Lake | place: Lake Montjoie...
CCTACCTCATTAATTTGGTGTTGGAGTCTTCAGAGTTCCACGCCGATGCAATGCACAAAAAATTTCCTGAAGTGGCCAATGGTTTACCGCAAATTTCTTTTGCTGCGATTAGCGACAAAAAAAAAATGACGGTAGCGCCTTTTGCTTTTTTAGAAGGCGGTTCACTCACCACTGATTTGGCCTTGTTGAAAGTAATGGCCGAAAAAAAGGTGGAGAGCACTTATTTTGAAATCGGCACCTGGCGCGGAGAATCGGTGGCAAATGTGGCTGCAGTGGCTGCACAGTGTTATACTTTGAATCTTTCTGCTGACGAAATGAACGCTATGGGCATGTCGAAAGCGTATATCGATTTGCACGGATTTTATTCCAAAAAATTAAACAACGTGGTGCATCTGCAAGGCAATTCGCTTTCTTTTGATTTTACGCCTTACCGCAATAAAATGGATCTTGTCTTTGTTGATGGTGACCACCATTACGAAAGTGTGTTACAAGACAGTAAAACAGCATTCTCTCTTTTAAAAGATGCTTCGTCTATCATCGTTTGGCACGATTACACCAATGGTCCCGAGGTAGTGCGTTGGGAAGTGTTTCGCGGCATTTACGAAGCAACGCCTGCCGAGAAAAGAAAGCACTTGTACAAAGTCGCCAATACGCAATGTGCGGTTTATTATCCTTATCCGGTGCAGTCAACAGCGGCTGCTTACCCGCAAACGCCTGAGTTGAATTTTGAAGTAGAGATGCGGTTTTAAGAGCACTAAACCGAATCAATGTTGCGCATTAACACCAATGGAAGATTGCGTGGAATTTACAATGCCACGCAAAAGGTAGATATAGGAAGGGTTTTGGAGGATATTAAAGTGTTGTCGAAGGACGAGTGAAATTCGTTGAAAAGGAAAAAGTGCAAGAAAAACAATAAATAGTACAAGGACTTTTGCTTTTGAAGTTTTACTTTAGTGTAAAGCACATTCATTTTCATGAAATCAAATTTCCCTATTCACACTTTTACCGATAATGTTCCTGATGGGTATTTGATCAACGTTGAAAAAGTAGAGTTTTTAAACCCTTATGAAAATGTAAATCCTCACCGTCACGACTATTACGAGTTGTTTGTTTTTGCCGATATGAACGGTCAACATTTTGTGGATTTTGAGCGCTTTCCAATTCAAAAGCAATCCGTTCATTTATTGTTGCCCAATCAGGTTCACCGTGTGGAGCGCAACGTAGGCAGCGGATTTGTCATCATGTTTAAAAAAGAAGTGTTGAAGGAATTCAATGCTCATCATCAGTGGTTTTTAGACGCGCCTTTTTTCAATCGCGGCAAGTCATTGTTTACAGCATGTTTTTCTGATGAGGAATTTAGTTTTATCTGGCAATTGTGCACTACTATAGTAAGTGCATTTTCGGCACTGCAAGAGCGCAACAAAGAAGTAATTCAAACTTTATTAGAAGCATTACTTTTAAAAATTAAAACCAGTAATGAGAGCGCTGATTCAGTGAATGCATTGCTGATAAGGCACTATTTATTGTTGCTGGATCAGCATTTTATAGATAAACAATCGGCGGCAGATTATGCGCGCTTATTGAAAGTTAGTCCCGCGCAACTCAATGCAGAATGCAATAAAAAACTGGGTATTTCAGCCAGTCAGCTGATTTATGAAAAACTGATTTTAGAAAGTAAGCGCTTGTTGGTGAGCACCAGCTGGACGGCAAAAGAAATTGCTTATCACTTAAATTTTTCGGACCCGGCCTATTTCAACCGCTTTTTTAAAAAGCACAGTTCCATGAGTCCTGCTGCTTTCAGAAAAAGGAAGTTGTAAAAAGTGCAATGAATGTATAGAAAAGTGCAATAACCACCAATCTATATGTTGTTACTTTGATACAGATCAATTAATAATTAAAAATCTGTATATGAAAACTCCATCATTTTTCTTTTTGTTACTTTTCGCCGCATTGTTAAATAAAAACAGTACTGCGCAAAAAGTAGATTGTCATATCTATTCTAATGTTTATAGTGCAAAAGACAATACCGTGTCACTGCTGGTGCGTTTTTGGGGGGGGGATGATCCTTTCATTAGTTATACCACTGTATCATCTATTATTGATACTATTAGTGGTGATACTTTGTCGTTGCCTGGGGCTGATTTGCTTTTCGAACATGCGCGCGATTCTGTAGCATTTTACACTGTTCCGGTAAAAGAAAATTGGTTGTCGGTACCTTATAAAAAGGTGAATTTTCAATACAAGGATTTAATCGGGGGGCAGGGTGAAGTAACTTGTGCGATATATAACATTTACAACGACACGACTTTTTGCAAAAGGATTCAATTGCTCAATGATACGGTGAAAGTAGATGTTGCAAATGACAAAACGGATTTAAAGTTTACCATTTCAGGGGAATTGCCAGGATACCCCAACTTCTTGTTTGAGTCTTTTGATGATCGATTGATCATTGAAGGACATTTTGCGCAAACCTATGGGTTCTTTGGCGATAGTTGCCTTGGTGAGGATTGTGCAGAATTTATTCCGTTTCATTGGGGGGTTAATTTTAAAAGTTCTGTTTCACAAACTACTTATGTAAAAGGACGATTTTCAATTGGATCTTTATTTGGGAATACTTGTCCTTTTGACGTGGTGTATCATGTGAGTCCGGCAAAGTCTTCAAAGTCTTTGTCGCTTGAGTTGATGAATGAATCCAATTTCTCTGTTTTTCCTAATCCAGTAGTTGACGTTCTGCGTGTTTCTGAAGCTAGTAACAGTTTCTATGTTTTATTCAATGTTCATGGAGATGAAGTACAAAATGGAGTTGTGGGAGATAGCATCAATTTGGAAAAAGTACCAGCGGGAATATATTTTCTGAAAATCAATAACAAGATTAATAAAATAGTAAAACAATAAGATTGTGTCTTTTATTTAAACATTGTTGACTTCTTTACAGATTGTATTTTGTTGTGATCAGTGATTGTAATATCTCAACAAAAACAGAGTGTTTGGTGGTTCAGCGTTAAGATGAATTAGAGGTGGTTTTGTGCCACTTCTAATTTTATTTTCAATTTTAAATTGTAAATTGGTTGATAGGGTAGTTTTAAAAAACACAATGTCAATCACCAACAAAAATATATTTATCAGTATTTCTCTTGCGGCAGTCATTTTGATAGCTGGGAATTTTGTGTTGTATCGCCCTGTAGTGGATGTTTTAGATGGGCTCCAAAATTTATTAGTAACCACTTATAGTGACGCAAGCAACGGTGGAAATTCTTTTGTGAGTTATGTTCCTAACGATAGTACCATCAAATGGACTTACAGAAGAGAAAAAGGTATTCCATTTCCATACATGGGTGTTTTTATTGAAAAAAAAGATCACTCATTTTTCTCTGCAGAAGATTGTGATGTGCGATTGATTGCAAGAACGTCGGGATCAAGTTCTACATTATTGCGCTTTGAAATTTTTGGTGAAAATTTTACCGATCCTAACATTCAAAAGAGTTTTGTGTACAATCAAAGGATGGTTACAGGGGCCAACAATTTTATCGATGAGATGATTGACGTGAACACAATGGAAGTGCCGTCTTATTGGACGGTGGATAGAGGAATCACCACTGAGCAAATGCCAAAATATTCATTCGCAAAAATAGGGCATATCGTTTTTGATCACGATCCAACTACCCCTTATTCAAAAGCCGCAACTTTTGAATTATTGTCGCTTCAATTTGTTCCAAAAAAAACAACTTTGATGCTATTTAATGCAGCTATAGTTGTGCTGACTTCTCTACTTGTGTTTTTTATTTACCGAAAGTCGGAGAAGAAGAAGTTGGTGGTAGTAGCGCCTTTACAAAGAACAACGCTGGAAAGCAATTCTTCTGATCCAAAGGATGTTTTGGTAGTGAATTACCTGGCCGCAAATTATGTTAACAGTTCCTTGTCTGTGCATGATGTTGCCGACGCGCTGAAATTGAATGCACGTGAAGTTTCGAATATCATTAAAAATAAATACAATCTGTCCTTCAAACAGTATCTAAATTTTTTGCGAATGGAGGAAGCAAAGCACTTGCTGAAAACCACCAACATGCAAGTAAAAGAAATTTCAATTGTAGTTGGGTATGAAAATTTGCAACACTTTTTACGTGTGTTTAAATTAACTCAGGGACAAACACCTTCGGAGTTTAAAAATGGATAGTAATCCCGTCCGGATTTTTAAGTATAACAAAATCAGTTAGTTGAAAATCTGCAAATTCAAATATTCGGTATGCACAACAGTAATGTGAGTTCATCTTACAATTATGTGAGCGCAAAAGCCATTTGTTTCAGGATATTTGAGAGACACATTTTATGAACCCCTTAATCTCTTTTAAAATGAAGAAAACCGTACTGATCGTATTTTCTCTTTGGATGACAATTTCCGTTTTTGCGCAAACGGTCAACATTGTGAACAAAAAATTTGTTGTCAACGACAATCCTTCTTGCCCTATTTATTTCAATGGAGCCAATACGCCCTGGGAAAGTTGGAATGATTTCGGAGGAACCTACAATCAAAGCAAATGGGCACAGGATATGGTCGATTTAAAAGCGAAAGGAATTAATGCCTCGCGCATTTGGTTCACTTGTAATGGAGGCGGTCAACCTACTATTGCTAACGATGGAACGTGCACGGTGAGTCAAGCTTTTTGGAACAATTGTGATCATTTGTTCGCTCAAGCACAAAACAACGGAGTGTACATTATGGCTACTATGATGTCGTTTGATCATACCAAACCTGCAAACCCTAACGCCACCAATTGGCAAAATATGTTGGCCGATTCTGCTAAAACAAGAAAGTTTATTGATGCTTTTTTAATTCCTTTTGTCAACAGATATAAAACCAATCCTTATTTGTGGAGTATCGATTTGTGCAATGAAATAGAGTGGATCTATGAAAATCGTGGTAGCGACAATTGGCCATCTGCCAGCTATTCTGTTTTGCAGCGTTATGTTGCCATGGCATCGGAAGCCTTGCGCAGCGCCAGTGTTGCGCGTACAGATGGTTCGCATGTATTAATCACAATGGGTTCTGCGTGTACAAAATGGAATGGTACTAAAATGCGCAATGGAAGTAATGGTGCAGGCTGGCAAAACAATTCTGATGGAAATAAGTGGAGTGATGCTGCTTTAAAGGCACAATACAACAAAACAAATGTAGGATTGGATTTTTACTCTCCTCATTTTTACGGCTGGGTTGATGCTTGGTATTCATCACCTTTTGTTAAGAGTCCTACTGATTTCGGTATGTACGAAAAGGCGTGTATGGTTGGAGAAATGCCTTCCAGAGATCCTATGATTACACCTTCCATGAGTTTAACTACGGCGTTCAATAATTTAAAAACTTTGGGATGGCAGGGACACATGCCTTGGACTTCAAATTTAACTACCAATCTTACCAACGAAGTGGGTGCTTTATCTGATTTTGGTGCTGCAGCTTTAACATTTAAAACGGATAACTCATTGTTGGTGGTGCCAACCAATTGCACATTAACAGGGGTGGTGAAGCTCTCATCCTCAAATAATCTGAAGTGTTTTCCTAATCCGTCAACGTCTTCTTTCACCATTCAAGCAAATGGAACTTTCAATTTTGTGTTGATGAATATGGACGGACAATTGCTTGAAAATGGAAGTGCTGTTCAGGAAACTACGGTTGGAGAGTCGCTTTCCAGCGGGATATATTTGTTACAAATTACCAATGGTAATGAAGTAGAGATGATGAAAATTGTTAAAAGCAACTAAAATATTTTTACCCACATTTGACGCTTATCTGTGTTGATCTGCGTCATCTGTGGGAATTTTTCTTTCAAAAATAGCGCCCATCAAATCTTTGTAGGTAGTCCACAAGTCCGAAAAAATGCCTTTTTGGTTGTAAGGATTTTCAGTGAGTCCCACTTTTTCTACCACTGTATTTTCTTTAAAAGTGCCCATCAATCGGTCCCAAATGGTTAAGAAGTTGGAGAAATTATAATTGTAGTGCGCAGCGTCTGCTGAGTGATGAATGCGGTGCGCCATCGGAGAAACCAAAACATATCTTCCAAACCATCCCCAGTCGGATTTAATTTCGGAATGAATCAATAAATTGTGCAGCTCCGTGATGAAATAGTAAATCACATAAGATTCCAGCGGCATTCCAAAAACAATAAAGGGAATCACTTTGAAAAAAGTGTTGAGTTGATCTTCAATAAAATGAACTCTGTAATAGGTTAAAGTTCCCATCTCATTGGCTGAATGGTGAAAGCGATGCACCATCCACCACCATTTTACTGAATGCGCAAAACGATGGATCCAGTAAGCAATTAATTCGCTGTACAAAGCCACAACAATAAATTGCAGCCAAGGCCAATGAATGTAGCTGCCCAAATTCATTTGCAAAGAATCTCCAACTATACCAAAGGCTAAATAGGCGATTCCGAAGGTGAGTACAACAGATAAAAATTTAAAGGAATTGGTGATAGCTAAGACAAAAAAGAACACATCAATTTTCAGTGATTTATTTTTGAGGTGCAACAATTTTATTAGCGAACAATTTTCCCAACCCACCCAAATGGTTTCAATGGCGAGTGCCACAGCAACAATAGAAACATCAGTAAAAAGATGTTTCCAGTTGAAATTCAGTAGTGCAAGTACATTTGAAAATCGCTTTGAAATAAAGGCTCGCAAACTTTCGGGGTCATTCCACGCGGTAACAAGTTGTTCCCAAAAATGATAGACAAAAATTGCCAAAGCAATCCCGATGATCCAAATCCATCGGGGAATATTTTTTTTAGGTTCCGGCACTTTTAGTCTTTATTGCTTAACAAGGCTTCAGCAAAAAGTAAATCGGAAGGATAAGTAATTTTAATGTTGTGTTCGTCGCCCTTCACCAAATTTATTTTACCGCCTAAAAATTCAAAAACAGAGGCGTCGTCGGTAAATTGAGGTTCTTCCTCAGCGAAGTATCCTTTTTTAATTTTCGACCACCAGAAGCATTGTGGTGTTTGAATCAATACAAATTGTTCGCGCGGAACAGCTTTGTTTTTGCCATTTTCTACTTTGCGCAAAGAATCTTTGCAAGGAGTATAGGGTATGGCATTTCCGTTTTTTTCAGCGGCAGAAAATAGTTGCTTTATATTTTTTTCGGTGATCAAAGGACGCACGGCATCATGGATGCCTACAACGCATTCTTCGGTGATGAGCGACATTCCGTTTTTCACCGATTCAAATCGCGATTTGCCTCCGGCAACAATTTGATGCGGAATGTTGAAGTCGTATTTTCTTTTGAGCTCAGCCCAGTAAATCACCTGTCGTTTGGGCAACACCACAATGATGTTAAGGTTGTGGTAGGCATTGTAGAAATGCTCTATGGTGTGAAACAAAATCGGTTTGTCTTGAAGCAAAAGAAATTGTTTTGGAATGTCGCTCCCCAATCGGGTGCCACTTCCTCCGGCGACGATTATTACAGATTTTTTCATGGACGATTAAGGTATAAAAAAAGGTCTAAATTTTTTCGCTTTAGACCTTCAAATTTGAACTTCAAACTACAGGATCAGCATTGCGTCACCGTAAGAGTAGAATTTGTATTTGTCTTTGATCGCTTTTTTGTAAGCCTCGTTGATTAAGTCATAGCCACCGAAAGCCGACACCATCATCAACAATGTTGATTCAGGCATATGAAAGTTAGTGATCATGCAGTTGGCAACACTGAAGTCGTATGGAGGAAAAATAAATTTGTTCGTCCATCCTTCGTAAGGTTTTAACAAGCCATCAGTAGATACTGATGTTTCAATGGCTCTCATGGTTGTTGTACCAACGGCACATATTTTTCTTTTTTCTGTCTTTCCTTTGTTGACGATGTCAACAGCTGTTTGCGGAATAATGACCTTCTCAGAATCCATTTTGTGTTTCGTTAAGTCTTCTACTTCCACAGAGCGGAAAGAACCCAAACCAACATGCAAAGTTAATTCGGCAAAATTAACACCTTTCAATTCGAGGCGTTTCAGCAAGTCTTTGCTAAAGTGCAAACCAGCAGTAGGTGCAGCAACGGCACCTTCGTTTTTTGCAAAAATGGTTTGGTAGCGCTCCTCATCGGCAGCCTCTACTTTACGTGTGATGTATTTTGGTAGTGGCGTTTCACCAAGGTCTCTCAAAATTTTTCTGAATTCTTCGTATGTTCCGTCGTGTAAGAAACGCAATGTTCTACCACGAGAAGTAGTGTTGTCGATCACCTCCGCAACGAAATCATCGTTTTCGCCGAAGTACAATTTGTTGCCGATTCTAATTTTTCTTGCCGGATCAACAAGCACGTCCCAAAGTAAAGATTCGCGGTCGAGTTCTCTCAACAAAAACACTTCAATTTTAGCACCTGTTTTTTCTTTGTTGCCATACATTCTAGCAGGAAATACTTTGGTATCGTTCAGTACCATTACGTCGCCATCGTCGAAATAGCTAAGTACATCTTTGAATTTTTTGTTTTCAATTTTCCCTGTCGCACGGTTCACTACCATCAACTTACACTCGTCTCTCACTGGAGAAGGATGCATGGCCAAAAGTTCTTTAGGGAAGTTGAATTTGAATTGTGATAATTTCATAAATCTTACGGGATTTTAATGACTGTAAATATATAAAGACAAGGCGCAAAGGTAATACAAGAAGGAGGCGAAACCAATAGTTGGAGAAAATAAATAGTGATGTCTAAAGAAGTGCAAAACAATGTGGTGTTGATGGAATGATTTTTCGGAAGTCCAATTTAGGACTACTGTTGCGCAACAAAGAATGCATTACATGTTGATTTTTTGCACCAGGTATTTGTCCTTCGCCTTGATTCCATTTTTTATTTTTATGATTATCCGTATTACACCTGTAATGTGCCGAAAGTGGTTCTAAATCCTTCAGGGTAGCTCAGGACAAGTGCGACCGATTTTCAGAAAAGGTTTTTCTAGAAATACTGTCATTCTCTGGCACTCAGAAGGATTTATCGTTCTACATATTAATTCCATTGGTGCAATTTCAGATAGGTGTTTTTTTTACCGTAAACAGTTTTAAAAAATGCCCTTTTGTGAAATTCGCTTGAATTTTAAATCTTTTGTTGTTTGTGTTTGCGCCGAATAGCGCTGTGGTCTGGCAATCTAAAATAGAGTCATTGCACTTCAAAAGAGTTTACAAAACCTTCTATCCCCATCGCATCTTCCAACTTAAATTCTCCAATCCGTGTTCTGCAAAGAGCACTTAAATGTGCGCCACTGTTGAGTTCCTCGCCAAGGTCTCTGGCTAAGGAGCGTATGTAGGTGCCCTTGCTGCATACGATGCGAAAATCTACTTCAGGCAATGCGATGCGCGTGATTTCAAATTCGGTGATGCTGATGGTTTTCGCTTTTATTTCGGCTGTTTTTCCTGCGCGCGCTATTTTGTAAGCGCGGCGCCCGTTGATTCTGATCGCCGAAAAGATGGGCGGTACTTGCTCAAATGTGCCCGTAAATTTTTGGGCAGCTGCGTGTATCATCTCCGGCGTAATGTGGTCGGTAGGGTAGTGTTGGTCAATTTCTTTCTCTAAGTCAAAACAAGGGGTGGTGGCGCCAAGCACAAAGGTGCCCGTATATTCTTTTTCGGCGGCCTGATATTGGTCGATGTTTTTGGTTTCTTTGCCGGTGCAAATGATGAGGAGGCCTGTTGCCAATGGATCTAGCGTTCCGGCGTGACCTACCTTTAGTTTGAATTTTTCTTGTTTTACAACCGTAGGTATTCCTTCAACATGGTTGACGAAGGTTTCGGGACTCAAATACTTTTTAATCGTAAACTTCACTTTGTACACCGCGTTGAACGACGACCAGTGCAATGGTTTGTTGATTAGGATTACTTTTCCCGTGAGGTAATCAGACATGTTAAGGTTGAAGTTCTAATCCGGTGTACAACGCATAACTTAAAAACAAAACACCTAAAATTATTCTGTAATACCCAAAATGTTTGAAGCCGTATTTGTTTAAAAAAGCAATGAAGCCTTTTACTGCGATTAGCGCCACTACAAAGGCAACGGCAAGTCCAACAAACAAAGTGCTAAAGTCATCACTGTGTATGTTTTCGTGTTCTTTCAGCAAGTCGTAACCCGAAGCAGCGAACATTGTTGGTATGGCGAGCAAAAACGAAAATTCTGCCGCTTGTTTGCGGTTGAAGCCTGAA
>Ga0114969_10005264_pt1 | contig 10165 bp, 5 predicted proteins | sample M_130807_MF_Meta_FD_87316 | JGI IMG/M metagenome (GOLD analysis project Ga0114969, IMG submission 87316) | Freshwater microbial communities from Lake Montjoie, Canada to study carbon cycling - M_130807_MF_MetaG | ecosystem: Environmental > Aquatic > Freshwater > Lake | place: Lake Montjoie...
ACGACCCACAGCGCGCCGTCGGGCCCGGTGCGGGCCATCACCGGACGGAACCAGGGATCCCGCGACGCCAGGAAATCGCTCGCGTCGTCCGGTTCCGCGCGCCGGGCCGTGAAACTGGCGCCGGCATCCTCCACCCGCAGGTGCTGCACGAGGTTGTGGACGGGTTCGCAAACGAACGCGTGGTCCCCGGTGCCCCGCGGGAAGAAACGCGCGTCGCGGTTGAAATCTGTCGAGCAGGCGGACGTGAAATGGCTCGCGTGCTCGAAGGTGTGGTAGCGCTTCTGTTCGGTGGTCAGGGGGTAGACCCTGGGATTCGACGGCAGGTAGAGCTGGCGTTTGGCGTCCGGCGCGGCCACGTGGGCATTGCGCCGCATGTACCGGTCCTCGAGGACGAAGTGGAACAGCGGGTAACTGTTGTCGCATCCGAACCAGTCGCCCCGATCGTTCCGGTTCCGTCCGAATTCCGACTGGCCGGACTCGACCTCGATGAGTCCCTCGTCCGGTTTCAGCCGGAGGTCGCGTCCGTCGATGTTGATGGTCGTGCCGGTCCTGGTGGAACGGGGTTGGCCGCCGCTCCATCCGTTGGCGCAATGCAGCCAATTGTCGAGGCCCCAGCGCAGGCCATTCACGCGCAGTTGGAGATTGCCCTCGCGGAAGCCGGTGAAGAGCACCTCGCGCTTGTCCGCCTTGCCATCCCCGTCGGTGTCCTGGACGTAGAGGATGTCCGGCGCGGCCGTGACGATCGCGCCCTTGCGCCAGGTGACGACGCCGTTGGGGAAATTGAGGCCGTCGAGAAACACCGTGGACTTGTCGAACTTCCCGTCGCCGTCCGTGTCTTCCAGGATCCGTACCCGGCCGCCGGGCTTCATCTTGCCGTCCATGCCGTACGGATAGTCCGCCATTTCGACCACCCACAGCCTGCCGTCGGTGCCCCAATCGATGGCCACGGGCGACGCCACCAGGGGTTCGGCGGCGACCAACTCGACGTCGAAACCGTCGGCGACGCGGAGCAGGGCCTTGGACTCGGCCGGGGTCTTGGGCGGCGCGCTCATCCGCGGCGGGGTTCGCGGGGCCGCGACGGGTTTGGCGGGAAGTCCCGACGCGGCGAAGACCGCGGCGACCTCGTCGGCCGAGAGGGGGCGTCCGAACACGGCGACCTCGTCGATGTAGCCCTGGAAGGCGGCGAAGTTGTCGTTGCGGCACCCCAGGAAAACCTGCTCCACGGCCGCGGCGGGATCGACGCCGGCGTCCCCGGTGATTTCCGGACGGCGGTTTCCGTTGAGGTAGACCGCGACGCGCTTTCCCTCGCGTGCCAGCACGACGTGGTTCCAGGACCGGGGCTCGATCACCGTGTCGCCCGTCAAAACCTCGTTCAGGGCATTGCCGTTGAAGAAGAAAAGGCGGCCCTCGTGGTGGTCGTGGGTGCCGCCGATGCCCAGGTGATCGCCCGGGGCGCCTTCGGCCCGGTCCGGGCCGCGCGAGAACAGGTAGCCGGTCACGGGCCGCCCGTCGTTGGCGGCCTCGTTCCGGAAACAGAACGCGACGGAATAGGCGGGCCCGAGGCCGCGGACCATCGCCTTCAGCCGGCCGGCGCCGAAGAGCGGGGCGTGGTTGGTGGCGGCACCGGAGAAGGCCGCGCCCTGGGGACCGAGATCATAGGGTTCCACGGCCTCCTCGTAGACGCCGTTGATCCCGCGGCCGGTGGCGTCCGCGGCAATGCGTCCCTGGGCGCCGTTCTCGCCCATGCGCCAATAGGCGAGGGGCTTCAGGTCGAGGAGGGCACGCGGGAAGGCCCCGTGGGGTTCGGGGACCGCGGGTTGGATCGGGACGGGACGCTCGATTCCGGACACGGCGAAATGCCGGGCGACGACGTCCGCGCCGAGTGCGGCGCCAAACCACGCGATCTCGTCGACCTTGCCTTCGAAGCCGGGAGTCGCGTCGTGGCCGGCGCCGACCCGCCAGGAGGCCGGGGGCTCGGCGGGCCCGGGCTCGGACTCGCCCGAGATCTCCAATGTGCCGTTGAGATACACGGCCACCTGTTTCCCGCGACGGGTCAGCGCGAGGTGATTCCAGGTCTTGGTTTTCACCGCGGACTTGCCGGCCAGCGGGGTGGCATCGGATCCGCCGGTGGCGAACACGAGTTGGCCGGGGAACCCGTTGGTGCCGCCGAGGAGCAAACGGTCGCGCGCCGAACCCAGCGAGAAGAGGGAACCGGTGACGGCACGCGCGTCGGTGGGAAGGCCGTTCCAGAACCAGAATTCGACCGTGTAGGCGCCGGCCGGAGCGGGCGCGGCGGAGGCGACGTGCCCGCCGGCGAGATGCACGGCACGGTTGGTGAGGGCTTCGGAGAACGCGGGCGAACGGGGGCCGTCGAGGTAGAAGGCGACGTTGCCCTCGTAGCGACCGCCCGCGTCGTGGCCGGAGTCGTCGCGGGCCGCGGTGCCGGCGAGTTCCTCGAGTCGCCAATAGGACAGGGGTCGGGATTCCAGGATGGCCTTGGCGTACGCGCCGTTGGCCCGGGGCGGTTCGTGGCGGGGCTTGCCGGAGACCTTCTCGAGCAGGCGGAGGCAAGCCTCGACGATGCGGGGTTCCGCGTTGGTTTCCAGACCGGCGGTGCGCGCCGGCCACGTGGTGTAGCCGCCGAGGCGATGCTGTTCCGGCGGCGGGATGTAACCCTCGGCACCGTTGGCGAGCTCGACGTTGAACGTCAGCGGGAACGGACTCTGCAATTTGAGTTTCAGGCCGGTGATGGCGTAGACCTCGTTGGGGATGGCCGTGATGCCGAGGTCTCCGATGCGGATGGCCTGGAGAACCAGTTCGGCGGTGGGACGCTCGTGCAGGTAGATGGCTTCCTTGGCGTAGATGTTGGCCATTCCCCGCGGCGGGGCGTCGCCGATCTTGTCCGCGCGTTCGCGGGCCCAGGCGAGGCGCTTCTCGTCCGGGAGACGGAAGCCCAGCGTGAGTTTGGTCTCCGCCATTGCCAACGGGACCCAGGACTGGTGCCGGATGTTCCCGTAGGCTTCCATCGCGGTCTCGGCGACCTCCTGCGCATAGGCGTCCAGACCGATCTGGTGGGGCGCGCTGCCATAGTCCATCCACATTTGGTCGCCGCTCGTGCCCTGCGACATGATGCCCACGAACGGTTCGTTGCCGCCCTCGGCCCCGATGAGTTTCGCGATCTTGGTCGCGAACAGCCCGTAGTAATCGGCACTCAACAGGGGCGACTCGTAGTAATGCATCGAGTAATTGGCCAGGAGCGCGATCGGCTTTCCGTCGGGCGTCTGCACCGACAGCATCGACAGCCCGGGATCGACCGGCCCGCTGGGCCCGATGGCGTCGGGATTCCGGTAGCCGGGATGCATGTTGGCGCGGACGTTCCGGTCGCCGAAGGGATCGTCGAGCAACTTGTCGGGACGCCGGATCCAGCGGCGATTGTGGGTGTGCTCGTAATCGTCGACGGAGCCCCAGCCCACGCGTGCCGGCTGCAGGCGGCCGGCGGCCCGCGCGATGCCGTCGGCGATGCGGCCCGGCAGGAACCGGGCGTAGCGGGGATCGACGCGGCTGCCGAGACAGCCCATGGCCGCCGGGGCGGAATGCGTGTGGGTGGCGCTCACGAGCATCCGGTCGACGCGGATGCCCGTGGACTTGGACGCCATGCGTTTGGCTTCGTCGATGAGATCCCGCGTCATCATGCAGGTGTCCACCACCGCGATGGCGATGCGTTCGGTGCCGTCGTCGAGCACGAGGCAACGGACCCGCAGCGGATCCCAGGCATTGGTGGCCGAGCGTTCCTCGAACATCGCGTTGACGATGACGGGATAGTTCGTCGGGCTGATGACGACCACCGCGGCCCCGGCGCGGAAGACCTTGGCGCCGTCGTCGGCCCGGGTCGGCCACGGGAGGGCGATCGTCAACCAACCGGCCAAGGCGAACCGGACACAGGCCGCGCCAACTCGGGAGAACATGCCGGCGACGTTGTGATCGCGGCGTTGGGGTGGCAACACCCAAGGAAGGGCAGTCCCGTGGCCGCCGAGTCGGCGGGGGGTGGGAGGGATTCCGGGGCTCCCCCCGGGCACCGCGGGCCGGGGCTCGCCGACTCAGTGGACGGTGAATCCGGACTTGGTGTCGAACAGCACGGCGCGGATGCGGTTGTTGGTGAATTCCAGATTCCCGGCCCAGCGCCGGTTGAACTCCTTGCCGGCGGCGTCGCCCAGTTCCACGGCGACCCCGTGTGTTCCCGCCGCCACCGGAAACCGCTCGAGCGCGAGGCTCGGTCCGTCGTGGGAGAGCCCTTTGGGAGCGTGGCTCGCCTCGTGGACGATCTTTCCGTCCACCGTCACCCGGATCCGGACGGGCACCCGTTCGCGGGTCAGGTTCGCCTTGCTGCGCATGTGGGGAAGGCGCTTCGCCGCCTCTTCCGGGGACATCGCGTGCTGGCTCAGGCGTTCGCCCCCGTGGTTGAAGGAAACGACCAGCACCGGATCCGCGTCGTGCTGGGTCCGGTAGGGCAGCCGGCTGCCGACCCACGTGGTGCCGCAGAGGACCGTCGCCAGCGCGAGGGCCCCGAGCCAGCGGCGGGGGGCCGACGGCACGAATGGCGCCGTGAGCGCGGTGCCGGCACGGAAGGCGGCGGCGGCCGCGACCAGACGTCCGGGTTGGGCGGCGTCGTGCTGCACGAACCGCACCCGCGAACGATCCGCCTTCCGCGGGTCGAAGGACGGTTCGCGCGTTCCCTCGAGGCGTTGGCGGAACCACCGCGTGCCCTCCCGGCAATTGGGGTCGCCCTCCGGGCAGCCCGCCACCAGGACGCCGAGGGCGCCGTGTTCCAGGGTGCGTTCCAGCAGGACCGCGCTGATCCAGCCCACGCAAGGCACCTGCATCGTCCGGTATCCGGGGAGGGCATCGCAGCGACCCTGCGCGTCGGATCGCAATGCCCCGCCGGCCGAGCCGGCGCAGAGCAGGGCGGCGAACGACGGCTTCCCGGCGGCGGCATCCGACTCGATCCAGTGCCGGAGGGTGCGGGCGAGGTCGCGGGTGGCAAAAGGCGCCAGCTCGATGGCTTCGGAATCGCACGACCCGACGCACACGCCGCAGGCCACGCAGAGGTCGGGATCCACGAGGGATTGCACGGTGAAGTTCCGGTCGTCCGCGCGGGGAACCATGGTGATGGCGTTGAACGGACAATCCTTCGCGCAGAGCGTGCAGCCGAAGCAGCGCTTGAGATCGACGCTGGCGGCGCGGGGAGCCGGGGAGGGCTCGGCGAGGGGTGCCCGGCGCGGCTTCCGCACCAGCCACCAGGGGATCGCGGTCACCGCGGACCCGGCGCCCAGGAACAACAGCCACAAGAGGCCGCCGCCGAGTCGGTCGGTCAGCACCAGGGGCCAGAGATACCACCAGTCCATGGAGAACCGTTCGGTCCTCGCGAGCATGTCGGCGGCCGGCGCGCTGGTGGCGGGTGCAAGGACCGAGAGGACGACCAACGATCCGGTGATCCAGAGGGCGAGGGTGCGCGGCGCCAGCAACCGTGCCCGGTTGACGCGCTGGAGATGGATCCACAGGCCGATGCCGAGGCCCAGCGGCCCGAGCATGTGGGAGAAGAAAATCACGAAGAACAGGAGCGACGGGACGCTCTCGTTGGTGACGAACGAGCGCGACATCGGTTCGGCGAGGATCGGGAGACGGTCGACGAACTTGGCGGAGCCGAGCGCGGCGTGCTGCGCGCGGACGTCCCACACCAGCCAATAGCCGCTCCAGCCGATCGCCCACACCAGCGCCAGCAGGGCCACGCCGGTGGCCCACGCCAGCCAGCGCGGTCCCGCGAAACGACGCGCGAGGAACATGCGGACGGCATGCAGCAGCACGAACAACACGCAGGCATCGGAGCTGTAGCGATGGACGGAGCGCGCGAGCGAGCCGAGGAACGATCCGGCGCGCATGGATTCGAGCGACTGCCAGGCCTGGTGGACGCTCGGGGAATACCAGAAAAGGAGCAGGATGCCGGAGGCGAGGGCGATGAGCAGGCAGGTGTTGGCGACGGCCCCGATCTGCGAGAAGGGGTTCGATTCGGGCGGCAACATCCGGTGGACGAGCCGATCCAGGGCGTGGCCGGCGAACTCCAGCTTCCGGAGCCAGCGACCGCCCCGGACGTCGTCCCCGGACGGCGCGGGTGGGAACGCCATGGGCGCGGTGGTTTCCACGGGTGGAACCCAGGAAGGCGGCGCGGGGATCGGGGCGGACATGGGGATGCGGGCGGGTGCGGGGAAACTAGCGGGCGCCTTCGGCGAGCAGCGAACGCAGCGCGGCGAGCAGCCAGGCATGGTGTTGCTCGCCGGCGGAGAGGCGGTAGGCAATCCGGCCGCCGCGGTCGATGCAGAAGAAGATCGTCGAGTGCTCGATCCGGCCGTCGGGCCGGCGTTCGCGCACGATCTGGAGATCGTCGAGGAAACGGTTCACCTCGCTGCCCTTGCCGCCCAGGAAATGGAACTCGGGGGCGTCGAAGGAATAGGTGCGGGCCGTCATCCCGCGCAGTTCCCGGGTATCGGTTTCGGGATCGAGAGACACCGCGACCACCGTGAGCCGGGAACGTTCCGCCGGGGAAAGTTCGTCCAGCGCCTTCCGGATCTGGGTGAGCATCATCGTGCAGGCGGTGGTGCAGCCGGAATACACCGTGGTGCGCAGCACCGTGCGGCCGCGGAGACTGGCTGGCGAAACCGGCTGGTCGTCCTGGTCGCGGAGGGCGAAGTCCGGGAGCGGCAGATGGGTGCGGATGCGTTCGCCGGGGAATTCGGGGGCGGCGGCGGCGGAGGCCGGGGCCGTGGACTGGACGAGGCACAGGGCGGCGACGATGGCGGCGACGACCGCCGAGCCGGCGACGGGCGCGACGGCGCGGAACCAACCGAGTTCCCGCAATTGCCGGCGCCAGACGAAGAAGACCAGCAACTGGAGGAAGAGCGGTTCCGTGGTCATCAGGCCGACGAGCGGCCAGTCCATCGCGCCGGCATTGGGATTGTAGTTGAAGCAGCGGATGCGGAACTGCTCGGCGAACGTGCCGAAGACGGCGCTGTCCGCGGGGATGAAGGCGAGCGCGAGGACGGCCGCCTCGTAGAAGACGAACAGGGCGAGCACGAAGAGCGCGAAGCGCCCGCCGACCACGAAGGACCGGAAACGGTCGAGGGCGTGGCCGACGGGCAGGGTGGGGTCGCGGGAGGTCATGCCGGTGGGTGGATGCGGCGGAGCGGTGTCAACGGACCGGCCAGACGTCGGCGAGGGCTTTCCAGTTCGCGAAGTAATAGACCGCGAAGCAGGCGAGGAACACGAGGGCCAGCACGAGGGTGCCCCGGGTGTCGTGGGCGGGTTCGGCACCGGGGGCGAGGGCCGGCGCGGCGGCGCCGTGGCCGTGACCCGTGGCCGTGCTGAGCGTCTTCGGCGTGCCCCAGTCCGCCATGGGCCGCCCGACGTTCGACTCCCCGAACAACAGGGTGCCGACGGTCAGGAGGATGAACAGGAGCAAGGCTGCGAAGGCCACGATGCCGCCCAGGCCGAGGACGGCGAGGAACAGGTGCGCGGACGGGCCGTGCACGGATCCGGTGGCCTCGATGTCCCAGCTGCGGCGGGCGACCCCGAGGGAACCGGCGAAGGACATGCCGAGGGAGACGAGGACGATGCCGCCGGCGAACAGGTAGGGCTGGATGCGGGCGAGGGGCCGGAAGACGAAATCCTTCCGGAAAAGGAGCGGCACGACGTAATAGGTGAGGGCCATGAAGGCCAGCGAGGTGCCGCCCACGACGGTGGAGTGGAAATGGCCGGTGATCCGGAGCGTGTTGTGGGCGATGATGTTGATCTGCTGGGTGCCCAGGGTGACGCCGGTGATGCCGCCGATGAACCCGAAGATGCACATCGAGAGGAACGATCCGGCGAAGGCGGGATTCCGCCACGGGGCATTGGTCAGCCAGCCGAACAGGCCCTTGGTATAGCCCTTGGCGCGCATGGCGACCTCGATGGAGGCGGGGACGGTGAAGCCATGGATCATGGAAGCCAGCACCGCGAGGTACATGGCGTAGGAAGTGTTCCAGATCTTCCAGGAAGAGCCGACGCCGGGATCCACGAGGAGATGGTGGGCGGAGGCGATGTTGATGAAGAGGATGTAGAGCACGAACGCGCCGCGGCAGACGGTTTCGTTCAGCGGCTTGGCGCCGGTGGTGATGCTGCCGATGAGATACCAGCACGAGACCATCGCGCAGACGTTGACCTGCTGCGATTGGTGGCCGAGGCCCCACCAGATGAGTCGGTACCAGGCCGGGTCGGGCTGGGCGATCAGGCCGAGCGAATGCAGGAAGGTGGGGATCATCACGACCGCGCCATGGAGCAACGTGACCACCGCGATGATGGCGGCGGCGGTGGCGCCGAAGACCACCAGGGAAACGGAGCCCTCGTAGGTGCGTTGCTTCTTGGCCTGCCAGAGCGTGGCAAAGAAGTTGAAGACCCCGGTCAGCGTGCCGACCGCGACCAGGATGATGCCGAGGTAGAACAACGGATGCGCCAGCAACGGCAGGTACGACGTCATCATGACGTCCGCCTGCCCGACCAGGATGATGCCGTCCACCATCAGGGATCCGACCAGCATCATCCCGAACGAGGCCCAGGCCACCTTGCGGGAGAACAGGCGGGCGTTGAGGAGCGTGGTGCAGGCGAAGTAGAGGATCGCGACCTCGAAAAACAGGATCCAGAAGATGAGCATGTTCAGCCCATGCAGCGTGAGCGTGCGGTAGAACCACTCCACGGGCAGGAGATGGACCGCCTGCCAGCGGGTGAGTGCCAGCGCGATGGCGGCGAGGCCGCCGACGAGCAGGAACACGACCGCGCAGACGGCGTTGAGCTTGATGAAAAACTCGGCATCGCGGCACACCGGCAGGCCGGTGGTGTCGCAGATCCGTTTCCAGAGCGGGGGATTGGGGTTGGATGCGTTCATGGGTCCTCCGATCATTCGACGATGATTTTTCCCACCATGGTGTGGTGGCCGACGCCGCAGAATTCGTTGCAGACGATCGGATAGATGCCGGGCGCGGTGGGCGTGAGGGTGAGAACGTGGTCGTAGCCCGGGATGACCTGGAAGTTCATGTTCATGGGTTGCAGCGAGAAACCGTGTTGGAAGTCCGCCGACGACATGTGCAGGCGGTAGGTCTCGCCCGCACGGAGCTTCAGGATCGGGTACCAGAAGTATTGTTTGGCAATGAGGTAGATGTCGCCCGGAGGCGCGGGCACTTCCGAATTGATGCCTTCCTCGAAGTTGCCCTTGGTGCCGGGCGCGTTGGCTTCCGAGAACCTCTCGACCCGGGCCTTGAACTGGTCGGGCGTGGTCCGGTAGCTCTCGCCCGAACTGTTCTGCCGTCCCTTGAAGTGCCAGTAGGGCATCATCAGGGAGAGGACGACGCACCAGCCCACGGCGAGGCCGATCCAGAGCCGTTCGTGTCCGGTGGGTGCCTTGAACCAATCGGCGTCGGGTGAATGGATGCTCATGGTGGATTCCTCAGGGCAGGGTGGCGGGTTTGACCAGGACGAGCTCGATCCAGCCCCAGACCGAGTACGACAGGGCGGGGATGGCCACGCCGAGGGCCAGCAGCAGCCAGGGGTTGTCCATCAGCTTCTGCAGCGGATGTTTTTTCTCGGGAGTGTTCATAGGCCGTGGGTCAGGGGTTGTGTTTCGGTGGGGAGCGGCCCGTGCGACGGCCCGCGGCGACGACGCCACGAGCCGATCACGAGGCCGAGGAAAAGGAGTCCGCCGACGATGGCGATCACGCCGCCGAGGCCCATCACCAGGAGTCCGGCGTATTCGCCGGCGGAACGCACGTGCTGCTCGGCGGCATAGGCCTTGCGCCCGGCCCCGTTGAGGCCGGCCCAGCCGAAGCCCAGTGCGAACACCACCTGGCCGAGGCCGAAACAGGCCAATTGGAGCGGGACCAACCGGGGGAATCGCGCCGGCCCGTCCTGGAATCCCAGCGGACCGAGCAATTGGTAGGTGATCGCCATGAAGGCCATGGTCACCGCGCCGATCGACGCGTGGTAATGGGCGGGGATCACCGTGGTGGAAGTGCGGATCACGGCGCCCAGAAGGAAACCGGCCACCATCATGGCCGCGCTCAGCGCGAAGCCCACGAGGCGCGGGTCG
>Ga0114969_10005266_pt1 | contig 10163 bp, 9 predicted proteins | sample M_130807_MF_Meta_FD_87316 | JGI IMG/M metagenome (GOLD analysis project Ga0114969, IMG submission 87316) | Freshwater microbial communities from Lake Montjoie, Canada to study carbon cycling - M_130807_MF_MetaG | ecosystem: Environmental > Aquatic > Freshwater > Lake | place: Lake Montjoie...
AAATCCAAGTCATCCATTTTTTCTTTGGTTAGCATTTAATGCACCACACGAACCTTTGCATTTACCGCCTGCAGGCTTGCATAATTATACAACACTAAGTGGAACACCAGCCGATATTAACGCTCAACCGAAGCAATATTTTAAAGCCATGCTACAAGCCATGGATCATGAAATAGGTCGACTGTTTGATAGTTTACAAGTATTGAATAAAAAGGATAGCACCGATATTATTTTTATAGGCGACAATGGCAATACACCACGAACAGCACAGATAGCAGACCTTACTAAAGCCAAAGGAACTGTGTATGAATATGGAGTGCATGTACCACTAATTATTGCTGGACCTTCTGTGGTAAATAAGGGAAGAGTAAGTGATGCATTGGTAAATACGACCGACTTATTTTCAACGATAGTAGAAAATTTTGGTTATACCAATTGGCAGACACAAATACCAACATCCAAGCCAGTAGATAGTAAAAGTTTACAGCCGATTATTAAAAATGTAAGTGATAGTATAAGGCCTTGGGTATTTAGCGAAATTTTCAAACTAACTACGGATAGCTCCGATGGTAAAGGAATGCGCAATAGAAATTATAAGCTCATTAAGTTCGATTATGGTGCCGAAGAATTGTATAATCTATCTGCAGACCCATTAGAAAGTACGAACTTATTGAATGGCAATCTAACCACCACCGATCTTACGAATTACAATTATTTATGCAATGAAATGACGACCCTTGTTGGCGGCACTTCATTCTGTCAAAGTGGTGTTGGTATGCAGGAAGTAGCGACACAAAAGGATTGGATACTTTTTCCTAATCCCTCCCACAAGACTATTTTTATACAATCTGTAAATCCTTTGGCTCCACATTATACAATTGAACTGCTGGATATTTTTGCTAGGGTAGTGTATCATCAAGACCATTGTCTACCACTCCATACCTATTCCATCAACATTGCTTCTTTCCCCAAAGGACAATATTATGTGCGCATCAAATCAGAGACTAAGTTCTTTACACAGAAGTTGATGATAGAATAATGGGTTGCTTACAGTTGAGTATTATAAAAAAGGCCAGCGAACTTGGCTTGCTAATACCTTGAAAACAACTTTATAGTTTTTAAATGGATTATATTATTTATTAATTCAACTTTATAGTTGCAATTATAAAAATCGGTATTACATTCGTACTTCCAAATATCAACATGAGCGCAGAACCCGAAGTAGCGGCTTTTTTAAAAGATTTCAAAGAAAAAATGAAATTCTGGGATGTTCTCTTTCGAGATGACAGAGGGAAAAATGCACAAGCTTTGGTAGATTTAGAACTTCGCCCTATTGAACGAAAAACCATACTGGAAACACTCGAAACAAAAGATTATAGCGAAGGTCCTCTCCAAGAAATGCTGTATGGTGGCGCCAATATGTGGGTGTTTGGAAAAACAATTAAAAAGAAGGAAGTGTATATCAAAATTACAATGGGTGCCATGAGCAGCAGTGTAATATGTATTTCCTTTCATTTGGCTCAACACAAAATGCATTATCCTTTAAAATAGATTCAATATGAAAAGCCCAATCACAGGAAAAGAAATGACATTGAACAAAGAACGTAGGTCGATGGATTTTAGAAAGGAAACGTTTGAAATTGTTTTTCATTATTACAAATGCAAGGATAGTGGAGAACAATTTACGACCACTGCATTGGATGAAGTGAATATGAATCAGGTATATAACCAATACCGAGACAAATTCAACATTCCATTTCCAGATGAAATCAGTAGAATAAGAGAAAAGTTTGGTTTGCCTGCTGCAAAGATGTCCGAAATTTTAGGCTTCGGTGTAAACAGCTACCGCCAATACGAAGCTGGTGAGATGCCTAGTGCTGCTAATGCTAAATTAATTCAGATGGTTGACGACCCCAAAAAATTCATAGATATGGTGGAGTTATGCGCAACAATAGATGACAAAGTGAAAGCTAAGTACGTGCAGAAAGCACAATCATTGCTAGAGGAAAGACAGCGCAATATTTTCAATTTGAATTTCAAAGAGTATTTGTTAGGCAATCATTTAGCAGATATTTATTCAGGATACAGAAATCCTAATTTTGAAAAGTTTACAGAAATGGTGGTATATTTTTCAGAACAGATTGAACCCTTTAAAACCAAAATGAATAAGCTGTTATTTTATGCCGATTTTTTAATGTTTAAACGAAGTTGTTTTTCTATCAGTGGAGTTCGTTACAAAGCCATAGATATGGGCCCTGTTCCAAATAATTTTCAAAGCATATTTGAATATTTAGTCAACAAAGAGGTAATCGATATTTACACCACAGAATTTCCGCAAGGATATATAGGTGAACAATTCAAAGCAAAAAAGGAGAGACATTTTAAAGCAGATTTATTTTCAGAAGAAGAGTTGGCTGTGCTAGAGAAAGTGGCAACTGTATTTAAATCTACAAGCACCAATGACATTATTGAGTTATGTCATTTGGAAGAAGCTTGGCAAAAAAACGAAAAAGATAGGAACGTCATCAGTTATGAATATGCCTTTGAATTAAATCAGATTTAAGTATGAGTAATAACAGATCAAGTATAAATAAAAAAGCTTCTTTGAACCATTAAGCAAACTCCCTCTTCAAAAGATAAATCTCCATTCAATACTTTGTAAAACCGAATTGAGTATATTTGATAAATGCTTACAAAACTTTGAACTCTGGCTATCAATACTTTTTGTTCTCCATCTGAATGTTTGTATCGAGTGTAAGTAAGTTAGGCGTCATTTAAAAAACACATACCTATGAAACAAATAGTGACAATATTTTTCTTATCCCTTTTTTTCTTTGTTTGTAATGGACAGACAAGAAATATCGACTACTCAAACACAATTAAAAAACAAGCAGAAATGATGAGCCAACTTCTCCTTAAGAAGGACTTTATATCATTCTGTAAGTATACATATCCCAAAATTATAGACATGATGGGAGGAAAGCAGAAGATGGTTGAAGTAATGGAAAATGGGACAAAAGAAATGCAATCCAGTGGGGTAGAATTTCTACATGTAACCATTGGAGAACCCTCAAAAATAATTACTATTCGAAATGAACTACAATGTACGGTGCCTCAAACAATTGAAATGAAAGTTCCAAATGGGAGACTTATATCTAAATCAACATTAATAGCAATTTCAATCGACAATGGTAAAAATTGGTATTTTGTAGACACTTCTGGCAAAGACATTGAAACAATGAAGAAGGGATTGCCAAATCTAAGTGGAGAATTGATAATTCCTGAAAAGACTCAACCGACATTTTACAAGGAATAAAAATGAACTTCGCTCTTTGGGATATTCAATTCTGCGGCATCCCGAAGTATAAATATACAAGCCAATCTAATTCAAAGCATCCAAAGCCTATTCGATCTCTTAAATTCCTGAAATATGTTGAAAGCTTCACACCCGATTTTAAGACTGAAAAACTTGGCATTACTTTATTAGATTTGTGAAATGCGAAGAGTAGGTTTTCACTCTACTGTTGGTAGTCTTTTTTGAACAACTATAAGAGATTAAAAAATGGTAACCCCTTACTTTATTAATATCAGAGCTACATTAATTGATTTTTTAGAAAAAGCTAAATTAGATATTAAGGTGGCAATGTACTGGTTCACAAACTTGGAACTATTTGAAAAGCTATGTCAGAAGTTGCAAGAAGGGGTTAAGGTTGAATTAATAGTTTTTAATGATTATGTAAATAATAGGTTGGAAGGGCTCAATTTTCAGAGATTCATAGACCTTGGAGGAAAATTCTATTTCTCTAATAATGACAATCCAATACATCATAAATTTTGCATAATTGACAATGAGGTTCTAATTAACGGTTCTTACAATTGGACATACTTTGCTGAGAATAAAAATAGAGAGAATATTGTTGTGTTGACTAATGATAAAAATACTATCGACGCTTTTGTTGATGAATTTAGAAGGTTAAAACTCAATCTTAAACTAATAGATATTATCAATTACTTTTCGATTGATAAATTTGCCACAAACGACATGCTAAGCAATAAAGACTATTTGGCTAATGATTTAATTTATCAAGCCTTGGATACGAAAAATTATTTTTTTGCGAAAATGGCTTTTGAATTAGCCCCTGAAAATATTGATATTCAAAAAATAGCAGTTGACAATTCGTTAGTTCAAATAATTCAACTCACAAACTCAATTAGTGTTGGAATTAAGGGTGGCAAGTATCTCCTTGGTGTGCCAAAAGGTGCAACTTTGCCTCTTAAGATTACTAAGGATTTAACAACTTCTGAAGATAATCAAACAACTTGTGCGACTCTTATCCATGTTGGAGCTGCTCATGTTCCACTTCCTCCTTTCAAGAGCAAGAATGGATATAGTAGTGGTGTCTGTTTGTACAATTTACCTGCTAAGCCGAAAGGTGTTGTAAAGATGAAGGTGGAATTTTCAGTCGATATAAATCGACAACTAATTGTAAAATTCTTTTGTTTGGAAAATTTATGTGAAGATATTTATAATTTGGATATAAGCTTTATGACTGAAATTGTTTAATAAATAGAGCATGGTACTACAAAATATTCCCCTCACGTTCTTCCAAATACTTCCTTGTAAATTCTTTTCCAGCCCTAATAAGTTCGATGGTTTTTTCGGGGCTCAGTTTTTTCAACTGTGGTCCGATGCCCAAGGTAGGTAGAGATATGGTGCGTTCCCAATCTGCACATGTCATCGTTTGCCGATTGAGGCTTTCAAAAATATAGCAAACTAATGCCTTCATATAATCACCGAATCCAGTTACTTGCCAATCCAAAAGCCCATTACCCAAATTGTCATTTTGCATTTGTTTTTCAGATGTGATTTGGATACCCAATGTCTTGTAATTTGGAATTCGGATAACCTTATTGGGCGCTTCGATTTGTAGACCATCAAACATAGAAATGGGATAATTGCCTGTAATAAGTCCGTCTATAAAAATATCCAAATTACCTTGCTTATTTTGATGTGTATAGATTTTTCCAACACTATCTACAAATACAGCTTGATATACAATTGGTACCGAACAGGAAATCAGTACCGCGTCCTTGACTTTCATATTCGGATAGTTTTTGGCAGATAATACCATCGCTTTTTGTTTAGTTACACAGGTACTCATCACGCTCAATTCCTTGTATCCGCTTGCTGTAAGTTCAGCAAATGAGATGTCTGCATTACCTGTCTTGTCTGCAATTATCTTTTCTAAAAGGTGGTTGATTTTTCTGCTGTTATACCAGCCATAATGATGCGACAAACTATACCGTAGACCCATAAAAAGGAAATGCCCATTCTTCATTTTCCAAGGCTTTACCTTGCTTAGGATTACATAAATTTCATCTGCAGTATAGCCCAAAGAAACCATCAACGCCATGATGGCACCTGCCGAATTTCCACCTACTCTGTGTATTTGTTTAACGATCCCAAACTCTTCTAATTGTTGCAACGCGCCTATATAGGCAATGCCTCTTAACCCACCTCCTTCGAATACTAGATTCTCAACCTGTAGCGACTGTCCGCGACAAATCGAATGGATAAAAAACAAAAGAAACAATGCGTACATTCTCAACATGGTGGAGGTATTATTTAGGCAGAACTAAGTTCTTTGAACGATGCGTAAAGTATCCTCGTTTGATACCATACAATATGGTCATACTGATGGTCGTGCCTATAAGCGCTAAGATGATATCTTTATGCGCATCCCATACATCGCCTTGTGTAGCCACATAAGTTTCGCCAGTTTCGGTATCGGTGAAAGTAGCCACTCCCCATTCGATGAGTTCGAATATAGTGCCCAATGAAAACACAAACTGTATAGGCATCCACCAGCTTGCATTTCCCGTTAACTTATATTTGTTCACCAAGATTTCTCGGATAGGGTAGGCAAGCAACAAACCAAAACTAAAATGAACTATTCTATCATAAGGGTTGCGTGCTAAATGATACGTGTCTCGCAACCATTCCCCGAGGTTATTTCTGGTATACGCATAAAAAGCGCCATACAAATGCAGCATCACAAAAACGAATAGGCACAAATAACTGAATTCACTTAACCTATGCCATTTATGAGAAGCGATGACTAAACTGATGCAAATAACTACTAATAGGTTCTCTATAATCCAATCTTCTACATTCAAACAAGTAAGCCAACCATACATCCAATAAGTGAAAAAAATGGCAAAGAGCAAGCAAATAAATCGATGTTGTAGTAAGGGTTTCTGGTCTGTGTTGGAAGCGGTAGTGATGATACGTTGCATGATAGAATATTTAGAATGCCAATATTAATACACAAAAAAAAGGTCCACCTTGACCTATGTTAGATAATGAAGTAGGGTGGTGGATGTGGGTGAATGGATTTACGCTTTTGAAATTCCTATTACATGTTTCGTATTGCCCACACGATTCCCTATCGGTTTGTGTCCCACCAACCGAAATTAAATTGGTTGGCGGGACACCAACCAATAGAACTTTCTGCTTACATACGATTAAAAATCGTTTTTTATTTACAGTTCGAGATGCGCTGCGCTAACATCTCTAACAACCCAGTGCTAGCTCAACAAAAGTACTTCGAACAGTAAGGCACAAGAAGGCAAACGCAAAAGGCAACGCGCCATTCTTGCGCCAGCCCTAAAACACTTCGAATAGTAAGGCACAAGAAGGCAAACGCATATAGTAAAGCGACATTCTTTCTACAGCCTAAAAAACACATCGAATAGTAAGGATTTTTGTACTTCCTAAACCCCACCTTCCCCAATCCCAAAAACGTTGGCAGCTAACAGACATACGCGTGTTGAACAAAGTTTCGGTGTATGGCTACAAATGAAATCTACTACGAACATATTTCTTCATTTATAAACCACAGTTTAACTTTCTTCGACTCTAGACAACTGAATTCTTTTCGATTCTTCAGCTATTTCCCTAAAAGAGACCTTACCTTTGCATCCAACTAAACATGCGCCGAAAACCATCGGTCGAGAATCAGTAAGAAACCCATGAAATTCCAAAACAAATCGGGCTTTGTTTTTAATCCATACGAGGAACCAGAACGTACACCTTTTGAGCGTTTGCTGGAAATTTTTCAGGAATTGATTGTGCATACAGCAGGTGATGTGGATGAGACTTTAGATTGGATGCAACAATTGGACGAAGAATATAAGCTCTTCTCGAACGAATATACCATGGACGATTTCGTGGAGGATTTGAAAAAACACGGCTATATTAAAGACGATGAACAAAAGCCGCCTGGTGAAGGCTTGATAATTACCGCTAAAACCGAGCAGTCCATTCGGCAACGCGCTTTAGACCAAATTTTTGGGGACTTAAAAAAATCAGGACGCGGCGACCACAAAACCAAATACACGGGCGCAGGCTCCGATAAAACTGGCGAAATGCGCCCCTACGCTTTCGGCGACAGCATCGACCAAATAGCCGTAACCGAAAGTGTGAAAAACGCTTTTGCCAACAATGGCATCGACGAGTTTCGTTTGACGGAACAGGATTTGGTAATGCACGACACCCACCACTCCGCACAAATGAGTACCGTGTTGATGATTGACATTAGTCATAGCATGATTTTATATGGCGAAGACCGCATTACGCCTGCAAAAAAAGTAGCCATGGCTTTGGCCGAATTGATTCAGACGCGTTACCCCAAAGACAGTCTAGACATTCTTGTTTTTGGGAACGATGCATGGACCATTCAGGTGAAAGATTTACCTTATTTACAGGTAGGTCCTTACCACACCAATACAGTGGCAGGGCTAGACTTAGCCTTGGATATTTTGCGTAGAAAAAAACAAGCCAACCGTCAAATCTTTATGATTACGGACGGTAAACCCAGTTGCTTGAATCTGCCTAACGGTGAGCATTACAGAAACAGTAATGGGTTGGATTCCTTCATCGTGGACAAATGCTTAAATAAAGCCAAAGAGGCACGTAGAATTGGTATTCCCATTACCACATTTATGATTGCCGACGATCCCTATTTACAAACTTTTGTAGAACAATTCACCGAAGCCAATCAAGGCAAGGCCTTCTACACGGGCTTAAAAGGATTGGGACAAATGATATTTGAAGATTACGAAAAAAACAAAAAACGAAACATCCGATAACATGAACGTAAGCAAGATAAAAACCTTTGGCGATTTAGAAAAAGCAGGCTATACGTCGCGCTCCATCAAAGACGAATTGCGTAATAATTTGATTGACAAATTAAAAAACAAGCAAGCTGTTTTTGAAGGCATCATTGGGTATGAAGAAACGGTAGTTCCGCAATTAAAAAACGCCATTTTGGCCAAGCACGCCATCAATTTGTTGGGTTTGCGCGGTCAGGCGAAAACACGTATTGCCCGCTCAATGGTAAGCTTACTCGACGAATATATTCCTGTGATTGCCGGGTCGCCCATCAACGATGATCCGTTCTGTCCGATTTCAAGTTACGGGAAAACGCTCAAAGAAGAAAAAGGCGCTCAAATGCCTATTGAATGGCTGCACCGCAACGAGCGCTTTTACGAAAAGTTAGCCACACCCGATGTAAGTGTAGCCGATTTAATAGGCGATATAGACCCCATCAAAGCGGCCACACAAAAATTGACGTATGCCGACGAAGGCGTTATTCATTATGGCATGATTCCTCGTGCGAATCGGTGCATTTTTGTGATTAATGAAATACCGGATTTACAGGCCCGCATTCAAGTGGCATTATTCAATATTTTACAAGAAGGCGATATACAAATTCGTGGGTTCAAAATGCGTTTACCCTTGGATGTGCAGTTTGTGTTTACGGCCAATCCGGAAGACTATACCAATCGTGGCAGTATAGTGACCCCATTAAAAGACCGAATTGGTTCGCAAATTTTGACACACTACCCCAAAAGTATCGAAGTGGCGAAAAAAATTACCCAACAAGAAATAATTTCTGAGGCTAAAAACGAAAACATTTTTATGCCTGAAACCGCAAAAACCCTTTTGGAGCAAATTGTATTTGAAGCTAGAAAATCTGCATATATAGATGCCAACAGCGGTGTTTCGGCGCGCATGAGCATTACGATGTATGAAAACCTGATGTCGGCGGCTGAAATTCGTATGTTGCAAAACGGAGCGACATCAACTTCCATCCGCATGGCCGATTTTGATGCCATTTTGCCGGCCATTACCGGAAAAGTAGAATTGGTATATGAAGGCGAGCAACTGGGTTCGGAAAACGTAGCGTATCATTTGATTGGTTCAGCGGTAAAAACACTATTTGATTATAACTATCGCCCGATTAAAAAACTAAAAAAGCCAAGTGCTCCCGATGAATTTGATGCAGTAGTGCAATGGTTTATTGAAAACAGCAATTTCGAATTGCCCAATGATGCCAGCGATGAAGACTATGAGGCCCAACTAAACAGAATAAAACCGATACAGGCCGTTTTAGACGAATACACGGCTGAGATAGATGAAAAAGAAACCGTATTCTTAAAAGAATTATTGCTTTGGGGCTTGGTAGAATATAAACAATTGTCGAAACGCAAGTTAGACATAGGCATCACCTTCAACGATGAAATTTTAGGCGAATTGTATGGAAAATCCTAGTAAAGTTCGACCTATATTGTCTACTGCTATCGTGAACGGCTTAAGCACTCCTGCAGAAGCCTTTCAGAATAGTGTATTGCGTCCCATTATAAAAATGCAAAGCGAATTGTTGATGGCGCATATTAGCACCCAACTGAAAACCTTGAAAATTGACTGGAATGTGCTTACTCCAAAGATGAGAAAAGATGCACTTACCTCACTTCTAACCAAAGATCAACTGTTTAAAAGTGAAATTGTTGGGATGGTTTTTGGGCAATTGGAGATCTCTGAATACACAACTTATTGCATGTACCATAAAGAATTGAACAAAAGGATAACGCAGATGGTGTTGAATCGGGCAATTGATTTGTTAAGTTGATTAGCCAAGGGCGCGTATTTTATTAGGATTTAAGGATTATGCGTATTGTTGTGGGATACCATTCTGCTTACACAAGATTAAAAATTGTTTTTTATCTACAGTTCGAGATGCGCTGCGCTAACATCTCTAACAGCCCAGTGCCAGCTCAACAAAAGTACTTCGAATAAAAAGGCACAAGAAGGCAAACGC
>Ga0114969_10005267_pt1 | contig 10163 bp, 12 predicted proteins | sample M_130807_MF_Meta_FD_87316 | JGI IMG/M metagenome (GOLD analysis project Ga0114969, IMG submission 87316) | Freshwater microbial communities from Lake Montjoie, Canada to study carbon cycling - M_130807_MF_MetaG | ecosystem: Environmental > Aquatic > Freshwater > Lake | place: Lake Montjoie...
GCAAAGAAGGTGAGTATGTTGGAAATACTGAAATCTGCATTCAAACTCCAGCATATACTAAACATACGGAGATTCTCAATTACTTGGGAAAGTATTTCAAAAAACTCCGTCGTTGTGGATTTCTAGCACTTCCTGTTGGTGAAATAGTGGGTTCTCATATTGATGAGGGAACTTATTATCTTACAAAAGATAGATATCACCTTTCCATTCAGGGGAAATACGAGTATACTGTTGGTGATGAAACGATGATTATTGAACCAGGAACTCTCTTTTGGTTCAATAATAAACTTCCTCATAAGGCAGTGAATATTGGAGATAATGTTAGAATTACTTTTGTATTTGATGTACCGCATCATAAGAAAAACCTATAGATAAAATAATGGAAAGACTTGAGCATACGATTCTCCGAAACCTTGTATATAATGAAGATTATTCCAGAAAAGTTATACCTTTTATACAACCAGAATATTTTGAGCAAAGGTCTGAAAAAATAATCTTTGAGGAAATCGTTAAGTTTATTGTCAAATATAATTCTGCGATTACTAGAGAAGCACTTGGTATTGAGATTGAAAATAGAACTGATTTGACCGAAACTGATATTAAGGATGTTCGTGAGGTATGCCAAACACTTAATGATTCTGTCGTGGAGAAGCAATGGTTGCTAGATACTACTGAAAAGTGGTGTCGTGACCGAGCAATTTATCTTGCTTTAATGGAGTCAATTCATATTGCCGATGGAAATAATGAAAAAAAGAATAGGGACGCAATTCCTAGCATTCTTTCCGATGCCTTAGCAGTATCGTTTGATAATAATATTGGACACGACTACCTTCAAAATTATCAGGAACGTTATGAATTCTATCACCGTAAAGAAGATAAGATCGAATTTGATCTGGAATATTTCAACAAAATCACGAAAGGTGGTTTACCTACTAAGACTCTCAATATTGCTCTCGCTGGTACGGGAGTCGGAAAATCCCTCTTCATGTGTCATGTTGCTAGTTCCGCGATGCTTCAGGGTAGGAACGTCCTCTACATCACTCTTGAGATGGCGGAAGAGAGAATTGCAGAAAGAATTGATGCAAACCTTCTCAATGTCCCGATTCAGCAATTGGTTGATCTTCCACGCTCAACATTTCAAACAAAAGTAAATAGTGTTGCGAAGAAAACACAAGGTTCTCTTGTAATTAAAGAGTATCCTACTGCTTCGGCACATTCTGGACATTTCAAGGCACTTCTGAATGAACTTGCTCTTAAAAAATCATTTCGACCTGATATTATTTTCATCGACTACCTTAATATTTGTGCTTCCAGCAGGCATAAGGCAAATGGGTCTGCAAATTCTTATTCTTATATTAAATCAATTGCAGAAGAGCTTCGTGGGTTGGCAGTGGAATTTAGTGTCCCAATTGTTTCCGCTACACAGACTACTCGTAGTGGTTATGGCAACTCTGATGTTGAACTTACTGATACTAGTGAGTCCTTTGGTCTCCCTGCTACTGCTGATCTTATGTTTGCCCTTATTAGCACAGAAGAGTTGGAAGGATTAGGGCAAATTATGGTAAAACAATTGAAGAATCGTTATAATGATCCAACAGTTTTTAAACGTTTTGTAGTTGGTATTGATCGTGCAAAGATGAGACTTTATGATGTTGAACAATCGGCACAACAAGATATACTTGACAATGGCAAAGAAGAAGAGTATACTTATGAAGAAAACAAACCTAAAAAATCATTCGAAGGATTTAAGTTTTAAATATGGCAACTATCGATTCTAAAAAATATATTGAGTTCGTTCGTGAAACAACTAGTCCGGCAAGTAGTAAGTATTCGAATCTTGTTGAGCGTTTGAATGAACTGGAAGAACAGGGTGCAGATGTTCCTCGTCTGCTAACCGCTGCGTTTGGTATGAGTGCCGAAGCAGGAGAGTTTACTGAGGTAGTCAAAAAGATTTTCCTTCAGGGCAAACCTTATACTGAAGAGAATATCTTTCATATGAAGCGTGAACTTGGAGACCTGTGCTGGTATTTGGCACAAGCATGTATGGCACTGGATATTACTTTTGAGGAAGTTCTTGAAATGAACTATCAGAAACTGAGTGCTCGTTATCCAGAGGGAACGTTTGATGTATATCGCTCAGAAAACCGTGTTCAGGGTGATTTGTAATAAATATTTCAAAAAATATGTCTATTCTTGGAAAAAGAACGGGAAGACCAATAAGTAGAATTCAATTTAATTCAATTCTCAAAAAATTTATAGTTTTCCTAAAAAGGGAACTAGGTTTGACTATTGATATTCCTTATATACTCATTGATGATCCCGATTTTTCAAAGAAAAATAAAGCATTTGGTATGATGAATAGTGATGGCATTGTTTACATTAGTATTATTAATCGCCATCCATTAGACATCTTAAGAACCGTTGCTCATGAGTATGTTCATTACAAACAATCTATTAAACGTGTTGCAATGAACCCAAATCCTGGCAGTCCTTCAGAAAATGAAGCAAATGCAAAAGCAGGAGAAATTATGAGGAAGTATGGGAAACTTCATCCAGAATTATTTGACCTAATTTCTATTAGATGATTTAATTCTTTTATTGGGGGATTAGTTTAGTGGTAAAACGGGTGCTTTGCAAGCATCAGTCACCAGTTCGACTCTGGTATTCTCCACTTTTTAAACTGGCACAAGGTGTCATGTCAGATCCAGTATTATGCACTATCATACTGGTATGACCACAAAACCTCAAATGAAAAACACACACCTCGAACACCCCGAAGATTCCATTCTGACTGGCAATCTATCAGTACTGGATTGGTTTGTGACTCCTGGACACCTTTCTGTAAAGATTGATGGAAGTCCTGCAATTGTGTGGGGTACAAATCCTGCCAATGGAAACTTTTTTGTTGGAACTAAATCAGTATTCAATAAGGTGAAAATCAAAATCAACCATTCGCATGAAGAGATTGATGTGAATCATGAAGGTAGAGTCGCAGACATTCTTCATGTTTGCTTTGATTGGTTACCTCGCACGGAATGCATCTATCAGGGCGACCTTATTGGGTTTGGTGGACTTTCTGAATATACTCCCAATATTATCACTTACAAATTTCCTGAGGTAGTAGAACAAAATATCATTCTTTGTCCACACACCTGCTATTATGCTGAAAGTGATCTTCGTGATGCTGTGGCAATGCCTGATCGTTCAATCTGGTATGATACTGAGTCGGTCAAGTTTGTGAAACCTGAAGCATCTATTGTGTCTGGTGCTGAGCATTTTGAAGACCTTGAAGAGATTTGTGAATTTGCTAAATGTATCTCTGGTATCTCTGGTGCTGTACAGTTTGCCACTCCCAAAGAGTCTGCACAACTGAAGAAAGATCTCAATGCTTGTATTCGTGAAGGTAGGGAGATTAATCCTGATGACTTTGAAAACAAGAATTTGATTAATTTCTGGAACTTGGTAAAGTCTATCAAGGAGGATGCTTTGTACGTCTGCCGTAACAATGGTCCCGAAGCATATATTGGGAATGATCGAATTGATGCTGAAGGTTATGTGATGAGCAATGACTATGGTATGTTCAAACTAGTCAACCGTGAGGTGTTCTCTCATGCTAATTTTACAATGCAAAAGAACTGGTAGTCATAAATATAAGTATATTTTATTGTTTATGAGCACTTTGAATACGGAAAATTGGAATAGGAAATGAAAAGTTTTTCGAAATTTATAACCGAAGCAACCAGCAGAGCAGTTCAACAGGCGACTCGTATGGGTCTTGTCACTGATGGACATGGTGGATGGTATGAAAGAGGCACAGGAGAATTTAGTGCCAAAACTGTTCAGGGACAATTAAAGTTTTATAATAAGCGTCAAGTTGTTGGTGGAAAAGATTCTGCTCAAACCGAACAGGAGAAAAATCTTTCTCAAAAATCTTATGCACAACCTGCTCCTCAGCAACAAGCACCACAAGAACCAGTTCCACAAGAACAAGTTCCAGTAGATCAGCAACAAGTTCAAGAACCAGTTGCACAAGAACCATTTACTTTACCACCAGTTGAAAAAACTTTGGGAACTTTAACAATTGCTTTCGGACGTTTTAATCCACCAACAGTAGGGCATCTTCAATTGATGGATACCGCTGCCGCTTCTGCAGAGCAAGATCAGAGCGATTATATCATCGTCCCCTCTCGTACTCAGGATGCAAAGAAAAATCCTCTTGATGCAGATACAAAAATCTCATATATGAGAAGAATGTTCCCTCAGCACAGTGAGAGAATTTATAATGATGCAAATATGAGAACCATTTTTGATGTGCTCAAAAAGGCACATAATGATGGATATTCTGCCGTAAGAATTGTTGGTGGTTCTGATCGAGTCAAAGAGTTTGATAAATTGGCAAATAATTATAATGGAAATCTATATCAATTTGATAATATTGAAGTAATTTCTTCTGGTGATAGAGATCCTGATGGTAAGGGTATTGAAGGAGTATCTGCTTCAAGAATGAGACTTGCCGCCGCCGAAGGTGACTTTAAAACTTTTCGTGGTGGATTACCTCCAGAAGTTCCTAGAAAGGAAGCAATGGAACTCTTTAGTGTACTTCGCCAATCTATGGGAATTGAAGAAATTCAGCAAGAAGAAATAAATGTTTGGGAAGTTGCTCCTAAATTTGATGCTCATACATTGCGTGAAAATTATATTTCAGAGAAAATTTTTAATATTGGTCAATTGGTGGAAAATCTGAATACTGGTATTATTGGAAGAATTATTCGAAGAGGTACTAATTACTTGATTTATGTGACCGAAGGTGGAATGATGTTTAAATCTTGGATTAAAGATTTGATGGAAACAAAGAAATATACTGAAGTTAAAATGGATAGTGAAATGAGAGAACCAGGAAAACCAAACACATTAGTGGGAACTCTCGGTGCATTTAAGCATTATGCAAGTAAAACTCCTGGAGCAGTTGGTACTGGTGCAGAGAACTTACAACCAGGTGGAAATGCTTATGGAATTAATTTCATAAATAAGTATAGAAAAAAGTAAGTATTAGATCTTCCAATGACTACTAAAATTTTTGAGGAACTTCCTTCCAGAGATAATAGACCTGCATCTGCCGAACCAGGAAGATCAGGACCTACGAATATAAAGGAAAAGATGGAGAAGAAAGTTCGTCAGGCAGTTTACGATATTCGCTATCGTGCAAGAAGAGAGGGCGTAGATATCAAACAAGCATATTCGCAATATATGCAAAATAGTAGTCTAAATGGTCAGGAAAGAAATATGGTAAAGGCAAAGATTTTTGGTACTGGAATGAGAGAAGATTATAATATTGGAGAATTTGCTTCGAGTTCAGTTGCAAATGCCCTTTTTAAAGTTTTTGTTGAAGGCTTAGAAGAAGGATCTACTCTTGGCGAGGAATATCTTCAAGAACTTAGAAATGGGTCTGATAGGAAGTATAAAGTAAGAGTAACTGATAAAAACGGAACTTCTTATGTTCGTTATGCAACTCGTGATAAGATTAGTGATCTTCGTGCTAATCCAAATATTGAGTCAGTTGAAATGACCGAGTATGGTCAACCTTATGAAGGTGAAAGAACCAAAGGAGATAGAACCGCCGCCGCTAAGGCAGGTAAGGATTATGATGGCGATGGTAAAGTTGAATCTGGTGCTAAGGAACATGCTGGCGCAGTTCATAATGCAATCCAACGCAAGACCGGTGGAACTCCTGACGGTAAGGACACTTCCAGTGTAAAAGAAGATTTTGATTTTATTGAAGAAGGGAAGAAGAATAAAAAAAAAGATAGGAAATTTGATGTAATGCGTGGAAAAAAGAATGGAGTAAAACTTTTTCCAGAAACCAGTAAAGTTCATGAGGAAGTTGTTTCTGAAACTGCAGTAAGCACCGCCCAACAAAAATTTATGGGAATGGTTCATGCTTATAAGAAGGGTGAAATGGAGAATGCTTCACCTGAAGTTAAAAGGGCAGCAGAAGAAATGAGTGATACTGAAGCAAATAAGTTTGCTTCTACCAAACATGAAGGTCTTCCCAAACATGTACAAAAGGAAGAAACCTCATGTGATTCCTCAGAACCTCAAAGAGATCCTAGAGGTGATTATGCAAAAATTAATCTCATCAAAAACAAACTAAGATCTGGATTGGGAGTTAAGAATCCTATCGTAATGGTTTCTGATGAAGAAGATGTCAAAGAAGGTGCTGGATTGAGTGTTGGAATTTCCAAACTTGCCGGACAACTTAATGCAAATCCAAGAACATCTGCAGAACAAGGAGCAAAAAACTTTCAAAAGAATGTTGCAGATCCAATTGGTAAAGCAGTAAAAGGTGCTGCACGTGCAGTTCTTCAACCTGCAAATATGTCTCCTGAAGCCCAAAAGGCAAGAACAGATAAGTACAAACCTTAATAGTTTTAATATTAAGATAAACCTATCTTAATAGTAGATTTTGAATAAATAATCCAGGTTTAATTCATACGAGGTCATTATGTCAATCGCAGCAATCATCGCTTGGGCAACCGCCAATCAAGCACTTATCGCAACTGTTCTTTTTGCAGTTTCAGAAGCACTTGGTGCAAATCCTAAGGTCAAGGCAAACGGTATTCTTTCACTTATTCTTATTCAGGCACAAAATGCTCTGAAAGCAAAGGGCGCAAAAGATATTACTCCTTGAGTTTTTATTTAAATATTATAAAGGGGAGGCCTAATTGAAGGTCTCCTTTTTTTATAAATATTACTAGAAAAAGAATTATAGGTAAAGCACATGGCTCTTTGGGGCATTTCTACAAGTTCGGAAACGGCGGCGAACAAGTACGCTATTCCAAAATTCCAGCATGAAGTGGACCGTAATAGAAGTCCATGGAATACTTTTGCAGATGTTCGTGGTTGGATTCAGAGAAGATATAAAACAAAAGAAAATTCTGGACTTTCTACTCGCTATTTTGACGAAGTTTTAGTTCCAGTTGTTGGATTGAATAGTACTGGTAATTTGGGGGGAACTACTGGCATTGGTACTGCCAGTCCAGTTGCAGTTTTCTTTGAAGATCCTAACAAAGCATCACCAATTTCTGTTGGTGGTGGTGGAACTACTGGTATTGCTACAAATACTACTGGTTATGTTCATGTAGTCTTTAATGAACTTGTTTTTGCTGGTGCAGGATCAACAATTCTTATTCGCACTTTTGATGCAAACGATGCTAACGAATCAACAGCAATTGTTGGAACTGCTGCATCAAATACTGGTACTCAATATGCTTGGGCAGGACCTGCTGCAAGTCATGGATCACCAAATGTTTATACAAACTTCAACGGTCAGATTACTAACAGAGTAGCATTTTCATTCACTACACCAAGTGTAGGTCTTACTACAAACGTTGTATTCTTAACGACAGTTGGACCAAATAATCCTTCTGCTGGTTCAACTACTATCTTTGTTAGTTCGGTTGCGGGTGTTTCTATTGGAAGTTCTATCAGTCATATTAATCCTGTAGCGGGTCTTGGTACAGTATTTACGAATGTTCCTGTTGTTGCTGTTGGAAATACTTTTGTTCAGATCGGATCTGCAAACACGAGTTCAGTACCAATTCATCCCTTTGCCGCCATAAGATTCAGCACCCGTACAACTGCAACAAAACTGAAAATTGATATGACCAAAGGATTTGTCGGTGTAATTACTGACGGATCAAATGGTGTCGGCGTAATTAGTTCATTCACCTCACAATTTGGAGATGTTATTCTTCGTAATGTTGGTGGTGCAGGAACTACCGCAGCAGTTGGACTTGGAACTACTACATTAACAGTTAGATAATATATGAGATTTGATGAATTGAATGAGGATAACTATCTGTTATTTGCTATAAAATTCTACGATAATCCTCAGGCAGTCACCAAAGACGATTTTGAGGATGATCTAAAAAGAATAAAATATGTAAAACGGTTGTTGAAACGATATAAAAATACTGGGGTGCTTAAGACTCATTTGATTCTTAATCACCTCACTGTATTATTTAATGTTTTTGATGATGCCACAGTTCCTTTACTTTTCTATAACTTAGAAAAAGACCTTTGGCCATATATTAAAAGTTTTTTGATTTTCTTAAATAGACTTCCAGAATATCCAAAAACTGAAATTAATGTTATAGAAGAAGATTCTGAGTGTTCATTACAGTTGCAATCAATCTAATGGAAAGCAGAGTAGATAAGATTATTAATATTATTAGATCTCTTAAAGAGGAAGGTATGGTAAGTGGTGCTCCCACCACTAGTCTTACTAGTCCAACCGATGGTAAGGGGCATATTGCTGGTACAGTAGAAGCAGGTGATAATCCTCCAGTAAGAAAGGAGAATAAATACATTTATGGAGCGGGATTCCGCAAAAATTGGTTACAAAAAAGAACCCCACAACAATAACCACTCCAATGTACTCACCAACTCAGACAATAGAGACAAAAGTAGCGATTCTTGAAGAAAAGATTCATACTACTGATCAGTTGATGCAACGCATCGACAGTGCTATTGAAAAGTTGAGTGAAGTAAATGCAAATGTGACTAAAATGCTCATAGTTCATGAGCAAAAACTTGATAATAGTGAAAAAGTAGATGCAACATTATTTTTAAAGATTGATCAGTTAAGTAATAAAATGGATACTGATCACACTATAGTATTAACTAAATTGCAAGGATTGGAGAAAAAAGTTTGGATAGGTATTGGTGCTCTTGCCTTTGCATCTTTTGCAATTAATAATTCGGAAATAGTTAAACATGTCTTGACACCAACTCAAGACAATGGTAGAATAGAAAGAACAAAGTAAATACTTTTATAATGGATCTGATTGACTCCAAGTATATTGGACTTGTATCCTCACGTCTACACAAGTTTAAGAGAGTTAAGGTAGATCTTTTTACATTTAGATGTCCAATTTGTGGCGACTCTCAGAAAAACAAAAATAAGACACGGGGATACATCTATACTGTCAAGAATAATACGAACTTCAAGTGTCATAACTGTGGAGCAAGTTTATCATTCAATAACTTTCTCAAACAGATAGATCCAACACTTCATAAACAATATACACTTGAAAAGTTTAAGGAAGGTCATACTGGCAAAAACTTTGTAGTTGAAGAACCAAAGTTTGAGTTTAAAAAACCTACTTTTAAGAAAAGATTAGATTTGCCTAAGGCTTCCGAAAATCCAATTTCTAAAGAGTACCTTGAGAAAAGACTTTTAAATCCTGATAAGTTTTATTTTGCTGATAAATTTCAATCTTGGGTTAATACACAAAAACCTACATTTAATAATATTATAAGAGATGAAAGTCGCATAGTGATACCATTGCATACCAGAGATGGTCAAATTTTTGGTTTTCAGGGAAGAGCAATAGGTGCTAGCAAAGTTAAATACATTACAGTGATTTTGGATGAAAGTATTCCGAAAGTTTATGGATTGCATGAGGTGAGTACTGAAAAAAGAATCTATGTTACTGAAGGACCTTTTGATTCGACATTTGTTCAAAATGCAATTGCAATGTGTGGATCTGACATTAATCTTGATAGTCTTAATTTGGGAGACGATATTGTATATGTTCTTGATAATGAACCTCGCAATAAGGAAATCTGTAATAGGATATCCAAACTGATTGATTTTGGGAAAAGTGTAATTGTCTGGCCAAAAGCAGTTCAGCAAAAGGATATCAATGATATGATTCTCTCTGGACTTTCTATTATGGATGTGTTAAAATCAAATACATATAAAGGGCTCGAAGCAAAAATCAAATTCAACGAATGGAAGAAGGTATGAGTAACGGAACACGGGTAATTAAGAGAAACGGATCAGTTGAAAATCTTGATTTAAATAAACTTCATCTAATGGTAGAAGAAGCATGTAGAGACCTTGCTGGAGTATCAGCATCACAAGTTGAGATGAAATCTGGAATTCAGTTTTATGATGGAATTACTACTGGAGAAGTTCAGGAAATTCTAATTCGTTCTGCGTCTGATTTGATTGATCTTGAGCACCCTAATTATCAGTTTGTCGCCGCTCGTTTATTACTATTTGCTCTTCGTAAACAGTTGTTTGGTCGCATGTATGAGTTTCCAACTGTTTTGGAGCATACTAAAAAATGTGTTGATCTTGGAGTTTATGATGCAGA
>Ga0114969_10005271_pt1 | contig 10161 bp, 10 predicted proteins | sample M_130807_MF_Meta_FD_87316 | JGI IMG/M metagenome (GOLD analysis project Ga0114969, IMG submission 87316) | Freshwater microbial communities from Lake Montjoie, Canada to study carbon cycling - M_130807_MF_MetaG | ecosystem: Environmental > Aquatic > Freshwater > Lake | place: Lake Montjoie...
CAGGCAGATCTACGGCCGACCGCATGTGCTTCCCGTCGACGAGCAGCACCCGATCGAGCCGGTCGACGTGAACGGCATCTCGCAGCACGCGGCCGAGCAACTCCACCTGCTCTATGCGCGGGTCTACGGCATGAGGACGTGTTCGCTGCGGCTCACCAACGTCTACGGGCCGCGGCTGCGCCTGGCCGACAGCCGTCAGGGCGTGCTCGGCGTCTTCCTGCGGCTGGCCCTCGACGGCGATGTGATCCGAATCTACGGCGACGGCTCGCAGTTGCGCGACTTCCTCCACGTCGACGACGTGGTCGCGGCGCTGCTCGCCGCGGCCCTCGAACCGGCGGCCGTCGGCGGTGCCTTCAACGTGAGCCACCACGAGGTCCTGAGCCTGGGGGCCGCCGCCGAGGCGATCGTCGTCGCGGCGGGAAGCGGTCGCACCGAGTTCGTGCCCTGGCCGCGGGACCGCGCGGCGATCGATATCGGCGATTTCATCGGCGATGCCGGCAAGGCGCGACGCGTGCTCGGTTGGCAGCCGCGGATCAGCTTCGCCGAGGGGATCCGCTCGACCATCGAGTTCTACCGGGAGCGCCGCGCTTGGTACCTCTGAACGACCTCCGCCGCCGCATCGCGGCCTGCCAGCCCGAGATGGGCGCCGCGGTCGCCCGGGTGCTCGCCTCGGGGCGACTGCTGCTCGGTCCCGAACTCGAGGCCTTCGAGCGCGACTTCGCGGCCTACGTCGGGCGCCGGTTCGCGGTGGGCGTCTCGTCGGGGACCGACGCGATCTCCCTTTCACTCGCCGGCCTCGGCGTCGGGCCGGGCGACGAGGTGGTGGTGCCGGCCTTCACGGCTGTGCCGACGCTGGCGGCGGTGTGCGCGCTCGGCGCGGTTCCGGTCCCGGTGGACGTCGATGCCGAGACCGGCGCGATCGACCCGGCCGCAGTGCGGGCGGCGCTCGGGGCGCGCACGCGCGCGATCGTCCCGGTCCATCTCTACGGCCGGCCGGCCGAGGAAGAGATCGCCGAACTCGCAGCCTTCGGGTTGCCGGTCGTCGACGACGCGGCGCACGCCCACGGCGCGCTCCGCGGTGGCCAGACCGCTGCGGCCGCCTACAGTTTCTACCCGACGAAGAACCTCGGCGGGATCGGCGACGGCGGCGCCGTCGTGACCGACGACGCGGCGCTCGCCGACAAGGTCCGACTGCTGCGCCACCACGGTATGCGCGAACTCTACGTGCACGAGGAGATCGCGACGAACGCGCGCATGTCGGAGATCGAGGCCGCAGGCCTGCGGGTCGGACTCGCCCGGCTCGACGCGGGCAACGCCAGGCGCCGCGCGATCGCCGCCCGCTACCGGGATGCGGCGCCGGGACTGCGCTGGCACGTCGGCCATCCGGGCCACGTGTACCACCTCTGCGTGGTCCGCGTCGGTGATCGCGAGGCGTTTCGGGCGAGCGTCGGATTCGAAACCGGCGTCCACTACCCGCGCGCGGCGACCCGGCAGCCGGCCTACCTGCGGTTCGCGCGCTTCGCCTGTCCGCGCGCCGAGGCCTGGGCGGCCGAGTGCGTGAGCCTGCCCTGCTTTCCCGAACTCTCCGACGAGGAGGTGGCCGAGGTCTGCGGGTTGCTCGCGGCGGTCGGCGGTGCCGCGGGGGCCGGATCGGCAGTCGCATGACCACGGGGTCTCCGGGCATCACGGCGTTCTTTCCCTGTTACGACGACGCGCCCACGATCGGCGGGCTGGTCGAGCGAGTGGCGGGCGTCCTCGAGGAACTCGGGATCGACTACGAGGTCATCGTCGTCGACGACGGTTCGAGCGACGACTCCGTCGCGCGGTTGCGGAGCCTGCAGGAGCGGGTGCCGCGCCTGCGCATCGTCGAGCATGGCACGAATCGCGGCTACGGCGGTGCGCTCCTCTCGGGCTTCGCCCATGCGACGAGGGAGTGGGTCTTCTACACCGACGGCGACGGCCAGTACGACCCCGCCGAGATCCGTGGGATGATCGCCTGCATGGGCGACGACGTCGATATCGTGCAGGGTTGGAAGATGCGTCGCAACGACCCCTGGCCGCGCCGACTGATCGGGCGGCTCTACCACCACGGGGTGCGCCTGCTGTTCGCGTTGCCGGTGCGCGACACCGACTGCGACTTCAGGTTGATCCGGCGCTCACTGGTCGAGCGGGTGCACCTCGAGCACTCGAGCGGCGTGATCTGCGTCGAGATGCTGCGCAAGTTCGGCTCGGCGGGCGCCCGTTTCGTCGAGGTCCCGGTGCATCACTACCCGCGCATGCACGGGCGCTCGCAATTCTTCCGCTTCTCGCGCGTCGCACGTTCGCTGGGCGACCTCGCCGGGCTCTGGATCTCGCTTGTCCTGCTCGGCGGCGGGGCGCGCGGGCCGGCGCTGGAGGCTTCGGGTTCTGACCGACCCGGGGGGGAGGGCCCCCGCACTGGAGCCGGCTGAGTACCGTCGCATGGCGGATGCCGAGGAGCGCCACTGGTGGTACCCGGCGACCCGCGAGTTGCTGCGCGCCTCGCTCGAACCCCTGCTGCAGCCCGGGGCGCGCGTCCTCGACGCGGGCTGTGGCACCGGGTCGGCCGGCGGCTGGCTCGGCGATCGGTTCTCCGCCTGCGGGATCGACCCCGAACCGCTCGCCCTGGACTTGTACCGGCGCCGTCGCCCGGGTGCGCGGCTCGTGCGCGCCGGGATCGAGGCGCTGCCCTTCGCTGCGGAGAGCTTCGACGCGGCGCTGGTCGTCACCGTCCTCTACCACGAGGCGGTCGTCGATCCGCAGCTCGCGGTCCGGTCGATCGCGGCGACGCTGCGCCCCGGCGGCGTCCTATGCCTGCTCGAGCCGGGGCTGCGGCGGTTGCGCCGCGGGCATGATCGCGTGACGCGCACCGCCCGACGCTTTGCGCCCTCGGACCTTCGCGCCCTGCTCGTCGGAGCCGGTCTCGAACCGCTGCGGGTGACCGGAGCCTACGCCTTTCTCGTGGCGCCGGCGTGGATCAAGTCGATCCTCGAGCGCGGCCGCTCGACGAGCGACCTGGAGGAGGGTGGCTGGCGCGGCGACCGCCTGCTCGCGGCACTCGCGGCGCTGGAGCGCCGCTGGCTCGCGCGGCGCGATCTTCCCGTCGGACTCTCGGTGCTCGCGCTCGCGCGCAAGCCCGCGGGATGAGATGCCCGCTCAGGCGGGTGTCGCGGATCCCCAGTAGGTCCAGGTCATCGGACGCGGCCCCGGCACGTACATCGTATCGAGGCGGGAGAGATCGAAACCGGCGTCGCGGATCAGGACGTCGATCGGACGGTTCAGGTTGCAGCCGCCTCCGATGCGGCGCCAGAGCGGATTGAGCCGGTCCTGCCAGCGCCGCACGCCTTCGTCGGGCGCGCGACCGTGTTCGGAGAAGAGCAGCCGGCCGCCGGGCCTGAGCACCCGGCGCATCTCGGCAAGGGCGCGCTCGATTCCGGGGATCGTGCACATCGTATAGGTGCTGACCACGGTGTCGACCGACGCGTCGCCGAGGGGAATGCTCTCGCCGCCGAGCGGGATCCACTCCACGTCGAGGCCGGCCTCCCGCGCGCGCGTCCGTGCCATCTCGCGCAACTCCGACGACGGGTCGAGCCCGATGATCGCCTCGACGCGATCGCGATCGTAGAGCGCGAGGTTCAGGCCCGAGCCGATGCCGATCTCGAGGACGCGGCCGGTCGCTTCGGGAACGACCTTGGCGCGCTGGCGCATGATCGGCTCCTGGCGCATGACGAAGTCGAGCACCGGCGGCAGGACATGACGTTCGTAGAAACTGGCCACGGCCGGACTTTGGCGCGTCGCGCCCGCCGCCGCAACCGCTGCTGCCGGGAGGGTGGCGGCGCCAGGGGCCGTTGCGCCAGTGGCAGCGCGGGCTCTTCCCGTCTCCGGTGCGGTTGACCGTGCGACGGCCCCTCGCGTACACCGCACTCGTGGTGCGGGCGACGGCGGCGACGATCTTCGCGGGCACGATGCTGCTGGCGGCCTGCACGCGAGTACCATCGGGCGAGTCGGGCGGCGCACCGGGCCGCACCCCTGCACCCGACGATCTCACCGGGTGGACCGCGGTCCTCGCCCGCTCCGACGTGTACGACTTGCAGCACGCCTCGGCGGCACTCGTGCGGATCGGTCCTCCCGCCATCCCGAACCTCGAGGCCGCACTCGCCGACCGGAGGCTCGACGTTCGACTCGCGGCGATCCGCGGACTCGCCGCGCTCGGAGCGCCCGCGACCTCGGCCCTCGGCCGCGGTCTCCGCGATTCCGACTCCGGGGTCCGGCGCATCGCCTGCGACGCGCTCGTCGCGATCGGCCCCTCGACCGTGGAGCAGTTCCGCGCGGCCCTCGGCGCGCCCAACCACTCGATGCGCGAGGCGGCCGTCGCCTGCGCCGGCCGCCTCGGCGACGCGGCCGCTGCACTCCTGCCGTCGGTGCTCGGGGATGCCGACGGTCGGGTGCGTGCCGAGGGCATCGGCGCGGCCGTCGCGATCGGCTCCGCGGCGCTTCCCGCCCTCGAAGCCGCCCTGCCGTCGCTCTCCGGCGGTCAGCGCAACGCGGTCGAGCGGGCGATCGCGGAGATCCGGGAACGTGGCGGGGCGCGTCCGGCCGCCTGAAGGCGAGCACGCCGCGGGTGATGCGCCGCGGGCGCGCGCCCTGCGCCTGTGCGCGGCGATCCACCGCCACAATCATCGCTACCACGTCCTCGACGATCCGGAGATCTCCGACGCGGAGTTCGATGCGCTCGTCCGCGAATTGCGCGCGCTCGAGGAGGAGCATCCGGACCTGTGCACGCCCGACTCGCCGACCCGGCGCGTGGGCGGTCCGCCACGCGAGCGCTTTGCAAAGCTGCGCCACCCGGCGGCGATGCTGAGTCTGGGCAACGCATTCTCGGCCGAGGACCTGCGCGCCTGGCACGAGCGGATCGCGCGCCTCCTGCCGGCGGGCTCGGCGATCGGGTTCGTCGCCGAGCCGAAGATCGACGGGCTCACCGTCGTCCTGCACTACCGGCAGGGCTGCTTCGAGCAGGGCGCGACGCGCGGCGACGGGGAGGTCGGGGAGGACGTCACTGCGAACCTGCGCACCGTGAAGTCGCTGCCGCTGCGCATCCCGGTCGATTCGCGGGCGGGCGAAGCCCCGTCGCGGCTCGTCGTGCGCGGCGAGGTCTACATCGGGCGCGAGGACTTCGAGCGCTTCAACGAGCAGCAGGCCGCGGCCGGCGAGCGGCTCTATGCCAATCCGCGCAACTTCGCGGCCGGATCGCTGCGCCAGCTCGACCCGACCGTGAGCGCCGGCCGTCCGCTGCGGCTGTGGGCCTACCAGGTCGTGGCGCAGGAGGGATTTGCCGCCTCCTCCCAGCACGAGGCGCTCGACACACTGCGTCGGCTCGGCTTCCCGGTCTCGCCCGACGCGCGTCGGCTGTCCTCGATCGACGAGGTGATCGACTGGTGCGAAGAGTTCGGGCGGCGCCGCGCGGAGCTGCCCTACGAGGTCGACGGTGTCGTGCTCAAGGTCGACGACCTCGCCCAGCAGGCGCGGCTCGGCGAGGTCGGCAACGCGCCCCGCTGGGCGATCGCGTTCAAGTATCCCTCGACCGAGGTTGTGACCCGGCTCCTGCGCATCGGGGTGAACGTTGGTCGCACCGGGGTGCTCGTACCGTTCGCCGAGCTGGAGCCGGCCAACGTGGGCGGCGTCGTCGTGAGCAACGCGACCCTGCACAACGCCGACTACGTCCGCGAGCGCGACATCCGGGAAGGTGACCGCGTCGTCCTCAAGCGGGCCGGCGAGGTGATCCCCCAGGTGCTCCGGCCGGTGCCCGAGATGCGCACCGGCGAGGAGAAGCCCTTCGCGATGCCGGACTCCTGTCCCGCGTGCGGCGAGCCGGTGCACCGCGACGAGGAGGAGGTGGCGATCCGCTGCGTGAACTCGGCATGCCCGGCGCAACTCGTGCGCTCGGTCGAGTACTTCGCCTCGCGACCGGCGCTGGACGTCGACGGGTTCGGGCCACGCCAGGCCGAGCAGTTCTGCGAGGCGGGACTGGTCGCGGACGTCGCGGACGTGTTTTCGCTGCACGCCGAGGACCTCTCGCGCCTCGAGGGCTTCAAGGAGAAGCGCATCGAGAACCTGTTGCGTGCGATTGAGGCGGCCCGCCATCGCCCGGCGGCCCGCCTCCTGACCGCGCTCGGCATCCACGGCGTCGGTGGCACGGTGGCCGAGTTGCTGGTCGGGCACTTCCGCTCGATCGACGCGCTGGCCCAGGCGAGTCTCGAGGACCTGCAGTCGGTGGTAGGGATCGGGCCGATCCTGGCGCGCAACGTCGCCGAGTGGTTCGCGAGCGCCCGCAATCGCCGGGTCGTCGAGAAATTGCGCTCGGCCGGCGTGCGGATGGCAGAGGAGCGCCGGGCGAGTCGCCCCGACGGGCCGCTTGCCGGCCTCTCCTTCGTCATCACAGGGACGCTGCCCAACCTGAGTCGCGAGCGGGCGACGGAGATCGTCTGCGAGGCGGGGGGCAAGGTGTCGGCGACGGTCAGCGCGAAGACCGACTACTTGGTCGCGGGCGAGTCCGCGGGCAGCAAGCTCGACAAGGCGCGCAAGCTCGGCCTCGTCGTGATCGACGAGGCCGAGCTGTTGCGCCTAGCGGGCCCGGACGGCGGCTGAGCTTCAGCCGGCCGCCTGGACCGAGATCTTGCGCGGCATCGCCTTGCTCGCCTTGGGAAGCGAGAGTCGCAGGATGCCGTGCTTCATGGTGGCGACGATCGCGTCGCGGTCGATCGCGTCGCTCAGAGTGAAGCTGCGGCGGTACTCGACCGGCGACTCCTGGCCGAAACGGTGCTCGTAACCTTCGGGAACCCGCGGCTCAGCGTGCGCCACGAGGTTCAGCAGGTTCTTCTCGACGGTGATCTCGACGTTCTCCTGGGCGACGCCCGGGAGGTCGGCGATCACGAGGAACGCCTCCTTGGACTCGGCGACGTCCACGCGGGGGGCGTGAACGACGCGCGTGCGGGGCTTTGCGCCACGGGCGGCCTCGGCTTCACGGGCAACGGGGTTGGTGGTCGTCTGGTTCATCTCGTTCGTCCTTTCGGAAGTGGGCTGAATGGTCGTTTTGCCTTTCAGTGGGCGAGGACTTCGATCTTGCGCGGGCGGGCGTCGTGCGCCTTGGGAAGGGTCAGCCAGAGGATACCGTCCCGGCACTGCGCGACGACTCCATCGGCGTCGACCTTGAAGGGCAGGCGCAGGCTGCGCCGGAAGTCGCCGTGTCCGCGCTCGCGGCGCAGGACGTCGACGCCGGGGCTGGCTTCGTCGGCGCTGCGGGTGCCCGAGAGGGTGACGGTCTCGCCGACCACCGAGACGTCGACCTTTTCGGGATCGACGCCCGGCACCTCGGCCGAGAGCAACGCGCCGTCGTCGTTCGTCCAGACGTTCAGCGGGGGGTGGCCCGGTGCATAGGAGTCGTTGCCATGCGCGAGCAGGCTCGCGAAGTCGGATTGCATCCGCTCGAGTTCGCGGAAGGGATCCCAGGGGCGGAAGGCTCTCGTCGCGAAAGTCATTTGGTCGCTCTCCTTGTCCCCGCAGGGGCCTTCGTGGCGACTTCGGGGAAGTTGTTTTTCGTGCCGCGGATGTAAGTCCGAACCGCTTGCTGTCAAGCAGAGGGCACGCGTGCGCAGCGACCGGCGCCCGCGTGCAGCGACGTGATCGTGCGCACGCAAGCCTCGCCACCGTCCGCGCCGCGGGTGCACGGCGGACTCGGACGAGGCGCGGTGCGCGTTGAGCCTCGCCCGCGTCTCGCCTATCCTTCGCGCCATGGTGCTGCTCGAATCGAAAGCTCCCGATCTCGGTCGTCCTTGTCCCGATTTCGACCTCCCGTCGGTGGATGGCGGACGGCTGCGCCGCGACGACCTCGCCGAGCGCCCGGTGCTCGCGGTGCTCTTTCTCTGCAACCACTGTCCCTATGTGAAGGCGGTCGAGGATCGGATCGTGGCCCTCGCCCACGAGTTCGGGCCGCGCGGCGTCGCGATGGTCGGCATCTGCTCGAACGACCCGACCGACTATCCCGACGACGCACCGCCGCGACTGCTCGAGCGCTGGCGCGCGAAGGACTACCGGTTTCCGTACCTCGTCGACGCGAGCCAGGACGTTGCCCGCGCCTTCGGTGCGGTCTGCACGCCCGACGTCTTCGTCTTCGACCAAGAGCGCCGCCTCGCCTACCACGGGCGGATCGACGACGACTGGAAGGAGCCGGCGCGGGCGACCACCCGCGAACTCGGTGACGCCTTCGAGGCCCTCCTCGCGGGCCGACGGCCCGCCGCCGACCAGAAGCCGACGATCGGCTGCTCGATCAAGTGGAGCAAGGGCTGAGCGCAGGTGCCTTTGCCGCTTCGCCGGTGCGGGCAACCCCTCAGCGAGTTCCATCCGTCGCTCGAAGCTCGCCGGCCCGTAACTGGCGCATCGGTTCGGAAGCGGCCCGGTATAGACCGGCAGGCGCCGAGTGGCTAGAGTTCAGGACAGGCATCGCTCCGGGCAGGCCGGGGCGGGATCACGAGGCCTCCCATGACGACCTGGTACTCCTTCCCGGTGACCCTCTCGGTGGCGATCCTCGTCGCGGCCTGCAGTCGTTCCCCACGCCTCGACATGAAGGACCCGGAGTCCTTCTCGAAGTCGGCTGAGGCGATTCGCGAAGCTCTCTCGGAGGAGCAGATCGCACGATTGCAGGAAGCGACCGCGGTGGTGATCGCCGACACGGTCAAGCCGCCACCCCCGCTCCTGAAGATGAAGCCCGAGCAGTGGGCGGCGATCCGCGAGCGGCTCGACGGCAAGACGCCGAGTCAGATCATCGCGCTGGCCGACGAGATCCGGTCGCGCGACGCTGCTGCGGCGGCGGTCCCGGCCGGGGCCAACTGACGGCACACCACGCGCGGCCGGTCGTCGCGGCGTAGGCGAAGCCGGCGAGCCCCTCGGCGCGCGGCCGGCGGCCGGCGCAGAGCGGACGCAGAGCGGGCGGCTTGCCCCCCCCCGGTCGCCGGATGTCCACGGGCGAGGCCGGTGCGTGATCCGGGTGGGCGGGACCCTCCCGATTTCCCTCTCCGTCCGCTATCGAAGCGGGATGCCCCAGTTCATCTACACGATGCGCGACCTGCGCAAGGTCTACCCGCCCGACCGCGTGGTCGTCGACGGGATCAACCTGTCCTTCTATCTCGGCGCGAAGATCGGCGTGCTCGGCCTGAACGGCTCGGGCAAGAGCACGCTGCTGCGCATCATGGCCGGACTCGACCGGGAGTTCTCGGGCGAGGCGCGGCTCAGCGACGGTTACTCGGTCGGCTACCTGTCGCAGGAGCCCGCCCTCGACCCCGGCAAGACGGTGCGCGAGATCGTCGCCGAGGGGGTCGCACCGATCCGAGCACTGCTCGACGAGTTCGAGGACATCTCGAACAAGTTCGGCGAGCCGATGAGCGACGAGAAGATGGAGAAGCTCCTCGCGCGACAGGCCGACCTGCAGGACAAGATCGAGGCCGCCAACGCCTGGGAGCTCGACCGCACGCTCGACGTGGCGATGGACGCGCTGCGCTGCCCGGCGGCCGACGAGGGCACGGCGCACCTTTCGGGGGGCGAGCGCCGCCGGGTCGCGCTCTGCCGGCTGCTGCTGCAATCGCCCGATCTTCTGCTGCTCGACGAGCCGACGAACCACCTCGATGCGGAGTCGGTCGCCTGGCTCGAGCGGTTCCTCTCCGAGTACAAGGGAACCGTCGTCGCGGTCACCCACGACCGCTACTTCCTCGACAACGTCGCCGGCTGGATCCTCGAACTCGATCGCGGCCGCGGCATCCCGTGGGAGGGCAACTACTCCTCCTGGCTCGAGCAGAAGCAGAAGCGGCTCGCTCTCGAGGAGAAGCAGGAGTCGGCGCGGCAGCGGACGCTGTCGCGCGAACTCGAGTGGGTGCGCCTCGCCCCGCGCGCCCGACAGGCCAAGAGCAAGGCCCGCATCGCGGCCTACGAGAAACTGCTCGCCGAGGGGCCGGGCGAGCGCATCGGCAAGGCCGAGATCGTGATCCCGGCCGGGCCGCGGCTCGGCGGCGTCGTGGTCGAGGCGAAGGACGTGTCGAAGGGCTACGACGACCGCCTCCTCGTCGAGGGCCTGACCTTCTCGCTCCCGCCCGGCGG
>Ga0114969_10005275_pt1 | contig 10153 bp, 5 predicted proteins | sample M_130807_MF_Meta_FD_87316 | JGI IMG/M metagenome (GOLD analysis project Ga0114969, IMG submission 87316) | Freshwater microbial communities from Lake Montjoie, Canada to study carbon cycling - M_130807_MF_MetaG | ecosystem: Environmental > Aquatic > Freshwater > Lake | place: Lake Montjoie...
AAATGGTAAAATCTGTTCTATAATTTGCAGACCATCATCCATATTTCGAGCATAGATATTTAATTCAAATTCAATATTATACGGAACATCTTCATATCTATATTGAAATGATACATCATTATCTGTATTAACTTGTTCTTTATATCTTCTATTTATTGAATTTTTCTTTCTTTCAGAATCATATGTAAAAGAAATAATATTAAATCCTATTCTAGGTAATATAGTTTGAACTTGAGTTTTATCTGTATTGAAATTTAAACGATATATAAATTTTTCTTTTCCAGAATATATTAATGGAATTTTTATTTTCTTTATAGTAGTACCATCAACTCTTTCAATGTAAATGTTATTGAATAGAGTACCAAATGCGGTAACAATTTTTCTAATAGTTCCATGATAGAATGTAGTAAACATTAATAATTACCTTCTGAGAATGGATCTTTTTCTGTAAAATCTAAAACACCTCTAGATTCGGTTTCTAGAATATTATTATCTTTTACTTCTTTATTATCTATAATAAAATCGGTTTTTCCGTCATTATTACTATCAACGCTGTCAACTAATTCAGTTTCTATATCATCGATCTTACTAAATCCTGTTTGTATTGTTTCCATTGAGTATTTATATAATTCACAATCAAGTCTGAACGTGTAGTAATCTCCCTGTTGATAAAACATATTTTCGTTTTCTACAAACTTAATTTCATAAAGATTATCAGATACTGTGGCAAGAGGAAGATATATTAAATCTCCTTCAATAGGTCTGTTCATAGGATATAATCTTCCTGCTAATTCTGGAAGTTTAGAGGCTTCTTGATTAAATCTACGCTTAGAAACTATTAATGAGACATTATCTTTAATTTCCATACCAAATTTTGTAATAATATCTCTATCACCTTCAAACTGTTTACTTGTAGATAGATACATCTCTATTGTGAATGAATTTTTTAATTTGCCATGTTGGTTATCACCAAACAATGTATCTACTTTATCTGTGGTTTTAACAACATACACCACATCAATTCCTGATGTTTTTATTACCTCTTCAGTTAAATCTTCAAACAGATTTTGAGTAGGCTTATAATTTTTATTATTAAAATATGGATTTACAGCCATTATTAACCTACAATAAATCCTGGTGGAAGTTCAAACTTACTCTGAATATCTTCTTCAATCTTTGTAACTTCCGATGATGCTTCGCTAAAGATATCTGCTCCGTTAAGAGTTATACCACCTGGCAATTCCACATTACCAAACTTCATCATATTTGATCCCCATTGCTGCTTAATAAGAGCAGTAACATATCGTTTAAGAGTCATATCGTTATAGATATCGGTATATTGTTCTGGATTTAGTATTGAGTATCCGTCAAACATCAAATATTCACCAACAGTACTCAATCCCTTCCAATCCATATTCACATATATTCTATTAGTAACTCTACTAAATTCTATAGTCTTTTCAGGAGTTAATAGATCTTGAAGCATTTGCATATGACCTCTAGTAATATAATAAGTAACCATACTTTGAGTATATCCACCGCCACGTGTTCCAAACAGATCATTTAATGCAATTTGATATTTGGCATCAAACATACCACCACCACCCAAGGTATCAAATAATTGATAACATTTTATCACAGAAATTAAACTCTGACCTGTAGGATCAATTGCGGGTGCTGCCACAATACCATCTGCTTGATTCGCCGCCGTTGGTTCTGTTGTAAGAATATATCCCCGCTCAATATCTATACGAGTTACTTGTTTTCTAATATATACTCGTTCGACCCCATCAAAATGATATTCAGAAAATAATTGTAAAGCATCATCAATTCTATCTTCTAATTGAGCATCATCTACGTTTATTTGGATAACAGGATACCCTAATTTACGTAAACAATACTCTTTTAATCCTTCTCTGGTGGATGGTCTAGACATAAAAAATCTCTCCTTTATTCTTATTTATAAAGGAGAGATTTCTAGTTTTTCAGGATTTACTGACTTATTCAGTAAATAGGAACGAGATCTTTGATAAATCCGCTACTGTTAACTGAATATTGTCGAATTTTGATACTGAAAGAGGTGTCCATTCAATTTCAACAGATGTTTCCAATAACTCGGAAAATTCCTTAAGAAACTTTTCCTTGTTTTCATCAGAAACAGAAACTTCTTTTCCTTCTTCCTTTGAACCAAACTTCTCAACCAACTTGATTCGTTGTTCTTCTACTGTTTTCAATTCATCATTCAATGACTTGAAAACTTTACCTAAATGGTAAGAAACTGAAACTGGAAGAGGAGTTTCTAATACCTTGTTCATAACCTGAATCGAATTATAAATATCAAACAATTTTACTTTCACTGCACATTCTCCTTATAAAGATTACATTATTGTTACTAACATTTCTACAGACCCAAACCAATTGATTTGTTCACCTGTATATTCTACACTTTTTGCTTGCAAAGTCAAGTGTAAATTACCATTAGTATCTATACTGGATACTAGTCTAGGATATCCCTTAATATTGGTTTTATTATTTTCTATAGGATTCATCATGGTTGCAAAATTTGGCTGAAGATTTAATATATTAGAAATATTATTATTTACACATGTTTCATTGTCTAAAACAGAGAAGGAATCAACAAATGTCTGATGCCTGTTCTCGGAACCAAAAGATAACAATTTAGGTATATTATCATTTTCTGTAAAAATAATAGAGAAAGAACCAGGAATATGTCTATAAGTATAGGTCATTCCTGCAGGATCAACTATTGGTTCATTTGGACACGGAACAGGTGCCGCCGTAGTAGTTGATGTAGTAGAGGTAGAAGTGGATGTAGAGGTAGAAGTGGATGTAGAGGTAGAAGTGGATGTAGAGGTAGAAGTGCTAGATGTAGAGGTGGATGTAGAGGTAGAAGTGCTGGATGTAGAGGTGGATGTAGAGGTGGATGTAGAGGTAGAGGTGGATGTAGAGGTTGTAGAGGTTGGTGCTGCTGTAGTAGTTGATGTGGTAGAGGTTGTAGAGGTTGGTGCTGCTGTAGTAGTTGATGTGGTAGAGGTTGTAGAGGTGGATGTAGAGGTGGTTGTGACTGGATTACAACAACCGCCCGCAGATGTGAGTTGACTGCAATAAGAAGGAAAATCAACTGTTCCGAGAGTACTACCTGTTTCAGATTTAGAAGTATTAAATATAAAAACTTTATATGTGAGTGGTGATGCTTTTGAAGTGCCGGTTGAATATAATATTGTAGATGAATTTGGATCACTTATTATATTTGAAGAATAGTATCCGTCATTTTTGATATAACCACTCGTTATTAACGGATTTGTTGTATTAGTCTGAGTACTAGCAGAATCTAACACTACAATAGCATTAGAAACAGTACCAACAGCTGAATTATTATCGGTAACATAAACTTTGTTATTAAGACAAGTAATACCAGATGTATTAACTGTTGCGTAACCAGTAGGAGATGTGGCATAATTAAAAAGAGAAGATGTGCCTGGAAGATTTTTACTATTATCTAATATTTGCACAAAAGAGTTTTGAGATTGTGTTGTGGAATATGCATTTCCACTAGGAATATAAATAAATTTATTATTTGGATTATATGTTATACCACCAATATAATTAAAAATTGTTTGTACTTGTGAACTAGGCGTGTTCGAATTACTAAGAATAAATGATATTGCCTTTGTAGCACCATTTGTCAAAACACCTGTAAATACCATTTTATCTTCATTGAATCCACTACTAAAAGTACCAGACAACGGAATATGAATCATATCACCAATTGCATTATTTACAATTGTACTAAAAAGACTCATAGTTATATCAACTTGATTGTGACCATTTGATGTATCTAATGTAGTAACCACATTACCCACTTGTGGCAAGAAATATAATTTTTTATTAGTTGAATTATATACAACTTTTCTTGCACGTAATACTGTAGCAGTTGAAAAATTAGGAACATCGGTTTTAATTGTGTCATTGGTACAGTCTATAACTATATGGCAATTTCCATTTGACTGATTACCAACACCATAAACACATTGTGTTTGAGGACTATATGCTAGACTTTGAATTGGGCCTGTTAAAGTAGCAATTAGCAATAGTCGAGTTATTTTTCTTGTAGTTAAATCAATTACTGTAACTGCTCCCTGATTTGTTAATGCACCACCTGGAACATCATATTTTCCTGCAACATATAATTTACCATTAGCAACAACCATTGCATTTGGAGTAGAAGAAAGTTTCATTGGTGTAAGATCAATTTCTCCAATAGCACTACATGGATCGGCTCCACATGGAACACAATTAACATCTAGAGTTTCTCCACTTGGTCCTGATAATGTTGTTGTGCTTGTGATTGTTCCAGGACCACCAGGATCACTAGGACCAGCAATTTTACTTATAGATTTTGTTCCTATAAGATTGTATCCTGTGGTAAAATTATAGTATTTGGATCCGCTGTCAACATTTTCTGACATTCCATACATGTCAATGTTCATAGTAATGTATGCTTTTTTCCTACCATTAGTTTTTGGAATAACTATTCCAAAACTCTTTAAATCTGTATATTCGTTATTAGTTACTCCTGAAAATACAAATTTTTTAAAATAAGAACTTTTATTGGATAGTTCTATTTCGGTTAATACAGGATCAGTAACACTTGGAATATCGGCAATATCCAAATAATACTTGCCAATTTCTCCATCTTTTTTCAATTTTAAAACTTTATCTATAGAAGAAGATATTCCTGTAACAGAAATATTAGAAAGATCTTGTAGATTGTATCCAGGATTAGAATTAAATGGTTTTTTTTCTGTCATGTTTATACTGCAGATACTATTAGATCTAGATTACCAAACCAAAGAATTTGTTTACTATTAGTTAATATAGGATTACAAATAATATTTATTTTTAATATCCCACTAATATATGTATAATTTATATAAGGCAAATTTGCAGTGGGTATATTATTGTTAGTTGGATCATTTCCTACCGTGGAAGATAGTGGTTCTAGTGTAAAATTACCATTATCAGTAACAATATTTGCAAATTGTTGTTTCTTCTTTACAGCACGAATACCACTTGTCTGATTATATAACCAGACTACTTTTTGAAAATTATGTCTAGTATTATTACTTTCATCATAGTAATCATTTGTTCCTGTAGTAAATATATGATTATGATAAAACTCTGTTAGAATTTGTTCTTTGGCAAAGAGTTCACCAGACAGGGATATCATTCCTTTTTGTTTTGTAGTTAAATCTAATTCAATTGTGCATATTGTTTTATCTGAATCGGTTTTTACTGTTTGATTTAAAAATACAAATGATTTATTGAAATTATAATCATTAATTTTAAATGTTATATGAGTTCTATTATTCTGATATGTTAAACCAATATCTCTAGGTTCTAGAAAATATGTATTAGATAACTCATCTTTGGTAACTATAAGAACCTTATCATTTTCGGTGATATCGCCATTTATGTCTATGTTAGTTATTGATCCGAGATCGAATCCGTATTTTGAATTAAATTTCATGTTAATCTCTTATAAATGGTAATGTGGTGGTGTAGGCAACAACTATAGGTCTAGTAGTTGATCCGTTAAAAATAACAATAGATGGATCTGGTCGTCTTGGGGTTGGGTAATTTCCCACTACAGATATTACAGGTGATACTATTTTGGTTTTTACCAAAGAATTTGTTTGGTAATTAGTTGGTGTGGTTGATAGTTGAGTATGTTTAACTTTACATACCCATTCAGTAGTAGCAACATGATTATACCAATCAGTTGATCTATCACAAACTTTCATGAAACTGGCAATGAATCCGTCAATTCCACCTAAATTTTCAATTACTGGATAATGAGGAATAGCATGATAATATGGAAAAGCGCCGGCTTTAATTTGAGCATAAAACTTACCATTAGATTTTCTTATAATATTTATTACAGGATAACTATCTAATTCTGTATCACCATATTCAGCACCACGAACAGGAATTACTCTTCCATCAACATTAGGAGTAACAGAGGAATAATCTGGTGTAGCAAATCTTGAAGAATTTAAAGTAAATAATGATACATTGTTTGAAGAATTACCAAATGTATATTCTCCTACTACTTCATCTCTAGTTACTTCATTTCCAGATGTACCTGTTGTATTTTTAAAATTACTGCGTAATGCTACACTCTTTACAATTATTGCATACGAATTTCCAATTAATGCCGAACTAATCATATTAGGATTTAGATAAAATCTAACAACTTGCTCATTCCATGTAGACGTTATTATACTATCGTTATAAATGTTAACAGTTTCATCAAGTGTTAATTTTGTAATATTATCTTTTTGCAAAACCATAGTATGAGCAGCACCACATGAAATATTGGAAATATTATTATATTCACTTCCATTTATTTTAAAAGGAATACTTCCATTTGCTTTATCGCTAACAATCGGATTTCCATTAATATCAGTACCTAGACATTGTCCATTAAAATTTACACCCCAAGAAACAACTGTACCATCATCCTTTAACGCAATTGTAAATCCTTTTGCAGTTGCTCCAGAATCTACAGTACCACCAACAATTTGAATTACATTTGTTAATTCTTTACCCATAATTTGTACATATTGACCAGTTGGAATACCAGTAATTGGATTTCCATTAATATCAGTACCAAGACATTCTCCGTTTAGATTAGAACCCCACGCAATAACCTTTCCATTTTTAATAGCATAAGAATTAAATGTTCCAACATTAATATAAGAAACACCACTACTAGCAGAGGCAGGAACAGTGCATTGCCCGTCGTTATTATCACCCCAAGCATAAACTTTTCCACTAGTATTCAAAGCAAGTGAGAAAAATCTACTACCAGCTATGCTAGTAATATTTGCAAGTTCTGTATCATTTATTTTTACTGGAATGGTTCCATCTGCCGCCACACCAGTAGTTATTAGAGGAACTCCACCAATACCTGTTCCTAGACATTCACCTCGATTATTCCAACCCCAAGCATAAACTTTTCCACTTTTAATAAACAAATTATGAACATCTCCAGCAGAAATTTTAGATACTCCAGATGTTCCATTGGTTGGAACTTTAGCAGCATTCATCCAGCCACCTTGATTATAATTTGCACCATGACCCCATGCAACAATTTTATCACCAACTAGAGCAAGACCATGATGTCCACCTGCAGAAATAGAACTAACTCCCGTTAAAATATCTCCATTAATTGTTACAGGATCTTTTCCATCATAATAATATGGTTCTGGTGTAGTTAATATGGTTCCACTGCTGTTATGTCCTCTACACTGACCCTTATCGTTATTACCCCAAACATGTACTGTTCCATCATTCTTTAACCCCATAGACCATCCGTATCCAGCGGAAATATTAGTAATATTACTAAGAGAATTTGGAATAATTGACTGTCCATAATTAGGTGAAATCCAAGGAATTGGTGGAACAACAGTTCCTATACCAAAAGCACCAACACCACCACGTAAATTATTAAACGGTGTTATTATTGGTTTTTCACCATTACTATTTAATAATGTGATTATATCGTTTAAAATCTTTGCAGAATTATTTCCAGTAGTAACCTTTTGTGAATATTCATCAAAATGATTATCCGTATCTGTATCTAAAATTTCAATATAAGGATTACCTGTAGTTCTTTTTAATGTGCCAATAAATTTATGATTTTCATATGATTTCACACCATCAGATATATCAACAATTGAGGTATTTAATGTGTACGGACTTGATGTGGAATTATCAATAAAATAGTTAAGATATGAATAATTATTTGCTTGTTCCAATACTTCAGTGCCTGCAGCATCTCTTATATCAGTAGTATTCATTATAACATCTTTATGGCGTGAAAAATCAACACTATCTGAAGAACTTACTATAAAAGAAATTCTTGAATGTCTTTGTGATTTTGGCGTTTGCCACGTAAAAGGAAATTCTGTTATGGCACCAGTGGCATTTAAAACCCAAATATTATCAGATTCATTGTATGTTTTCTTGTTAGGATTTGTATTTTCTATTCGAATTTTATCAATAATATAGGAGGATTTAAAAGTTCCTGATGCCGAATCATATACTACACTATCAGATAACATTGTATAGGTATGATTAGTAAAGTAAAATTCTAAAGAATTCCATGATTTACTTATATCAAAGAATGATGGCATAGTATATGATATTCTAAAACGTTCAGAATCTCCCAATAAACTTTTTGGCATAAGATATGCCCATTGATTTTTTACAACAGATCCTAGTTTCACAGAATTAAATCCGTCTAATAAAATAGTTGGAACATAATCTATTGTTTGCTGAGTAATATCATAATTATTAAAATTGTGTTTTACAGATGTTACAAAATGAACAGTTCCTTGTTCATTGTAAATATAATTTCTTAATGATTCTGTTCCATAGAAGTACCCACCATTAAGCCAATGAGTTTCTCTATTTATAGAGTTTGAGAATCTTCCATCTAGAGTATTATCAGATGATGTACCTAGTGTGTCTTCTGATACAGAATATTTAAGTTTTTTATTCCAATAATATGTACAAAATACATTAGTATTTGCTATATGTCGTGCATCTTGTCCAGCATCCGTAAACGTTGCACCACAATCATCTATTATTCTTTGATATTTACCTAACGGATTAGCGGAAGGAATACCATCAGCGCAATAACCAGCAACATAATGTGTTGGATCAACACCGCCTGATGGTATATTAGCATCATAATTTGTTCTACTTCCAACTCCACTAACTCTAAATGCTGCCGACTTATTAGAAGAATTATTTAATATATTTTCTATATTTATAGAAGGAATTTCTTCTGATACAAAATTATTTTGTGACAAGTTTCTAACAGAATCATTAATATAATTCATTATGGGAGGAATAACTGCAATATTTCCGCAAGATGTTTGATTAGGAATAACGCAATTTGCTATGCATTGTTGATATGTTGGGTAATTTCCTGCAGATGTTGCTTTAATACAATCATTACCATTACAATTCCATCCATATTCACTAATACATGCAGATTCACACACCGTTTTATTGGCGTATTCACCTTCAAGAATGCGACAATTTCCAGCATTATCACAAATAGTTTCTATAACACATTCTTGTTTACCATTTTTAACAACACATTTCCACGGATTTGGTACTTTTGTTGTTGTGCTTGTAGAAGTAGTCGAATATCTTGCTTGTGTTGTAGTTGTTAAACTTTTTGTTGTGGTTGACAGCGGTGATCTAGTAGTAGTTGTAGTAGAATTTCTTGGTTGAATTGTGGTTGTGCTTGTAGTCGGTGATCTTGTGGATGTTGGACACTGAGTACAATTACCCGCTTGTCCTTCACATCTAAAAATATCGCTATCTATTAATAATAATTTTGTAGAATCTGCACAATTATCATACAATGTTATACCAGTAGAAGTTTGTATTGTTATATAAGGTTTGTTAACATGAACCTCACCTATTGGTACCATCTGTAAATTAAATCCACCGCTATTTTTAGCAAATAAATTCTTTAATGTTGTTGATGATAGGTTAAATACAGATTTTCTATCGCAATAACTACCACCATGTATATCACAATTACCTGAAGTAATTGGATAATTATCATTGTTTAAATTTATTTCTCCTAATTGTATTGAAGATACATTTCCTCTAACAGGTAAAAGATTTAAATTCCATCTTGCAAGATTGCAATAATGGTTTCCTAAAATATCACATTCAGGATTTAAACAATCACTACAATCTGAAACTCTTGGACGCATATCAATATGATGATAATATGCAACTGTTATTGTCAGACTAGGAATAATATACGTATTCCAACAATCACAATTAGGAGAGCATGTAGTGGTTTGTGGTACTGTAGTGGTTGTGGTAGGTGCTCTTGTAGTAGTTGATGTGGTAGTTTGCACTCTTGTGGTGGCTGCAGTTGTTGCCGCTGTGGTGGCGGCTGTGGTGGCGGCTGTGGTGGCTGCAGTTGTTGCCGCTGTGGTGGCTGCAGTTGTTGCCGCGGTGGTGGCGTGGGTGGTGGCTGCAGTTGTTGCTGCTGTGGTGGCGTGGGTGGTGGCTGCAGTTGTTGCCGCTGTGG
>Ga0114969_10005280_pt1 | contig 10146 bp, 14 predicted proteins | sample M_130807_MF_Meta_FD_87316 | JGI IMG/M metagenome (GOLD analysis project Ga0114969, IMG submission 87316) | Freshwater microbial communities from Lake Montjoie, Canada to study carbon cycling - M_130807_MF_MetaG | ecosystem: Environmental > Aquatic > Freshwater > Lake | place: Lake Montjoie...
CTCCGGCAGCGCATGCGCTATCTGGATTTGATCCACGGCGAAGGGGTGCGCGATCGGTTTGTGGCACGCAGCCGGATCGTGGAGGCGGTGCGTCGCGTGCTCGCCGCCCGTGGCTACCTTGAAGTCGAGGGGCCAACGCTCCAAGACAGTGCCGGCGGTGCTGCTGCCCGACCATTTAAGACCCATCACAATGCGCTTGATATGCCGCTGGTGTTACGCATTGCGCTGGAGTTGCACTTGAAGCGATTGCTGGTCGGCGGAATGGATCGAGTCTTTGAATTGGGGCGGGTCTACCGCAACGAAGGGGTAAGCACGCGTCACAATCCTGAGTTTACGATGCTGGAAGCCTACGAGTCCTACGGCGACTATCTCACGATGATCGATCTGACTGAGGCAATCATTGTCGAGGCCGCGCAGGCTGCTGGCACGCCCCAGCAATTTGAATGGCTGGGGCATGCAATCGATCTCACACCGCCATTTTGCCGGGCAACGTACGACGACCTCCTCGCCAACGTAACCGGTTGCGATCCAACGCTGCCTGCCAGCGTTGCTCGCACAGCCGCCGCCTGTGGCATCGAGACCAACGGACGCCACGACGATGTGATCAAAAGCGACCTGTTTGAATTGCGGGTGGAGCCGACGCTCAGCGGGCCGATTTTTGTCATCGACTACCCGGCAGCCATCTGCCCACTCACCAAGCGTAAGCTCAATGCTCCGCACATCGCCGAACGATTTGAGCTCTATGTGGCCGGTATGGAACTGGCCAATGCCTACACCGAGCTCAACGATCCTGACCTGCAGGAAGAGCTCTTTCGGACCCAACTGGCGGGCCTGCCTGCGGATGATTCCATGGCCCGAATGGATCAGGATTTTTTGTTGGCATTGCGGCACGGCATGCCTCCGGCCGGTGGCTTGGGCATCGGCATCGACCGCCTCGTGATGTTTCTCACGGCAGCGACATCGATTCGGGATGTGATTTTATTTCCCATTCACCGGCCGCACACGGAAGGCTAAGGCTGCCGATGTACAAACTTCTCCTCTGCTGGCGTTACCTCCGCACACGCTGGATAGCGCTCGCCAGTGTGATCAGCGTTACGCTGGGAGTGGCAACGATGATCGTTGTCAACGCCGTGATGGCTGGCTTCGCCCATGAGATGCAAACTCGCATCCATGGAATCCTTTCCGATATTGTCTTCGAGAGCCATTCGCTCAGTGGTTTTCAAGACCCAAATTGGCACATGGAGGAAATCAAACGCAGCGGAGGGAACTTGATCGATGGGATGACGCCGATGGTGGCGGTGCCCGCGATGCTCAACTTCCAAGTGCGCGGCCAATGGGTGACCCGGCAAGTGATGTTTATCGGCATCGATGAGGCCACCCACGCACGGGTCAGTGACTTTGGCCGCTATCTCCAGCATCCCTTAAACAGACAGCAACTGTCGTTCGGCTTGCGCGAAGGAGGCTACGACACCGTTGATAGTCAGGCCGATGCCCCGGGATCCACACGACCGGCGCTGGAAGGCGCCGGTTGGCCCTACCGGCGCATGCGCGTTGAACGCGAGCGACTGTGGCGCGAGCGGTTGGAATCCCAGTCGGATACGACTCCTGCTGGCGCAGGAGCGGCGGAGAGTCCCTCCCAGCCCACACGCTCGGTCAACGACCAAGTCGAAGCGGTTTTGTCTGCCACTGCTGCGCCAGAGGCAGCGGTGGCACCGCCGTTGGACGGATCGACACCGGCAGCCACAAAAAAAGATCCATTCCGCACAGCGCGACCCGAAGAAGGACGCGTGATGGATCTTGCGCAGGAGCAATTCACCGGCGTCGTACCGGGGATCGGCTTGGCGAGTTTCCGAGACAACACCGGTGTTGACAGGTTTCTTGTGCTGCCGGGCGATGATGTGAAGATCACGTTTCCAACCGCCGGCACACCGCCCAAGGCCGTCAGTGATACGTTCACAGTCGTTGATTTCTACGAAAGCAAGATGAGCGAGTATGACTCGAATTTTGTCTTTGTACCGATCGACCAATTGCAGCGCATGCGAGGCATGATCGATCCGCAAACTGGCATCCCCAGCGTCAACTCTATTCAGATTAAGGTCACGCCCGGGACCAATCTCAACGAATTGCGTGACCGGCTGCGAAAGGCTTTTCCGGCTGAGCTGTATCTGATTTCTTCGTGGCGCGACAAACAGGGGCCACTGTTGATGGCCGTGGATATGGAGATGGCCGTGCTCAATATCCTACTATTTTTAATCATTGCCGTGGCCGGTTTTGGCATTCTGGCGATCTTCTTCATGATCGTTGTCGAGAAAACTCGCGACATCGGCATTCTTAAATCGCTGGGGGCAAGTTCCAGCGGGATCGCGGGTATTTTCTTGGGTTATGGTCTCTTTCTTGGGCTTGTCGGCGCGGGCGCTGGATTGGCCCTTGGGCTGGCGATCACGCTCAACATCAACACCATCCGCGCGGCTGTTGAATGGTGCACCGGGCAGCGCGTGTTCGATCCATCGATCTACTACTTCTTTAAGATTCCCACGATTGTCAATCCGCTGACGATCAGTTGGATCATTGCCGGTGCCGTGGGAATCGCCGTGCTTGCCAGTGTGTTACCTGCCTTAAGAGCAGCGCGTCTGCATCCCGTGGAGGCCCTGCGCCATGACTGATACCGGCCCTGGGAATGCCAGCGGCGTGCCTCCCCTGTTAAGCGTGCGCCAGTTGCGCAAGTCGTACCGCTCCGGCAGCGGCGTGCTGGAGGTGCTGCGCGGCGTCGACTTCGATCTGAATCACAGTGGATTTGTCGCTGTCGTGGGGCAGAGTGGTTCTGGGAAAAGCACGCTGCTACATCTGATGGGCCTGCTCGATGAGCCGGATGCCGGTGAGGTGCACATTGCTGGCATTCGCGTTGACAATCTCCCGGCCGTTCGGCGCGATAAGCTGCGCAACACCGACATCGGCATGGTTTTTCAGTCGTACCACCTATTGCCCGAGTTTAATGCACTAGAAAATGTGCTGGCACCGCTGATGGTGCGGTACAGCGTCTATGAGTGGATGCGGATGAAAAAAGTGGCCCACAGCCAAGCCCGTGCGCTGCTTGAGCGATTCGGGCTGGGCCAAAGGCTGCACCATAAGCCGCGCCAACTCTCCGGCGGCGAAATGCAGCGCGTGGCCATCGCACGGGCACTCATCTCGCAGCCAAGAGTGCTACTTGCCGACGAGCCAACGGGTAATCTCGACGAGGCCAGCGGCACCGGTATTCTTGATCCGCTCTGTGAGTTGAACCGCCAAGATGGGCTTTCTATAGTGCTAGTAACCCACGATGCATCGATCGCGCGGCGAGCCGACAGGATCGTGCGGTTGGTAGCCGGACACGTTGAAATCCTCTAAACAAACAGTGCCTCAATAGTCTGCCACAGCCAGAAGGACCGTTTTCATGCCCCGTATAGTTTTTATGAACGACCGGCTCGTGCCGGAGGATCAGGCCCGCGTCAGTGTGTTTGACCACGGCTTGCTCTACGGGGATGGCGTGTTTGAGGGGTTGCGGAGCTATCAGGGCCACGTCTTTCGCCTCAAGGCTCACCTCGATCGGCTCTGGGAAAGTGCGCGGGCGATTTGCCTAGAGATTCCGCTGTCGCCAGAGGCTATCGCCCAAGCGGTCAGCGACACGCTGGCGGCTAACCATCTACTCGATGGCTACGTGCGACTGGTCGTCACGCGCGGAGCTGGCAGCCTCGGCCTTGATCCCTCCAGAACAAAAAACCCACAGGTGATTGTGATTGCCGACACCATCAGCCTCTACCCCAGCGAATACTACGAAAAGGGTCTGCGGATCGTAACGGCTGCCACGCAACGCACACATTCGGCGGCTCTTTCACCCCGTATCAAATCACTCAATTACCTCAACAACATCATGGCAAAGCTGGAGGGATTGCAGGCCGGTTGTGTCGAGGCACTGATGCTCAATCATAAGGGTGAAGTAGCCGAGTGCACTGGCGACAACATTTTTCTGGTGCGGGCAGGCAGTTTGTTCACTCCCCCGCCAGATGCCGGCATCCTCGAAGGTATCACCCGTCATGCTGTCATGGAACTGGCCCACAAGGCTGGTATCGTCGTCCGCGAAGCCACCCTGGTGCGGCACGATCTCTATACGGCTGAGGAATGTTTTCTAACCGGCACGGCGGCGGAAGTGATTCCGGTGGTAACGATTGACGGGCGTACGATTGGATCTGGCAGCCCCGGCCCAATTACCACGCGACTGATCAAAGATTTTTATGCTCTGGTCCGTTCATAACCAGAAGCATGATCCAGCCGCAGGCGACAAGCTAGTGCCGGTGTTCTTCGTCACCGATGCACTCATAGCGCGACTCGTGGCCAGGTACTTGAGACCGCAGTATCTCGGCGTTGTATTCGTGCACCACACTTGTTTGAATGATGTCACGGCAGTTGGCATTCAGTGGGTGGGCAATGTCCGCGTAGATACGGGGCCGACCTTCTGCGTCACAGGGCAGACGATTGTCTATCAGTTTGGCGCCGCACTGGTTGCAATAGCCTGCCCGCAGTGAATTTTTGAACTGACAGGCGTGGCAGTTGGATGTGAGCTTGCGACTGGGCATGGCCACGAAGGGGCCCTTGGGGCTGCCGATGATTTTAAGATCACGCACCACAAATAGTCCGTCAATCGTAATCGAGCAAAATGCCAGCAAGCGCTCACTGGCACCCTCAATAAGCTTGATGCGAACATCGGTAATTTCCATGCTAGTACCCTCCTGAAAATCGAACGACGAATACGCCGGGCCAGAGTCTTTGCTGTTGGGATTCGGCTGCCTCCAGCCGCGCGGCAATGTGCCGCGCCTCCATGAAGGTGCGCGTCATCGCAAAGCATGCGCTGCCGCTACCGGTCAGCAGCGGTCGCACCGCTCCAGCCCGTGTAAAATCAGCCAACAGCCGCTCGACTTCCGGGCACAGCTCCCGGGCTGGCTGCTCGAGCGCGTTGTGTAAAAGTGAGAGGGCCTCGGAAAGCCGTCCCTGCGAAAGGGCCTGGGCCAGGCGGGTAGCTGTACCGTGCTGTGACACATCGGGGGCGCATCTCGCATACACCGCTGCGGTTGAAAGCCCAACCGCTGGGCAGGCGATCACTGCCCAGAACGGTGGAATAGTCACCGGCTGGATCTGCTCACCGCGACCACTGGCAATCGTCCCACCACCGGCAAAGAAAAAGGGGATGTCGCTGCCAATTGTGGCACCGATGGCCGCCAGTCGTTCACGCGGCCAGTTGAGCTTCCAAGCCCGTGATGCTGCCAACAACACAGCGGCGGCGTCGCTGGAGCCTCCCCCCAAACCAGCACCGGAAGGAATCGCTTTCACCAACTCCACGTCTAGACCCTGCTCGACACCAGCTTCATCGGCAAGCGCCTGTGCTGCGCGAACAACGAGATTGCTGGCATCGCTCGGCACATCGCGCCTGAGCGCAGCAGCCGACGGATGCGCGAGGCGACCACCAAAGATCACACGCAGGTTGATCCCCAAGGCAGTGGTGGCACGAACAGAGAGCGTGTCATGGAGCGTCACCGGCACCATCAACGACTCAATCTCATGGAAGCCATCGGCTCGTTTGCCGAGCACCGCAAGCGAAAGATTGAGCTTGGCGGGTGCGAAAATGCTGCTCGCCGACAGCATGTGTTGATCCCTAGAGCTAGTTGTTTGCGCCACCATCAATGCAAGCCGCCTTCACGCGATAATCGGGCAGGAAAGATTGTAGAAGAGCGAGGAGTTCCCCTTGAAGATATTTATACTTAATAAGAGGGGTAAACGCAATGGCCCCCGGAGGCCGGAAAAGGTGCGTCCAAAGAGAGCCGCTGGCCGCCGCTTGCGAGACTGCGACCATGGGCTGAATCAGCGCCAGTTCATCAAGAAGGCCACCGTCAGGAGGGAGAGCGACAGACCGATACCGATCAGCACTGCCAGCATAATGGCGATCTTCCTACCAGCCATCAGATCGTCACGAATCATCTCCGTGCGCTCGGCCTTTGCAAACATCCGATTCCAAACAGGGAAGGTTTGTTCGTTATAGACCCACTGCGTGCGTTCTTCCGCCGTTTTTTTAGTCATTGTGCATCACAGGCAGGGGAATGATAACCGGGGCTGGGTAATCGAAAAATCGTTGGGGTATGCTGCTGCAATACCATCGCTATCAAGTTTACCCGGCTGGTTCTGCTGCCGCCAGTGGCATTCCCCAAACCATTCTGCTCCCGATCAATCATTCACCGGTGCCCAAATGCTCCTTCCCCAGATCATTCCCCAAACCCCGGCAGATGCAACCGGTAGCCAAACGCTTGAGCACATTCTTGAACCCAGCAGCGGGCTTGCCCTCTGGCTCACCAGCCACCGGCAGCCAGCGTGGCGCGGAAAGGCAATTGATCGCTGGCTCTTTGCGCGTCGATCGCAAACGTTTGCCGACATGACGGACCTGCCGCTTGAGCTTCGCTCCCAGCTCGAGGCGAGCTATCGAATCTGGACAACGTCGATTGTCAAGCACAACTCTTCCGAAGATGGAACTGAAAAACTTCTTCTGCAGTTGCACGATGGGGAGCGGATCGAATGCGTGCTCTTACGCGAACAGGAACGGCGAACCGTCTGCATCAGTTCACAGGTTGGCTGCGCAATGGGGTGCGTCTTTTGTGCCAGTGGCATCGACGGCGTGGTGCGCAATCTCACGACCGGCGAAATCCTCGAGCAACTGCTCCGGTTGGCGCACCTGCTGCCCGCGACCGAGCGGATCAGCCACATAGTCGTGATGGGTATGGGAGAGCCGCTGGCCAACCTCGATCGTTTGCTGCCCGCGCTTGCCACGGCACAAAATCCCGACGGGCTCGGCATCTCGCAGCGCCGCATTACGGTATCGACTGTCGGTTTGCCCAAAGGCATCGACCGTCTTTGCGCCGACAACCCCGGCTACCACTTGGCCGTCTCTCTGCACGCAGCCGAGGATCGGCTGCGCACGCAACTTGTGCCGATCAATAAATCGACAGGATTGGCAGAGATCATGGCCAGCGCAGATCGCTATTGGGAGGCTTCTGGTAGACGTTTGACATTTGAATACGTCTTACTGGGCGATGTCAACGATTCCACCGACCACGCTCACAAGTTGGTGCGATTGCTGGGAGGGCGTGCGGCGCTGGTCAATGTCATTCCCTACAACACGGTGGCCGGACTCACCTATCGCGAGCCAACGCCACACGCACGGGAGCGATTTTTAGAGGTGCTGCGTGCGGCCGGCGTCAACGTGCAGGTGCGACGTCGCAAGGGTGCCCGCATCGATGCGGCCTGCGGCCAACTGCGACGCATCGCCATGCAAAGTGATCCCTTAAGCCAGCCAACCCAATAGCAACACCACTGCCAATACCATGCCCAAAATGCCCCCCAGCCAAACGGCCCAATGAATTGTGCCAAATCGAATTTCGGCCGGGTCTTCGTGGTGAGTAGCAGCAAAAATCAGGCTGGCTAATGCCACCAACGGCAGGCCGAACAAAATGCCCGGCACGCGTTGGAGAAGCGATGCGAATAAGGCGCAGGGCAAGAGAATCATTTCGGGCAACGGTAGCATCATTGATCACGCATCCTTTAGTGTCCTTTGGTGTCTAGTGTCCTTTTATGTCCTTGATCAAGCCATTTTTTTGCCGCGAAGAGCTTGACGATCTTCTTCGGTGGGCGCGCCCAGCGGCCCTGCCCAAGCATCGAAGATGACCAGTACATTGAGCATTCCGGCCAGCATTGTATAGAGCGTACCGATCTCAAAGAATTTTCCCATCCGGTGGTGCCAGATGGAAAGTTGATCGGTGCGGAATTGACGCAGCGGTGGCTTGTCGAAGAAGTCGTCTGCATGGATGTCGGGGTCGTGTTGCACGAGCAAGTCGGCATACTTCTGCGTCACATACTGGCCCTGCGTGAGCGGCGGCGCCATAAAAACACTCGCCAGCAGCGGCTCTCTGGCAGCGCTGTTGAGTTGCAGAGACTGAACGAGAGCTGGCAAGGCCACAACGCCCACGCCGGCTTGGCAAATGAACGCCCAGCGCGTTTCGCCAGGCTTCCAAGAGGCATACACAACTTTACCGTCTCCCAACCACTGCCCCACAAAGAACGTCGCCAGAATAGCCGCCATGCAAAGGCTCCCTTTGTATGTGCGGCCCTGATACAGCTGCCCCAAACCGGGCAAGCACCACGAGAGAATCGCGGCTAGGGCGGGGTTGCGCAAATCAATTGCCGAACCATCATCGGGCGAGATCGCCACAATGCGCGCAGCAGGCTGCTGCACCGGTGGAGAGAATTGTTTGGCCACGAAGAAAAATCTCCCGATAAAAATTCGATTCTGAAGTGTAAGACGATTCTGGCGGTAGCAGAAGTCACTCCCCTCCTCCGTGCCGATATTGAAGAGGATTGATCCGTTTTTACGGACAACGTTTTTTGTTAGCATATTGAATCATGCCCGACTAAACGCGCCATTTGGTTACTCATCATGCGTCGCAGAGTTTGGATTATTACGGCTTTTATGGGCTTGGTCGGCTGCTCGTCGGAGCCAAAAAAACCGGGGGCTGGGCCAAAAAAAAAGCCGCTGCCACGCTCGCGACCGCCAAGGCGTAGCCCAAAGGGTCCGAAGGGGCCTAAAACAATGGGCAATCTGCTACTGGAGAGCTACGTCGAAGATCTGAAAACAGGCACCACCGATAAGCAGATCACTGCCGCCACAGAACTCGGCAACATGGGCACCGTCGCCATAGCTGCTCTGCCGGATTTGGAGTCGCTGACCACCAACCCCAATGCCCGCCTGCGCACAGCGGCTCAAAAGGCCATCCAGGCCATCCAGAAAAAGCCGGGCCGGAAAAACTGATGGCGGCGGCTATTCGCCGTCACCCCCACAGCCGGCGGACGACGCGGACGCGAGGGTTAGAAGCCGTCGCTTCGTCGAGAGTGTCGCGAACGTTTTGAGCAACGTCTACGCCTGAGGGTTGCGCGCTGCTGTCAGCTGACGGGGCCAGTTCTCGCCACGCCCTTTCAACTGTGCCGGCATCGATTTGCGAAAGGCCATCGCCGGCGGCGGCCGCCAGTGCAAGCCGCGCCAACTGACCGACCACGCGGGGCACACCCCCAGCAAAGCGGGTCAGCGTGGCAACCGCATCGGCAGAAAAGATATCCTTTACGCCTCCCACGCGACACAGGGCCTGCGTGAGAAATTCTTGCACATCTCCCGTGCCCCAAGCAGCAAGTTCGATGCGCACAGCCGCCCGCTGGCGAATGCCGTCCGGCAACTGCGGCAAGCCCTGCGGGGTCACCATGGCCACGACCACTGTGCGGGCGTAACGCGGCTCGGCTGCGCCAATCAAACGCAGGATGCCGTCGATGGCGTCCGGCGTTGCGGCGTCGAGATCGTCAAAGACCAGCGCTGTTGGCCGCTCCATGAGTGTGTTTTCACGCAAGCGGTTTTCTAGTTTTTGCCAGAGCCGCAGCGGCTCTGCGCGGCTGATTGGATCCAGCGGCAATCGCTCGAGCAGCAGGGCGATCCAGTCGCCCGGAGCCAACCCGCGCAGCGATAGCATCACTGCCTCGGCACCGAGTCCGCCCAAGCGTCTGACGGCCATCGCGGCCAGATGGCTTTTGCCATAACCTTCCGCCCCGACGACAAGGCCAAATCGCTGCCGCTGCTCGAGGAGCCATTCCAGCCGAGCAAGCGCTTCTATTTGCGGCGCACCGGCATAAAAAGTCGCCGGTTCGAGTGCACCGTCAAAAGGGGGCGCCGTAAAATGCCAGTGTTCGCGTACCATAACGACCGATTTTAGCGGGATCGGTGTTCTGGGTCAGGACGAATACTTCCCGCTTATTTTCGCTGCTAATTAAGCATCTCTCCCGTTGAGGCATCTATGAGTGAACGTTTTTTTATAGACACTTTGCCGCTTGGCAACCAAGCCGTCCTCAAGGGCGACGAGGCTCGGCACCTCACGCGTGTGTTGCGGGCAAAAATTGGTGATGCTGTCCGGCTGTTTAATGGGCGGGGCAGCGAGTGGCCAGCACAGGTGGTGCAGATTGGTCGCGACACCGTGTCGCTTGAAATCGGGGCGGCCTGTGTCGATAGGCCGTCAGACTCTCGCTTGCTCACAG
>Ga0114969_10005281_pt1 | contig 10144 bp, 24 predicted proteins | sample M_130807_MF_Meta_FD_87316 | JGI IMG/M metagenome (GOLD analysis project Ga0114969, IMG submission 87316) | Freshwater microbial communities from Lake Montjoie, Canada to study carbon cycling - M_130807_MF_MetaG | ecosystem: Environmental > Aquatic > Freshwater > Lake | place: Lake Montjoie...
GGTGTTATAATAATAGCATGAACAGAAAAAAGAGATCAGATCGCAAACATATAGTATATTGCATTAGTAACATCATTACTGGCGATTTCTATATTGGTGTGACTCAGGGTTTTAGACAGCGGGACCTAAAGATTCGTGTGCAAAAACACTTTCGCAGGGCTCTGACTGAAGACAAATCTTGGTCATTGTGCAAAGCAATCAGAGAGTTCTCACCATCGGCATTTGACTACAGAATCGTAGACATTGTTCGAGGCAAGACACCTGCTCATGTTTTAGAGCGTGCTTTAATTGGTGAGCACTCACCAACTCTAAATTCGCAGTAACCTGGTGCTTGACAAGGTTACTTAAAGATGTTATAATTTAGTATTATAAGGAGATACAATGAGTCAACACGGTCCTCCCGTCATTATCCATTTGAATGATTGTGAATACAATAAGCAAAATAAAACTATAATATATAGACACACGGATGATTTGAACAACCAATGGCCAGTCCGATTCCCACGTGAGATATTGGTTCGATCCCGTGTCACCAAACGTATAGTTGTATTCAAATCTATTGATCCGGATCATCCTAAATTTGATTATGATCAATGGGATGGAGAACAGCAAGTATATGAACACATGGAGTCTGCTTTAAAGACTGTAGATCTCCTATATATCACAGCACAATGAAATGGAACCTGTATGTTAAACAAAGTAGTTAGAGACGGCAAGGTAGCTATCATAATCTCGCCAGGTTTTGGCGCAGGGTGGTCTACTTGGATTGATGTGGAAGGTATCGAAACGGACCCTGGGTTAGTCGAACTAATCGAGCGGTCGGCGGAACCTGATGAAATTGGGACTTACTGCAAAAATACGTGGGGAGTTAACTTATACTACGGTGGTGCGGCAAACCTCGAAATAGAGTGGATACCCGAAGGAACCGAGTATATAATACATGAGTATGATGGTTCAGAATCAATCGAATTAAAGAAAGATATCAAATGGAGAGTAGCGTGAATATAGATGGACAAATTTTATTTTTAGTAGGATCAATACTGGTATCAATTGGCTTGCTCGCTTTAGGGTGTGCCATTCTAGCATTGAATAATCTTTTTTCTAAATTTTGGAAACCCGTTAAAATGACTATACTGTCGGAACCTATTCGCTTTATGGATCCCAAAGCAATGGAACCTGTCAATAAAACAACGGAACCTAAATTAAAATGACCGAGGGTGCATTAACGCGTTACTTTAAAAGTATTGCGTATCAACCAAAATATTCTATCGGTGATAGAATGTTTGGTCATTGGAACGGCACGCCATTCATTGGTAGTATCGGCAACGATAGGAGTCGTAATGACGGACCTGAATGCACAATACATTTAGATCTTCCTATAAAATATGAAGAAATTATATATAATGTAATTGTAGTGAAACATGATCAGATTAAACCTTTAAAGGAATTTTAATATGTTAAATGAGATTTTAAAATTAGTATTAATGGGTATGAAAGTAATCTTTTATATTCTAATTGCTATTGCCATGGTAAATCAAGACTGGCTTAGAGCAATTGCATTATCCGCAGTAATGATAACCATTATGGTAGACAATCTAAATGCCTTCGATCACGTTTAGGCAATGGCTCCGGAATAGATGGGAAGAACACCGAGAAGAGGTGTTCTATTGGAACACCAAGACTCCAAATTATTCTTTGCACGACTACTTTAATCAATACAAGTGGTGGCTTCGCAGAGAATATAGACATCAATTAAAGGCTACAAAATGAGTATAAAAGTTTCTGTGCCTACCCCCACGCCCCATTTGGATTATACTATACGATATAATCGAGAACGTATTATGCATGAAAAGAAACATCACGATGATCAATTAAAAATTCAGCATCAATATGACGTAAATCTAAAAGAACTACAAGACAAACAAAGAATTGATAAAACCATTGCTGTCAAACAAGAGTTAGATGCGTTGTACATATACGCGGACACGCAAAGAAAGCAGGGTTATAAAGATTATAAATATTTGTTCTACGTAGGCACAACCGTAGACACATACATTTAGGAATTATAATGAGCCAAATAACTGATGATTTGATTGACTTGATTCAATATCATTTTAATATCACAAAACTAATCACACCAGAATCTAGATTAGAATCAGACTTAGGTCTAGATTCTCTAGACAAGGTGGAGATGTTATTGTTTATCGAAGATAAATTCAACATAACAATCTCAGAATATCAAACCAAATATATATCCAAAAGTAAGTTATCTACAGTAAATGATGTGGCAATGATCGTTAAAGTTTTAGTAGCAAATGCAGATGTCAGAACAAGAGTCACTTGAACTATACGATAAAATGAAAGAAAGATGGGGTCAAAAATTACCAGACCCTATCCACGAACCTATTCGGTTTCAATACTATATGAAACTATACTATTATTATAAGGACAAAATATGAATACAATTGGGTTATTTCCCACGCCAGTTGGAATGGACAGTATTGAGAGAGATTACACTAAAAAGGAAATGTCTACATTTGATAAGATAATGGAGACTACTCATAATAATGAGGGAAACATCACAACGGACAACAATTATGTTCTTGAAACACCTGCATTAAAAAAGCTTAAACAGCTTGTTAAAACTAAATTAGATCTTTATATTGAAACATATTATCCGCCTGAGAATGAAAAATTAAAATTTGTCATTACTCAATCTTGGATAAATATATCTCAGCCAAATCAATGGCATCATCCTCACGGACATCCTAATAGTTTATTTAGTGGAGTTTTATATCTTAATGCTGTTCCAGATGTGGATAAGATATTTTTTATAAGAGATGAACCATATCAACGAATTGAATATCCATACAAAGGATGGAATGCATTTAACAGTCGTGAATGGTGGATCCCTGTCGAAACAGGGAGTATTGTGTTATTTCCATCATACTTAAGACATCGTGTTGCGCCCAATCAAAGCGAGCACAACAGAGTAAGTTTATCCTTTAACACATTTGCTATAGGTAAACTAGGTAGAGAAGAAAACCTAACAGGTTTAGATACTACTACCCTTAGTCTTTAAGCTTAAGCTGGAGGAGTCTCTGGGGGAGCTTCAGGTGTGAACTCTTCCCAATTTACTATAGACTCATTCCATCTATAGAACTTAAATGTTTCCCCTTCTGGCAACGGCATAGTCTGTACTGGACGTGCTACAGGGGGCATCCATGAACAAGTTGCTTCATCAAAATTCCACGATTCAAATGGTTTTGGCACATCGGCTTGAAACTTTGCGATTTTCTCTGCTTTTTCTTCAGCAGTGTAATCTATAAGTGTCCATGTGTCTTGCCAAACACCATCATCTCTTTTGGTATAGGTACACTCTACAGTTTGGTATACTCCTGGGAATACGCCAGCATCTGCTTGAGTAATACGTTCAAATTTTGCATACTCCTCATGCTGATGCAGATTGTCTACATCCACGTGCGGAAATGCGTCTCTAAAATTGTCACCCAATATAGGATGTTCAAATGTTTTACCGTCTACGATACGAATATATAATTCCATAATTTTCTCCTTAAGCTAAGTCTGTTTCATCTATATAAAGATTGATACCAGGAAAATGAGTTTCACATTTTTCCCTTATTTCTTCAAGGTCTTTGCCTTGTATTACAAATGAATCTGTTTGTTTATCAAACAGATATAGTTGATCACCATTTTTTTCAATGGTGCATTCAATTATTTTATTCTCCAATGTTGATTTTTGTGCAGAATATAACATAGGTTGTTTAATGGCAAATAGATCAAAATTATTTGCCACTATAACTGCAAGAATCAACAGTACAATTATTTCCATATTATCCTACGTATGGAGTATAATCAATACCTGAGGTTGCTAGAACACCTGTCGTTGCTGGAGCAACACCAACTAAACCAATTGTTTGTTGAAATGCTGTTATATGTGCAGCTGTGTTTAACAGCTGTGTCTGTGTTGAAGTTCCTGAAGCTAACGCATTAATGAATGGTAATGCTTGTGCAATTGTTGGGGCAACACCCATAACATTTGTATATACTAAATTAACAAAATTTGTGTTATCAGTTGCCAATGCTTTGAATTGCGCTGAATTAACAATCGCATCAGCGATGCCCAAACTTGTTGTGCCTGCATCTTCTAAAGCAATACCAATGCCCTCATAAACTTTATTTACTGTTCCGCCGAATGATGCTTTTAACAATGCGTATACATCGCCGGCATTGCCAGTAATATCAAATGCTGTTGCTTTATCAGAGAACACCACACGCTCATGGTCAGCCAATTTGAAAGAAGCGGTTGGATCCAATAAAGAAACAACTGTAATATTCTTATTAGTTAAATCATTAGTAACTGTAAAATCTGTGCTCTTGCCTAGAATTGAATACGTATCAACAGCAGTTGATCCATCTACTTTAATCACAGTATAGTTTATACCATTACCAACTTGACCAGTTCCTACTGTTCCAAATGTTGAAATCTTACCACCGGTTGCAATACTAGAAACTGTAACGATATCAAAATTAGCAGCAGAACCACCCAATGAAGTACCTGCGATTGTAACAATATCACCAACAGCATAATTAACACCTAAATTATTAGGATCAATTACTGTTGTATAAATACCGTTTGTTTTTGTTACATTGAATTTAGCTCCTGTACCTGCACCACTTGTAGTGCCGGTAGCTAAACTATATGTTGTATTGATTGGTACTTGCCCAATTGTTACTGTCGTTGCCATTTATTTTCCTATCATTTTAATATGTGTACGATGCACTCTGCATTGTACTTGTGAGTTATAATACTGATCTGTCTCTAAGACACATCTTACCATTTGTTCTTTAGCTTCTAGATAATTACACAATCCTTTATTTGGACATATGTGCAATATCTCACGACTAAAATTATTTATACCTAATTTTGCAATATCAGCTTTAAGTTCATCAGATGAAGACCAATAATCTTTCCAATCGGATTCGACTTTCAGCCTTTTCTTTTTACCCTTTAATACTTTAGTTTTTCTAAACCAAAATAACTTTTTGCCTATATACTTACGCCCCGTAATTGTGTTGGTAATCAAATAGACGTATCCATAAGCATTTTCAGGGATTTCTTCTAATGGGGTTTTATTGTATAGCCACATAATAATATCGATTTAAATCAATATTTATCATGCTACTTCCCAATAATCTTTGCCATCGGTAAAATTATCTCCTTCATCTCTGGGTGCTACAAAGAAATAATCATCTGGATTCGTCATCACGTCTTCTGGGTTATCTGTTGCTTCTGTATTAGATTTCCCTGAAGCGTGCATCATCTTTGCCTGAATAGCTTTTTTATATCTATGCTCTTCAGATTCATCCCTTGCCATATAATCAGTTTGTCTATCTGAGAATATTTTCTTTTGATCCTCGGTCCATTGCCTAGAGTTAGCACAAGCCCTGCAACAAAATTTACCGGGCTTATTGTGCTCTGTTCCACATTTAGGACACGCCTTCATGTTCTTCGTAATCGTCTTCTTGATCTTCGTCTATACCTGCACCGCAGAATGGACAATGCTCAACTTTATAATAATCCTCGTCAAGATCAAAATTTATCTTGAAGACGGCATCACATTCGACGCACTCGTAATGTTTCCTTTTTGCCATGTTTCTATTCCCCTTCTTTTTGCTTCGGCTTCAAATACTCTCTGACGCAAATCAGAAGAGCTAAAATAATGATCACGTTTGTTAAAGTATAATTCAATATGTCTTTTTAAACAAATTTCTTTACCCGTAAACTCTGTATCTTTATATTCTTCGCCTAAGATACGCACATCAATTGGCAAAGCCATTAGAATGTCTTCTAATTCTTTTTCTGTAGAATATACAATGATCTCATCCACGTGTTTGCAAGAAGATACTTGAATCTGTCTTTCGATAATCGATTGAACAGGACTATTCTTAGTATTTCTATCAAGTGTGGGATCTACTTGTATAGCTGCAATTAAATAATCACATTGTCTTTTTGCTTCTTCCAACATCACCACATGCCCCGCATGAAAGAGATCAAAGGTTGAGCAAGTTATTCCAACTCTAGCATTTTCAGTTCTCATATTTTCTCCACTTCAATATTACATTTTTGTAAAAATTTTATACCATCATCATTTCTATACTCGTCTTTATATATAACCTTATTAATACCAGCAACGTGTATTAATTTGGCACATTCGAAGCATGGTGCGTGTGTGGTATACATTGTTGCACCTTGTCCTGATTCGGATGATCTTGCCAATTTGCCAATGGCATTCATCTCAGCATGTAATACTTCTGGTCGTGTTTTCAATTCTTTAGTGAAATTATTGTAGTTATATCTTATATCATTTATATCAACATCAACTACTTCTTCACAATTGTTATCCCAATTTGCGGGCATTCCATTGTAACCTATGCTAATAATTCTACCATCTTTTACAATGATGGCTCCAACCTTCAATCTGATTGCATGCGATAACTCTGCGTATGCTTCCGCTGCCTTCATATGGGCAAGATCAATCTTTTTCAACATTCCATTTTCCTATGGGGCAACTTGACCCCTTCAATAATGTTTTGCCCCATATGGAGCACCCACATTTATTACAAGTTTTAAGACCAATTAATAATGTTAGATGTTCACATGTATCGCATATGTCTCGTCTGTCTTTAACAAAGTTTATTCTTTTTTCATCAATATCCATTTTTTACACCAATAATTAGGTTTCACTTTAGCCTTGAATAAAGTACACAACTTAGTTCCAGGTACATAATATTTGCAATTGCCACAATTTTGGGCTTTATCGCCTACTTGATAAAAAGGTGGTAGTTCTTTAGGAATTGTTGTTCCATCAGGATATGATCTATCCACTCCTTTTAATTCTTCTTTAATTTGATTATATGTTTTCATATTTTTAAGCTATGTTACTAAGGGAATACTCATCAAAGAAACCAGAAACTTGATAGGTGCCATCGCTTAATCTACGTTCTGCCACAGTTGGATTACTTGTTTCATCAAAATTTGATGCATACAATCCAGTCGAAGTAATCTTTATTGAATTATAAGTTATTTCATCAAGCTCCACTGCAGATTGCAGAAGACCATTAGAAAATAATTTAGTTATTGTTGCCATTTAGAAGAACCTTGCTTTATATGCTGCGTGTAGTGATTGTATTTGACTTATGCTTAATGCTGTACTATATATTTTAACAAATGCAATACTACCTGTTTGCACTTCGACTCCACCTGCACGACTCCAAAATCTCAACTGATTAAATCCATGCGCACCAGACATACCGGTATGTTGTTTGTAGAAAGCAGTTGGACCAGTTGAAGTATTTTCAGTTGAACTAGCAATGTATGAATTCATTATTCCTGATGATGAATTATATGATCCCCAAATAAATCTCCAACCCGAAGTGCCGGTATATGAATCGACATTATACTCACCTGTGCCTCCAGTAAAGAAAACATTCTTATAATTGGTAGTACTAGTATAACCACCCATTAACCAATCTGCAGGATTACTTTCAACTGCAGTATTCAACAATCTACCTGTACCGTTAGTGGCAGTTAAGTTATAAGCTAAAAATACTGTATAACTTTGCGTTGTTCCCGTATATGCAGGGCCGGCAACTATAACATCTGTTCCTGTTGTATTTGATTTTGTCCAGTATCCACCGTTAGCACTGTTATATGAAATAGAGCCTGCATTGGTGACAGCTAATGTATACGTGCCTGTGGCATCATATGTTCCATTAGTAGGTACTGCAGAATAATTAGCTGCATCTAAATCAAATATTGGAGTAGGTGGAGGCGAATATGTTATCACATTAATTCCTCTACCTAAACTTATACCCCCACCGATTGTTATAGCCATTTTATGCCCACACCTCTCCCCATGTACCCGACAATGAACCTTTAGCGTAATCCGTTGCTCGTTGTTCGAAGAAGTTAGTATGCGTTGGTGCATTAATCATTTCTTCCACCCAGGGCAACGGATTGCGTTTAACCTTAAAAATACCTTTCAGACCAAGACTAATAAGTCTGCGATCTGCAATATAACGAATATATGTCTTAACATCTGCAGAAGTTAAATCTTTCATCTCACCCATACTAAATGCAAGATCAATAAAATTATCTTCAAGTTCAACCATTCTTTCTGCTATAGTATATATCTTACCTTTTAATTCGTCATTCCAAATTTCTTTGTTCTCCTCTATATATGTTCTAAATAATTTGATCATTGACTCGGCATGCTGTGTCTCATCCACAATAGACCAAGTAACAATCTGTCCCATGCCTTTCATTACACCATGGCGTGGGAAATTTAATAACATAATAAAAGAAGAGAACAACTGCATCCCTTCAGTGAAAGCACTGAACACGGCGATGTGGGTTGCAGTTGACTCAATCGTTCCGTTTTTGCCACCTATATCTATAAGATAATCATGTTTATCTTTCATTTCTTGATATGCAAGAAACTCATTGTATGTGGTGTCGGGCATGCCTAAAGATTCAATTAGATGAGAATATGCTGCCACATGCAATGCTTCTCTGGCAGCAAACCCCAATAGCATCATACGTACTTCAGGCTGAGGAAAGTAAGGAAGGTAATTAGTAACGTAGCCACCAGCAACATCAATATCCCCCTGTGTAAAAAATCTAAATATGTTTGTAAGGAAATGTTTTTCTTTTTCATCTAACTTATTTTTCCAATCTTTTACGTCTTCGAGCATGGGCACTTCGGTATGTAACCAATGTGATTGCTCATGTTTTAACCATGCATCGTATGCCCATGGATAGTTAAAGGGTTTGAATGAATTTCTATTATCTGTTAATCTATTTTTTGTTTTAATCTTTACCATTGTCTATACCTATACTGAGAAACTACTACCACAACCGCAAGTTGATTGTGCATTTGGATTGGTTATTTTAAATTCTGATCCTTGAAGATTTTCTGTATAATCTATACTCGCACCCTGTAAATATTGCATACTCATTGCATCTATTAAGATCTTAAAGTCTCCTAACGGCACTTCAAAATCATCCTCATTCATTATTTCATCAAAAGTAAATCCATAGCTCATTCCGCTACAACCTCCCCCTTGTACAAAGGTTCTCAATTTTAAATCAGGATTACCTTCTTCTGCAAAAAGATCCAAAATTTTTATTTTTGCTGATTCCGTTATTGTTATCATATTCTGAAACTTTCTCCGCATCCACAGCGGTCTCGTTCATTGGGGTTTTTAAAATCAAACCCTTCGTTGAGTCCATTACGAACCCAATCCATTGTGAGATCTTTAAGATACACATCGTTTTTTGAATCTATAAGAACTACAAAATCTTGTTGTGCATAATTAATTACACCAATTTCTGCCTCATACTTATCAACATATTCCATTGTATATGCCAAACCACTACAACCAGTAGTTCTTACGCCCAATCGAATCCCAACTCCTTTACCTCGTTTATGAAGCTGGGTTTTAATTTTATCATATGCTTTTTCAGTAAGCGTTATCATTTTACGTATAACGCTCTAGCTTTGTTAACTTGACCTAAATTCGTATAAGATGCTGCAAGTCGAGCTATACAACACATCCTATAAGATAATTTTAATAAGTATATAAGTCTTTTCATTTTCTATCCCCGAATAACTGTAATAAGTTAATAAACAGGTTAATAAAATCCATGTATAAAGTCAATGCGCCACTTACCTCAGCTGCAGGTGTTGTATCTACACTTAAGTCTTCTCTAATCTTTTGTGTATCATAGGCAGTTAACCCAAGGAATATAATAATAGCCAATGCTGATATAACCATTTGCATTACAGTACTACCAATAAAAATATTAACAATACTGGCAATACATATAGCAATTAATCCAACGATCATAAATTTACCCAAGCTGTCTAAACTTTGTTTGGTAAAGTATCCATACCCACTCATAACACCAAACAGGATAGCCGCACCCATAAATGCCGAAACTATTGATCCCATTGTAAATACAGCAAAGATCATAGCAAAACTTAATCCCATTAATGCTGCAAATCCATGCAAGCATAATTGTGCTACACCTTTGCTAGGATTATTACCTAACACATAA
>Ga0114969_10005282_pt1 | contig 10141 bp, 8 predicted proteins | sample M_130807_MF_Meta_FD_87316 | JGI IMG/M metagenome (GOLD analysis project Ga0114969, IMG submission 87316) | Freshwater microbial communities from Lake Montjoie, Canada to study carbon cycling - M_130807_MF_MetaG | ecosystem: Environmental > Aquatic > Freshwater > Lake | place: Lake Montjoie...
AAATAATTCTTGTAATTCTCTACCATAGTTTTCGTCAGGCGCAGTGTTGGTATTTAAATATCCATTTAGGTAACGCAACATACCTGCATCAATGGTAATTAATTTTATAAGTTGTTTAAAGTTGCCCAAGCAGTTTTTCCGAATGGTGTCGTGATGATTAAAAACATAATTTCCATAGGCAACAATATCGGCTTCAATACTAAAATGATTCGCCCAAAAAAGGCAAAGCTTTTCGGTGATGTTTTTTTCTTGATTGATCATTCCGCCCACTTGCCACTTTTTAAAATTAGAAACGCGATAGCTATTCAGCGTTCCATCGGAAGTGATATTATTTATCCAAGTCGTACCCAAAGGAACCACTGGATCAATGACAGTTGCTGTATTATAATCATTTAAAGGGGGGCTAGGATAATTAATATTAGGAGACAACAGTTCACTGACTGATTTTGCCATGCCCTTATTAAGGAAATAGTCTATTTCGTTTGATTTTGCCCCAAAAAGCACCCTTTTTAATAGATGTTTGGTGGTCGCTTTGGTCCAAGCCCCTTGATATGGGGTTAATCCTAAACTGCTTGAAATGGGGGTTGCAGGCATAACTGAATTAATATTCTATTCAATTTACAAGTTTTTACAATTGTACACAAAAAAAGGAGACTATTTTCTAATATCTAACTGAAAATTTGACTAATCTCTAATAGTGGTTAGCATAAAAATGGGATTAAATCCTTTTGATATTACCTTTATGCATAATTTAAATTAAATTTTTTTGATATGTTTAAGAAAACGCTCATTGTAATCCTTTGCTTAGTGTGTGTAACCACTTTTTTACACAGCCAAAATGCTGTCAAATTAATTAATGAATCTGAAACCGAGCGAATTGAAAAGTATTTGTCTTCAGATGAATTAGCTGGGCGTCAAATTTATACGCCTGGTATAGAAAAGGCAGCTAATTTTATTGCCAATGAGTTCAAACAAAATGGTTTAGCCACTTTTAAAAATAGCGAAAGTCATTTACAAAGTTTTTCAAGAATTTCTACAAAATTTATTTCCGCATCAGGAAATTTTGATGGCAATAATATTGATACTAAAAATATCATTGCTATTACAGCCGAAGCAAATCTTGATATTAATGAAAAAAGCGGGTATGAAATAGTAAAAATAGCCAAGGAAGATAATTTATTTTTAACAGTTAGGAAATATATGACTAACAATAAAAACTACATTATATTAGTGGACGAATCTTTGGGTTCAAATTTTGGAAGATTGGTACAATTTAAATCCGGTTTGAGTGAACAACAAAAATCAATTTTTATTGTGTTAACGAATCAAGCACCCACCCAATACAAATTACAAGCAACACATAAAATTGATAAATTATCGCTGTCAAACGTTGTCGGTATCATTCCTGGAAAATCATTACCTAATGAATATGTAATTTTTTCAGGACACTACGATCATTTAGGGGTGAATGGAAAAAGAGCAGTCAATGGTGATTCTATTTATAATGGCGCAAATGATGATGCTGCTGGAACGACTGCTATGATTATGTTATCAAAGTATTTTTCAGTATTAGCTAATAATGAGCGCACATTAGTGTTTGCTGCGTTTACAGCTGAAGAATCGGGCGGTTTTGGTGCGCAATATTTTTCAAAACAATTTGATCCACTGCAAGTAAAAGCAATGTTTAATATTGAAATGATTGGTACCGAAAGTAAGTGGGGAAAAAATAGCGCGTACATCACTGGATATGAAAAAACAAATATGGGTGTAATACTTCAAAAAAACTTAGCAGGAACCGATTTTCAATTTTATCCAGATCCGTATACGGATCAAAATTTATTTTACAGATCTGATAATGCAACATTGGCAAGATTAGGTGTGCCAGCGCATACCATCAGCACTTCCAAAATGGATAACGAACCCAACTATCATAAACCAAGTGATGAATTTTCAACTTTAGATATTGCAAACATGACGCAAATTGTGAAAGCAATAGCTAAAAGTGCGCAATCTATAATTTCAGGAAAGGATACGCCAACAAGAGTAGACACGACACAATTAAAATAATAAATTCAGGACTCGTTGAAAATAAAATATGAATTTTTACTTTGATCACCTTGGATCAATAAATTTAAACTTCCAGATCCAAAATATTTTAAACATGAAAGCATTAAAAAAAGGAATAAAGTTATTTGTCATTTTTATTTTCACTACCATTTTTGCCAATGCACAGGAGCCCTCTTATTTTCCAGCAGCAAATAATTGGGAGCAAAAAAAACCTGCCTATTTTAAAATTGATTCCAATAAAATAAAGGAGGCCATTCAATTCTCAACGCAGCATGAATCTAAGTATCCTAAGAATGCCAGAATTACCCAAGCCATGCAATATGGAAAAGAGCCATTTGGCGACCCAGTGGGTCCAATGTCAGATAGAGGCGGGCTAAGTGGTTTAATTATTTATAAGGGCTATATCATTGCAGAATGGGGGGATCCTACTATTGTTGAAACCTGTAATAGTGTTACTAAAAGTTGGGTATCAAGCATTGTTGGATTGGCACTTGACAAGGGGTTAATTTCTTCCTTAGATGATAAGGTCAACAATTATATGCCTCCGATTCAACCTTATGCTGCTTTGATCAACACGAATCAAAATCCAATGGCAGTTAAAGATTTTATTTACCCTTTTGCTACAGAACATAATAAAAAAATTACCTGGGATCATTTACTACGACAAACCAGTGATTGGGAAGGGGAATTATGGGGCAAGCCCGATTGGGCTGATCGACCTAGTGAGAATTCGGCGGAATGGTTAACAAGAAAAAGAAACGAGCCTGGCACTAGTTATAAATATAATGATACACGTGTAAATGCCTTGGCACTTGCCATGACCGCAGTTTGGCATAAATCACTTCCTGAAGTACTTAGGGAAAATATAATGCAACCCATTGGTGCCAGTAATACTTGGACCTGGGCTGGGTATCAAACTTCCTGGATAGTATTAGATGGTAAGCCAGTTCAGTCGGTGAGTGGCGGCGGTCATTTCGGCGGAGGTATGTTTATTAATGCCTATGATATGGCCAGATTCGGTTTATTGACCTTACATAAGGGCAATTGGCAAGGCAAACAATTATTATCCAAAGCTTGGTTTACAAAAGCCACCACACCCACATCAGTAAATCCAGAATATGGATTCATGAATTATTTTTTAAATACGGATAAAAAATTATATCCATCTGCCCCTGCTTCAGCCTATGCGCATATGGGTAATGGAACGAATATAATTTATGTGGACGAAGTGAATGATTTAGTGGTGGTCGTAAGATGGATAGAAGGTGATTCGATAGATAGTTTTTTAAAGAAAGTAATAGCTGCCTTGCCGCTAAAAAAATAATTCACTGCTTACTTTTTCGACACTAAGTCTAAAAATTGCGCAGGCGCATTGGTAGTGATATATTTTACGTCTTGTGCGATTAATTTATTTAGGTCTTCTATTTGATTTACGGTCCAACTTCCAATTAATAAATTATTTTGTTTTGCGGCTGCACTTATTTGAGGATCGCTAATAAAATTACTGAAATGAAAGTTGACACCATTTATTTTTTCATTTACAATCTCATTAATGGTCTTATTATTTTCAAGATAAAGTACAATCGCGTTAGGTTGTAATCTTTTGATTGTTTTTACTATTTCAAATCCAAAACTGATATAAATAATTTTTTTGCTTATGCCTAATTTTTCAGCCAGGGCAAGGGTTTCGATGGTTGTTTTTTGTGAAATATCTGCACCTGTTAAAGCTTCTTTTATTTCGCAAATCAGTAAGGTAGGCGGGTTGTTGCGGGTCCCAGTCGTAAAGTAATTTTCAAGCGTAGGTAAATTTTCACCGTTGCTTAATTTATTTTTATTTAAATCAGCGTAATTATGAACTTCGATGGTGTCACCAAAATAAACGGGGTCATGATTCACAACAAGTATGCCATCCTTGGTACGGCGCACATCAAATTCGCTACCATAACATTTTAATTCAATTGCTTTTTGCAAGGAGGCAATAGAATTTTCAGGTAATGCAAATTCTTTCCACGCACCTCTGTGTGCGATTATTTGTGTTTGTTGTTGCGCCATAATGGGCTGAATTAAAAGTAAACAAATAGTGATGATATAAAGTGACCTCATAAAATATAGTTAATGTAAATGTTAATTATAAAGCTTCAAATTCACCCTTGTCCTTATTTTTTTGCACTTTATCTGCCTCAAATATTTTTCCATTCATTGCAATAAAAACGCCTTTGGGTAATACTTGTACAAATGCCAATGCACTGCCAAGATTAAATAATCCATCAGAGCTACCAAATTTATAGGGCACCATTGCACCAGTCAAAACAATTGTTTTATTGTTACAATGTTTGGCTAAATAACTAGCGGTGACAGTCATGGTATCCGTACCATGGGTAATAAAAATTTTATCTGCACTTGTTTTTAAACAAGCTTCAGCAATTTGCTGCCTATCATTATCTGTAAAGTCTAAACTATCCTTCATCATTAACGTAGTGATGGCTAAGTCAAGTTTGCTACGACCCAATTCCAGCATTTCGTGCAAATGGGTTTCTTTAAAATATAAGCTACCATTAAGTTCGTTATATTCTTTGTCAAAAGTACCGCCGGTGATAAAAACTTGAATAGACATAAAGTGGTTAATTATTTTTGATGAAAACTGTTCCCAATAAATGCCAAAGCGTCAATGACGCCTGTACGCCAATAAGTCCAATTGTGTGCACCGTCACGAACCCGATACTCATGGGGTACTTTTTTGTTCGTCATTGCAATATGTAAATTTGCATTACCAATTGATAAGCGATCGTCGTCACCGCAGTCAATCCAATATTTTACAGATGACAGTTCTTCCACGGATTTGGTTTCAATGATTTTAAGTGGACTATTTTGATTCCAAGCTGCATTAATACGATCCGTTCCTTTTATATTTTTTTTATCTGCCGTCGCAAATAATGAATTATACATATCATCTGAAGCCAGGCTAATATCAGTGTCATTCCATACAACCGCACTCAATGGGGCTGCCGCTGCAAAAAGTTTTGGATATTTTAAACCATATAATAATGCGCCGTATCCGCCCATCGACAATCCTGCTATACCCCGGTATCTTTTTTCTGATTTTACTTTATAGGTTTTTTCAATAAACGGAATTAATTCTTGTATAAAAAAATCTTCATAGTTCAATGAGCCATCTGCTGCATTTATATAAAAACTTTTAAATCCATCAGGGGTAACAATAATCATTGGGGGGATAGTTCCATCTGCAATTGCTTTATCAGCCAACCTATTGATTTCACCAAACTGTATCCAGCCATCATCCGCATCACCATGGCCATGCAATAAGTAGGTGACAGGATAGGAACGTGCACTCGTATTGTAGTCGGAGGGCAGATATATAGAGTAGTGTACGTCGCGATTTAATATTTTACTTGTAATCACTAGTTTTTCCTTAACCATACCTTGACCAAACAAAAGGACTGCAATAAAAATATTTAAAATGAGTAGTAGCTGCTTTTTCATAGCTTATTTTTAATGATGAATTTAATGTGCGCAAACATAGTTCATGTAGTATTGTCTACTATGAAAATAAATGTACGCTATAAGTTTGGTTTCATCCACATATCCTGACGGTCCATTTTGATATTGTCTGAAACTGCTTTATTTTGAAATAAAGTTGCTTTTGTAACAGGGGTTGTTCCACTTGCGCTAAATGGCTGAAAAGCGACAGGGCTTATATATAATAAGGCCTTATTTAAAACAGTTTCGTAAGGGTCGCCCAGTTGCTTATAAGGCAATACATTATCTGTAATGGCAATATTAGGTAAAAACCCATCCTTGGTGCCGTAATTGGATTCGTCTTTAGCATTGGCAATTTTAAAGGTAATGGGTTGCAGGCCATAATTCCATCTGTTTTTGCTATCGGTTAATGTAAATGATCCAACATTTTTACCATAGGTATGTTCGCCCACCAATATGACATCCATAAAGGGCCTTAAATTATTAATCACTAATTCACTAGCCGACGCCGAGTTGTTGGACACCAAGAAAAACACCCTTGTTAATGTTCCTAAATTATTTGATTCTAATTTAAAGTTGGTATTGAATGCACTACTACCGCCTGATTTAGTCAGCTCATCGGTATAGGTAGCGTTGTACACTTTTTTATTCATGATTGTACCTACTCTAGCTGCCAAATCTTTTACAATTAAATTAGTCATTAAATCAGAGGAGCTTACATATCCGCCACCATTGTATCTTAAATCAATTACTAGTTCATTTACACCACCTGATTTAAACCGGCCAAAAACATTTCTTAAGCTATCATCAAAGCTGGTTAAAAACTGTAGGTACGCCATATAACCTACTTTTTTACCACCCCATTTGATAATGGTATCTTTTAAAATTGGGTTAGTTTGTAATTCCACTTTTGTCAATGACATACTTGTCCCCGTGTTTGTAAAAACACCACTAGCAAAGGATCCGAGTCCTAATTTTAAAGTTTCATTTTGTAGAATAGTTGCATAATTATTAGGTGTAATTGTTTTATCATCAACTTTCAAAATGATATCCCCCCTTTTCAAACCTGCTTTTTCCGCAGGACTACCTTTTAAAACATAGGCAATAACAAATGCAATATTTGCTTGTGTATTATCGGTGTAATAAATAGAATATTTAATTCCTAGCACTGTATTAATTCCATTTAATTGATTTGCTAAATTACTTGCACTACTATCAATCCATGAAAAGCGATCTGTATTCCCATAATCATATAGAATGCTATAAAAATAATTCATTGGATTGTCTTTCAAATTTGTTGCTGAAATTTTGGGCATATTCGTATTCCATAGATAATAGTAACTCATCGTATTATGAATCCAAGTGTTCACATCTTCAGGTGCAGTGCCGGAATTACTTACGGTAATATCTTTTTTACAAGCTATTAGCAGAATTATCAATACAAATGGGGCTATTATTTTTTTCATAATCATTACACTTTATCAGAAGTAAATTTAAATAATTTAGAGACACAAATGTTATCCTTTTTGTTTCCATGTTTAGAACAGCGCATTTTAACTTAATTTTGCTATAAATTCACGAAGCAGATGTCAAATACAAGGGTTTCCTCCAAATTATTAATAACCCTACTGTCGTTTACGATGCTTTTATTCGCATCGAATGTAAGGGCACAAAAATCACCTGTCCCAACCTATGTTGATTCAATCAATGAATGGCATAAGGAAAGAGTACTTGAATTATTAGCGCCAAAGGGTTGGTTAAATTTAGAAGGATTATTTTGGTTACATCAAGGGGTCAACACCTTTGGTGTCAGTAAGAATAATGATTGTGTTTATGAAAATCCCAATCCATCCGATGTATTTTTTCCCGATCATTTGGGGAATTTTATTTTTGAAGGGGATAGTGTTATGTGGGAGAGCCTTGATAAATATGTGGTTAAGGTAAATAATCAAAACATGCCCATGAGGTCAAAGGTTTGCGTTTTTAATGATAAGGGCCTTAGTTCTGAAATGAGTTGGATAATGCCAGGTGCTTTATTTTCATGGACCATCATCAAAAGAGAGGATAAAATTGGTGTGCGATTTAGGAATTTAAAATCCGACAATGTTTTATTATTTAAGGGGATAGCTCATTTTCCAATCAATGAAAAATTTAAAATTAAAGCGGTGCTTCAGCCACCTGTAGCATCTTTTTTAATGATATCAAATGTTTTGGGTCAGCAAGTGGCTTCTAAAAATGCAGGTAAGCTACAATTTACCTATCAAGGCAAACCCTATAGCTTGGATGTAATTGACGAAGGAGGTGCGCAATTATTTATCACTTTTGGGGATGCGACTTCGGGTGTAACTACTTATGGTGCAGGACGCTTTATTTACATTGATCAACCAGATGCCAATGGAAATACTTTTATTGATTTTAATCAAGCCTTTAATCCGCCTTGCGCATTTACTAAATATGCCACCTGTCCTTTGCCACCACCCCAAAATAGGCTTCCTTTCCCAATACCGGCAGGCGAAAAAAATTATGGACATCACTAATCAGTCCATTAACTTTGAATCCATATGAATAGCCCACTACCCCTTAACAACTATAAAATTGCAATCATCGGCTTGGGCTATGTAGGCTTGCCTTTGGCAGTGGCTTTTGGAGAAAAGTACTCAGTGGTCGGATTTGATATCAATACTGATCGAATTGCGAATTTGAAGAAAGGAGTAGATACGACATTGCAATGCAGCTCCCAAGAAATAGCGAATGCAGGTAAGCTCATTTTTACCCATGACGTAACTCAAATTAAGGATAGTACTATTTTTATTGTCACTGTTCCTACACCTGTTACCAAAGACAAACAACCCGACTTACATTTATTACGTACTGCTTCAAAAATGATTGGAGAGGTTTTAAAAAAAGGGGATATCGTAATTTATGAAAGCACCGTGTATCCTGGCTGTACCGAAGAGGATTGCGTCCCAGTTTTAGAAGAATTTAGCGGGTTAAAATATAACCAAGATTTTTATTGTGGCTATTCACCAGAGCGAATTAATCCAGGTGATAAAGTGCACACACTTGCAAAAATTATTAAAGTCACTGCTGGTTCAACGCCTGAAGTAGCAACCATCGTTGACCATTTATATGCAAGTATCATTAGCGCAGGTACCCATAAAGCATCAAGTATTAAAGTAGCGGAAGCTTCAAAGTCCATTGAAAATGCGCAGAGAGATATTAATATTTCGTTTGTAAATGAATTGGCTTTGATCTTTGATAAAATGGATATTGATACGCATGAAGTGCTTGCTGCAGCTGCGACCAAATGGAATTTTTTACCATTTAAGCCAGGCTTGGTAGGTGGGCATTGTATTGGTGTTGATCCTTATTACTTAGCACATAAAGCAAGTAGTTTAGGCTATCATCCGAAAGTAATTTTATCCGGCAGACATGTGAATGACCAGATGGGCGCGTTTGTAACTGGAAAGGTAATCCAGCTATTAGTTAAAAATAATTTTAACGTACAAGGTGCCAAGGTTTTATTATTAGGGGTGACTTTTAAAGAAAATTGCCCCGACATTCGAAATTCTCAAGCCTTTGAAATATATACAGCACTAAAAGATAATGGCGTAGCCGTTTTTGTATTTGATCCATTTGCAAATGCACAGGAAGTTTTTGACAACCATCAAATCAATTTAGTCACTTCACTTGAAACCTATGATGCTATTGTATTAACAGTGGCACATGACTTTTTCAAATCATTGAACTATGCAAGTTTAAAATCATCCCCTAATTCGGTGATTTACGATACCAAGGCCATACTGGATAAAAGTATCATCACCGCTCGTTTATAAAAATTTATTGCGGATGATAAACGCTTTCGGCATTTTTCAATACTTCATTTTTATCTAAGGTCATTTTTTTCAATTGTTGCGCCTGGTACAATGGGCGTTGGTCTGCGAAATGCTTATTACCTTTAATTGAACTAGCACCAAAAGTATTGACAGTTTCAATTAATGGTAATCCACCATTTTTAGGAAACTTAACAAATCCAATATAAGCATCACCACTTACCATTTTACGTTTGCCTTCTGTGCCATAAGCTTGTCCTTGTACAGCAGCCAATACATCGGGCATGCCTCCTTGTGGCCATTCTTCATCACCACGCACTAACTTTTGCATGTCACCTAAAGTGACATCTAATCGATTAAAATTTTTCATTAAATAATCATATGCATACTGAAAAGTTGCAACGGCTTCATCCATACTTAATTTGTCATTTTTATGATCATCATTATTTTTACGACCACCCATTAACTTCGGAATAGAATAATAAGCCAAATTATAAATCAAGGCACCGTTACTTTCAGCAACCGCATTGTGGTCCCATTTTTTTAAACTAACAATTAATGGCGCTAGTTGCGGATACTTGGATTCATCTACCATAAATAAAGTATCTGAAGTATATCCATAAGGGTATAAAATTGGATTGGGCAATTGACGATCAAATTTGATTCTCTTTAAATCGGCGTAACTAATTTTATCAAGTTGATCAATTAAATCCTTAGCGCGTCGGCTTCTGTTATTATGTGTA
>Ga0114969_10005283_pt1 | contig 10139 bp, 13 predicted proteins | sample M_130807_MF_Meta_FD_87316 | JGI IMG/M metagenome (GOLD analysis project Ga0114969, IMG submission 87316) | Freshwater microbial communities from Lake Montjoie, Canada to study carbon cycling - M_130807_MF_MetaG | ecosystem: Environmental > Aquatic > Freshwater > Lake | place: Lake Montjoie...
TATTAATTATTGTTCCCGTATTAGTTAATGTTCCTACGCCACAAGTTGACGAACCATCTGCGTTATTAATTGTTCCGGCATTATTAATTATTCCATTGTTTGTAATAGTGCCGCCATTATTGTTGTAAATTATTCCTTTATAGTCAAATGCACTAGTGAGTGTAATAGTAGCGCCTGTATTATTAATAAATACACCAGAATTATTAAATGTTCCTCGGGGGTTAAGTCGGAATCCACCAGTTCCACCCTCATTAGCAGAATTATTATTGATTCTACCACTACTAGTGTTGTTTATTACGCCAAAAGTTTGACAAAAAATGTCTCCATTATTATTAAGGATTCCATTGTTTGTAAATGTTGCTAGAGCGCCAAATGCTGATATAGAAACAGCAATACTTCCCGTAGAAAAAACATTAATAGTGCCATTGTTTATAGTTATAGTACTTGTATCAGTGACACCCCCTACATTGCGAAGATGACCTGTAACATTAATAGTTCCATTATTAGTCAATGTAAACCCGTTTGGTAATAGAATTTGACCAGCGGGTATTTCTAAAACATCACACACCAATAGGGTTGTATTTCCATTTAATAACCAACCTTCAACAACATCAAAAGTTGCAATATTTGCTAAAGATACATTAGTTAGAGAAGGGCAAATAGGTGTTATAGGACAATTTCTGTTACATCCATATGCTCTTCTATCATTTGCTAATCCAGAACGACTTTTTCCGACCATTATATATACTTAATTTTTTTATATATTTTAAAGATATGGTATAAAAATATATATATAAAAATATATATATAAAAAAATATATAAAAAAATATATAAAAAAATATATAAAAAAATATATAAAAAATAAATTGTATTTTTTATTTTATTATCTATCCTACGCAAGAAGGCAATAGTCCATCTATATCATATATCAAATTCGCTGGCGTAGACCCACACTGTTCACACAGTATAATGCCTTCTGACACTTTGAATTTATGAGAATAATGCTTCTTATCCCTATCCCTATCCCTATCCCTATCCCTATCCATAAATGCCGACGAACCATGGTGGATAGTGGTAGTGGTAATTGTGGTGTATGACTCTACGAGTTCTAGTTCTGCACTAGATTCAACCGTTGAACCTGAGGAAGCCGCTACAATTCCATCAATTTCTTCAATGGTCTGACTAGCATATTTTTTATTTTTACTTCTAGTGCAAAAATCAAAGGCCACCAAATGACTATTATAATAGCCCTGCCAATACACATCACATTTATCATAGTCATTATCTATCATTTTAGCTAAATTCGTAACAGGGATTTTATATTCATATTGCACTTCTAGGCGATTGTCAATTAGTTTGCCAGTGGTGCGTCCAGTATAACATTCTTTGATTTTTGTATAAGATTGCAACATATGTAACTCTTTGGGAATCCAGGCAGTTATAATAGATTCGGGCGATAACGTCCAATTAACAATAATAATAATGCGAGACATCGCTAGTTAGATAGTTGAACGTAAGTTTTTAATTTTAAATAGGTATAAACAGAAAGGTTAATCAATTTTATTATATAATCCTTCTATTATTTTATATTCGTATTGTATATAAATAAGATGTCTGGTTTTACTGGTGATACTATGAGAAGTATATTAGGTGGGGGCATTCCCGGGGCTCAACCCAAAGGCGGATTATTAGGTGGCGGAGCAAATGGTAGTCGTGGCAGTGGTTCTGGTATGGAAGGTGGTGGACAGCGTGGTCTGGACCGTTTATTTATGCGACGCGTGATGGGGCATAAGGTTTTTCCGAATGACAATCCCCAAATAATTACGCCTTTTAGACGTTATTTTAATGCAGGCGATACTGCTGGCACCGTTAATTCGGGTCCCTCGCCTCTTTTAGGCAACCCGATTAATCAAAGTGGAAACAGTATGGTTTCGCGTATTCATGCAAATCAGGGTGGCACCACCACGGGTAATGCTTTTTTTACTGGAAACCAAAAGTTTGTGTATGCTGGTTCCGATTACATCCGTTTTAAAAAGATACAAGCTGGAAACCGAAACTACAACGATTCTAGTTTTGGCGGTCAAGGTGGTTCTACGGTGAGTCAAGCACTAAGACGTGTTAGAGGTTAAAGGATCTATAGGAATTAAATTATATATTACGAATTAAATTATATAAACTGGTTTAGAAACGAGGTAAATGACTTTACCTTAGACTACATCATTTTATATAATTGAAGCGCAACAAGACCACCCAATACTTGTGCAACAATATAAGGAACTGCATCAACCATTTTCATTTTCTTTGCCATCGTCATCATAATTGTTACTGCAGGATTAAAGTTTCCGCCCGAAAGTTTACCCCCTATAAAAATAGAAAGAGTTAATGCAGCACCAATTGCAATCGGATGTCCGACTGAAAGAATAACATAGAGAAAAAATAAGGTTCCGAAAAACTCAACTAAATATTTTTGGATTTGTAAGGGCGAGCACATTCTAATATAAAATATCAATATAAAATATATTAGAAAATGAGTATGATTAAACCTCAAACGGTTGGCGATGCCTCTATTCCTTTAAAACAAAATATACCCAATAACCAATCAAGCGCCGTTATGGGGCTCCCTTTTAAACCTAGCACAATGACTCAGGGTAGTTTTTTCTCAATGTCTAGACTATTATATAATAAAAATGTAAACCAAAATGTAGATGGTGTAGGGAAACCTCTTGAAAATAATGTAAATGCAAAGAAAAAATGGTATGGCGCATCTTCATCCCGGACAAGCGCCGAACATAGTCGTTTAAAGGGTGTTGAGGCAACGGGTAAAGGCAGCACGAATCAAATTAATACGCAAACATTTTCATTTGCTGGACCAGACCAAACAACAGTGAAAACTGCTTTAGCGCGTTCTAGAGGAAGTGGGACCGTTGCCCCTAAAAAAAAAGGAGCATATTAAAATGTAATACTATACTATTTTTAATACTATACTATTTTTTTAATAAAATTTATTATACTATAATAGTATAGCATAATGAAAGGTGGCGAATCTCGTCCTGATAATTGTCCACCATGTCCGGTGTGTCCTGTATGTGAAGGAAAAATAAATGAACCTCCGACAGAAGAGACTGAACCTAAACCTGAAAAAAAAGGTTTTTTTGCTAATTTATTTGGCAATTCTGAAAATAAATTACAAGAAACACAAGATAATGTGATTAATATGGTGAAACAAGGAGCGGATGATGCAAAAAATAAATCAAAAAGTGTAATGAACAACATCATGCAACCTATTAATAAATTTGTTGAACCTGCACCGGCGGCGGCGGCAAATCCGGAACAACAACTACCTCCCCAACCCCAAGGACAAAACGGGGGGCGGGGGCGAAGACGTAAGCAGAGCACACGGAAGCAAAAGCAACGCACACCGAAGCAAAAGCAACGCACACGGAAGCACAGCACACGGAAGCGCAGCACACGGAAGCACAGCACACCGAAGCACTTAAAAAAACGCACTACACCAAAAAAGAGCGTTGTTAAACGCAAGTAAATTACAACACAATGAAAATTTCATTTTTCTAAAACATTTTCATTTCTTATTTTTTTTCATTAATACTTTAAATAAGAAGTAGAGACATAATAACCCCAAACAACTATAATAAAATTTAATTAATATATCATCTGGCATTTTACTGTAATCTATGTTTGCTCCATTTAAAGTTTTAGAATTTAGTAGAGAAGAATTACTATTCATTAAGGTAAACTCTTCTTCTCCTTCTCCTTCTTCTTCTTCTTCTGGTTCTAATTCTTTTAATTGTTCGCTGCTTGGTTTAGGGTTTCCAGGTATAGTAAACCATGCAGGATTCATAGCTTCAATGTCTTTGTTTAATACATACATTGTATCAACCCCTCGGTTATCGTCGGCATCAATCGTTTCCATTGTAATTTGTTGACAGGTTGAACTAGGTCCAGATACAAATGCTAATAATATTTGCATTGGATTTAGTTGAGAGGCATTACTCATAAGACCAGGCAATAACCCTTTGAATGTAGGCATATAAACATTTGAGAAACTTGAAAGGAATGGAATAGATCCATCGGGGACATTATTGATATATAATGAACGCTTCACGTTTTCGCGAGTTGCTTTATCTTTACATTTTAAGGGCGTATCTACAAAAAATTTACTACCTAAAGGTTTCCCAGTAGTACTGACACATGAACCAGTAGAAGAACATTCACCTACAACCAGATGGTTAATATAACCCAACAACCCCGAAATGTTATCACCTAATTGCCCCCAGGTACCATCTGAATCCATACCCAAATCCGTTGGTGATCTGGTTTTTTTAGCATAATCATAATCAGGACCCATTAATTTAACTTGTAAACTGGCAGCACCATTTTCTTTTTCAACCTCTTTAAACATTCCACTTTTCCCCCCACTCATCGTATATTAATATATATTTTTATTATTAATTTTATTATTAATTTTTATTATTAATTTTATTATTAATTTTTATTATTAATTTTTATTATTATATTTTTCTTGAGGTAAAACTTTCGTTTAACCTTTTAACATCTTCATTAATACTCATCATTTCTTTAATTTTATTTTGTAATTCAGTTGCAATCGTTTTATTTGAATTTTCAATGTTAATTTCTTCTTGAGTTTTAGTATCATTTAAAATAGCCTCTTTATTTTTAGTTGCATTACTGTCTTTCATTTTTTTTAAAATTTCACCGTGTAAATCAGGCGTGAAAGATGTATTATCTACATTATCTCTCTTGTTTGCCGCCCCCTCATTCTTATTTTCAACAAAACCTTCTTTCTTTTTATTACGATCGTTTAAAAATTTAATAAGATGAAGTATAATAACAATTGAAAGTATAATGATAAGCATACTTAAAAGTATCATTTTATATTATAAAGATAGTTTATTTCTAAAATATATCTCTCTATATAATAAATAATGGTCTTGATGACTATATCCCCTTATGTCACTTGGAAGAGTATATCAACCAATAGTGCAGTTCCATCTAATTCTAGACCTGATTTGAATGCGTCTGGACCGGCATTCAAAGCACAACCAATTAATCACTGGCGTAAACAATTAATACCGAATGCAAATAGTGGGGGACGGAATCGTCGTGCAGGTGTTGGCATACCTTTTGATACGCCAGGTGGGTCTGTTTATTTAGGTGACGTTATTACCAATACAACGTGTTTGTTAAATGGAACCGATAGCACGGTGGGGATTAAAGAAAATAGTGTTAGATACAATAATACGAATTTTTTATACAATGACCCAAGTGGTTGTATTATGGGTGCTTGTGACCCTGGTAAAAAAATTATTAAAAGAGGGACAACGATTATTAATAAAGAAACACCTTATTATCCTGATAGGAAGAGTTATTTAAGAGCACGTAATCAACTGTATGAACAGAAATTAACGGCATTACCGGTTTCTACAATAACCTATTTAGATGGCAATAATAATTTACTTCCTCCGTCAGCGGCAAGCGATGGACCCCAAGTAAGAAAAACTCAAAATTGCAGTCATTGTTCAACGTCAACTACTTCGGCAACGATTTATAAACCGAATAATACACCTTTTGCTCAACAAGGCGCAGTTGATAGCAGTTCACGTATTGCACGCTTGAAATTAAATACAATTAATAAAAATGCTGCATCCTTTAAAACAACCTTTGGCACAACTGCGCCGAAATATACAGGAGCTTCTGAAACGCCTTATTTTCTTAAATCTAAATATCAAGTATGTGTTTCGGCTAAAGTCAATGGACGAACACTAAAGTGTTAAAAAGGGGTAAAAACCATCGTAAATTTCCATACACACACACACACACACACACACAAAATTAATATATAGTGAAGTATTAAGTAGAGAGAATGAACGAAATGGTTGCAACCGAAATTATACCCTCGTATACATTCCCAACTAGAAATGGCGATGGAAATCAATTTATGGCGCGACCTATACAACAATGGCGTAAACAATTACACTCAACCACACCTTCGTCGCGACGTATGTCCGTTGGAATGCCAATGGATTTACCCGGCGGTTCAGTAATTATGAAAACAAAAAATATACAATGTGAAACGTGTAATGGTTCTGTAAATTTAACAACAGAAATTAGAAAAGATTCACCTTGTAAAATGTGTGTTCCAACTAAACCGAAAACATCTCTAATAGAAACGTCTTATAGAAGTACCGACACTTATTTCCATGCAAGATGTAATACGTATCGTCAGAACATAAGCACACTAAAAGAACCCGATATTACGTATTTTACGGAAGGCGGTATACCACTAAACCCGTCTGATTCAGAGCATGGAACACAAAACAGAAAAAGCGGTAACTGTTTTAACACGTTATGTAATACCAATTCCAATTCTATTATTTATAAACCAAATAATACCCAATATGCGCAACAAGGAGGTGTATCATCTAGTTCGCGTCTCTCCCGACTGAAATACAATACACTCAACAATTATGGCGCGGCGTTTAATTCTGCATCCGGCGCCGTGGGTATTAATCGTGGACGTTATCAGACTGAACCAAGTCCTTCGTACCAAACCAATTTAAAACCGCAGCGCATTGTATTTCCACGTAAAAGTGGCGCTAGTCATTCGTGTCCTTCGTCGTCGTATACGATATGCATGTATGAATAACGTAGGAATGAAAAATAAAAAAAAGGCACTTACCCTACCTTTTTTTATTAGACACATTTTTTATTAGACACATTTTTTATTAGACACATTTTTTATTAGACACATTTTTTATTAGACACATTTTTTTATAGGGTTTTTTAATTTTGTTTTTTAATGTTTTAGTTGTTGTTTTTGTTTCATTTTTTATAAAGTTAGCGTTAGAGTTATACTTATACTTTATACTTATACTTATACCTTTTTTCCTCTGAATGAATTTAATCAATGGATCCGTTTTCATGATCGGGCACACTGCCAACCGAAATGACGTTGCCGTCGTAATCAACCAAGTCAGGCATGCTGCTACTACTACCGTTGTCGTCTTCGTCATCCGACACCTCTTCAACGTGTTGATATTTCACTCGTTTAGGAGGGAGAGGTGGGGGCATAGTAGTATAGCACTTGTGAATCCGCCAGCGGATAGAGTTCATTGCTTTCACCACCTTGAAAACCGACGGACCCCAGAAGAAGAACTGGTTGGAAAAGTGGTCATGCCAGATGAGATCAACACCCGAAAGAGTCGTTGTCATCTTGAAGAAATGACCGTTCATGCCAATAACGCGTTGTGTAACTTCACTGTGCGGAGGCGCCGGGATGTAACCGAAATTCACACGTTGGTTTGGGTTAGTTTTCAATCGCTGCATATACTTACTGACGTGTTCGGCAAATTCACCATGATTGATTTTCAGGTCAATCAAATGGGTTAACACCGTTTGACCTGTCGCCTGTTTCAAATCATAGCACATTGGCGGAACTACGATTCGTGACTTCTTTTGCGTCGTCGTCGTCTGCTGCTGCTCGTTCATATTTTGGGTTTGGGTTTCAAAACTCATCTTGCTTTGTTAGTTTGGTTGTTGGGGTTATCCTATCCTTGTAGATGGAATAGCATTTCAATTTTTTGGAAAAAGGATATAAATTATATACATTACTATTCTTTTTCGATTTATTATTATTATATATAAAAATAATAATAAAACTATAATAATATAAACTTTACTAGTATTACTATTCTATATAACCCCGACCATATGACAATCTATAGAACCAAAGAACAACGCATAAGTGACGTCAAACCAATTATTAAAAAATTATCAGAATTGGATATTAAAGCATCCGAACATGAAGAAATACGCGAACTGTTACATAAAATACAAATTTATATTCAACAAGGCGAGAGAATTGTAATTCAGATTCCGTTTCCAATTGCCGATGTAACGATTGAAGGCGTTTTGGCCACGGATGTAAAAGAGCGCATATGGGTAAAATTTACAAAAAGGTAAACACTATTGCATCAATAAACAATCGTATCACAAATCCATTTTTGTATTTTATCATAGGTCGGAGAAAAAAGTATATTGATGCCTTGTATATAAGTTTCGTAATGTTCCGGTTTTTGTTCTACTAATAATAAGGTTTGATATAAAATAGTAAATTCGTGAATAGAATAGAGAGAACGTATTCCTATAAAGATATCATCAATATGGTTCGGTTTTTCTTTATCAATGCAATTTGGATTAGGGTTAGGGTTAGGGTTAACACCATTAGGTAATTCATGTTTTTTATTAACGTCGTGTTCGTCATAATCGGCGATAAGTAAGGGTTTGTCAAGTAAAACACGATACAACTGTAACGTGTGTAGTAGTGCTGGTTGCTCGGTATTTGCATAGGTTTGTATTAATTTATCAATCCCGCGTTTACTCATTTGAATCAATAGATTGTATAAATCACAATAATTGTCGTTTTCATTTTTTAAAAAATCATAAAACCGATTAAAGCGAATAATTGCATTAAAGAGAAAAAATAAATCTTCTTTCATATCTTGATTATAGGAACGCAACAATCCTTGAAACCAGCCGGGTTGTTGTATTGATAATAAATTATTAGAAATGGTTAATTTACTCCCTTTTGGACAAACGGACAAAAGAGCAAGTTGGGTGATTGCTTGTAAGGGTTCTAGAATAATATCAAACCGTTCTTTCTTTTTATCTCTTTTCATTAAATAATAAATGTTAAAATATTTATCCATTAATAGAAAACACATAATTACCTTTATGTGTTTTCATCTCTATTATGTATATGTTGTCTATTACAAGTATCATCTAGCTACCACCGTTTAGGTATTACATTTGGTTATTAGGCAACTACATTTAGGTATTCAGCAATTTAGATGATTTGTTCATTGTATAGGAAGAATGAGTTGCCAAAAAAATATTATTTGTTGTGTATATATTTTGTATATTATTATATGGAATATTGTATTTTATACACCAATTAATACATTTTTGTATATTTTTTTTTTTAATATGTTCTAGTTTATCATTTTTGTTATTATTTTCAATTAAATAAATCGTAGTGACAATTGTATCTATTTGTTGCTGCCCTAAAATTGCATTTATTTCTTCTAATTTATTTATAAAAATATAAGGTATTTTAAATTTAAATAGTGGACCAGTTATAGTCATTGCATTATTCGTCGTATATGTTTTTTCAAAATTAGATAAAATTGTATAAAATAGGGTTACATATTCTTTTACATTTTCACACCGAAAATGTTTACAAACAATATATTTTTCTGAGTTTGCAAAACGACTGGTATTGGGTTTAATAATATAAACCGTATCATATAGAATTGACAATAAATAGAGTATATCAATTGAAAATTGAGTGAAGGTATCATACATTTTTAATATAAAGGTGCCACCTTTTTTTTGCATAGCGATGGCAAAAGCAGTTTGACAAAATATTAAATGTTTACTAATTTGTTCTTGTTGGGGGTATTGCGATGAAAAATCAAATCCCCCATCACCCGTTATCATAGTCATTTGCCCTTGATATTTATTAAAACAGTCTATTAGATTTTCTGCTCGCGTTAAGTCACCGTTTTGTTCAATACCCGTTTCAATTATTACATTTGGATTATTTGCCAAAAAATATTTACTTTTTTTCCATCCAGGCACATTATAATTCGTATCATCAATTAAGGTCATTCCATAATATTTATCATTTGGATTTTTACGCATATAAACAAGTGCTTCAATAAACCCGCCAGGTCCTTCGGCCAGGTGAAAACTATTGAATTGTTCTGAGGGTAAGTCACCTAATAAGTTTAATGTATTGCATATTTCAATCATCTTGAAGAATGATCTTGAAATTGGTTTGAGTGTAGATACGGCTTGTTTTGTATTTGGAATTAATGTATGAATGTATTCATATGGATTTGTATTTTTTTTTAATTTGTCCCATTGTTCTAACCGGTTATCAATCTGTTCTTTAATAATGGTTAAATACCTGGATAATGTTTTATTAATAATAACTTCATTATCATCTTTTTTATCATCCTTTGTTTTATGTATTTTTTCTTTAACTTTTTTTTCTTGTATTTTATTATTATTATTTTTTTATTTTTTTTGTATAATA
>Ga0114969_10005284_pt1 | contig 10139 bp, 8 predicted proteins | sample M_130807_MF_Meta_FD_87316 | JGI IMG/M metagenome (GOLD analysis project Ga0114969, IMG submission 87316) | Freshwater microbial communities from Lake Montjoie, Canada to study carbon cycling - M_130807_MF_MetaG | ecosystem: Environmental > Aquatic > Freshwater > Lake | place: Lake Montjoie...
ACGCGGGAACGGCCCTGATTTTCGAACGATACTTCACCCACTTCAAAGCAGCCACAGGCGCTAAATTTCTGGTTCAGCTCGCGGAAGGTGGAGCCGACCATGGCGATTTGTGGATCGGAAAACACCACAGAAATCGCGCTGCGGCGCAGGCCTGGGTTAACTTCCGGGTAGCTGCCGGCATTTTGCCCGGCAATACGCGCCTGATCGCTGGCTTCGTGCAGCAGCGGCAGTTGGTTACTGGCATCACCAGCGATGAAGATATGCGGCACGCTGGTTTGCATAGTCAGGCGATCGGCCTGCGGCACGCCTTTGGCATCAAGCTCCAGGCGGGTATTTTCCAGGCCGAGGTTGTCCACATTCGGGCGGCGGCCGGTGGCGGCCAATACGTAATCCACCAGTATTTCCTGCACCTGGCCATGTTTATCCTGGTAGCGGATAAACACTTTTTCGCCTTCGCGCTGCATGATGTCTACCTTCACGTCTGGGTCGAGATAGAACTCTTCCCCCAGCGTTTTAGAGGCATATTCACGCACGGTGCTGTCAGTTAGCGGGCCAACACCCCCGCCAACGCCAAACACTTTGGTGTTTACCCCGAGGCGGTGCAGCGCCTGGCCCAGTTCCAACCCGATGACACCCGGCCCGAACACGGCGACCGACTGCGGTAAATCATCCCAGTTGAATACGTCGTCATTGACGATCAGGCGATCGCCCAACTCGTTCCACGGCGCAGGCCAGCTTGGGCGTGAACCGGTCGCGATCACGATACGCTGTGCCACAATACGCGTATGTTCATCTACTTGCAGGGTATTGTCGTCGATAAAGCGGGCATAACCCTGAATTTTGTCGGCTGCCGGGATGCTGTCGACGCCTTCCAGCACAAAACCGACAAAGCGGTCGCGCTCGCGTTTGACACGATCCATCACTTCGCGGCCATTGATGGTGGTTTTGCCTGCTGGGTGAACGCCAAAGCCCGGTGCGCGTTCAATCTGATGTACGGCTTCTGCCGCAGCAATCAATAGTTTGGAGGGCATACAGCCAACGCGAGCGCAGGTGGTGCCGTAAGGCCCGCCTTCAATCATCACCACATTAGGGGTAGAGAGTTTGGCTGCGCGATAAGCCCCCAATCCTGCTGTGCCACCGCCGATCACTGCCACATCAACATTCAACTGTTTCATATCCACTCCTGAATACCCTGAGTTTTCAGCCCATCTGGTATAAAAAAGGCGGGTCAGTGCCCGCCAAAAGTTCACGTGTTTTTCAAACGGCACATTGTTGAGTACCGAATGAAACCCGTCGGGTATTTTTTCTTATTAGGCTGACAGGAAAGCTTCCAGATCGTCGCTGCCACCGATATGGCGACCGCCGATAAATACCTGTGGCACGGTCGCGCGGCCACTGACAGCGCGTAGGCTGACGGTAGTGGCATCTTGGCCCAGCACGATCTCTTCGTACTGCATGCCGCGCTCTTGCAGCATTTGCTTGGCTTTGGCGCAGAATGGGCAACCCGGCTTGGTGAACAGGGAGACGGATTCCTGCACTTTGAACTCTGGAGCCAGGTATTTCAGCATGGTGTCGGCATCAGAGACCTCAAACGGGTCGCCCGGCTTGTTGGGTTCGACGAACATTTTTTCCACTACGCCATTACGTACCAGCATGGAATAGCGCCATGAGCGTGGGCCAAAGCCCAGATCGGCTTTCTCAACCAGCATGTTCATCCCTTTGGTGAATTCGCCGTTGCCGTCGGGCACAAAGGTAATGTTTTCTGCGTGCTGGTCTGCCTTCCAAGCGTTCATCACGAAGGTATCGTTGACTGAAACGCACAGGATGCTGTCAACGCCGTGCTGCTTGAACACGCTGGACAGCTCGTTATAGCGCGGCAGATGGCTGGAGGAGCAGGTTGGGGTGAACGCGCCTGGCAGAGAGAACAGGATCACGGTTTTGTCTTTAAACAGGTCATCAGTGGTGACATCAATCCATTGGTCGCCTTGGCGGGTGTGGAAAGTAACCTGAGGGACTTTTTTGCCTTCTTGACTGGTAAACATGGATTAACCCCTTAATTAGAAAAATAATTTTTTGCTTCTTGCGCGGTATCGCTTCGTTGGGGGACATTATTCATGCTTGGGCTTGATAGATCTAATCACTCATTGCTATCTTATCTATCGCCATGAGCTATCATGGCTAGGAGGTAAATAATGAATATTCGTGATTTAGAGTATCTGGTTGCTTTGGCAGAGCACCGTCATTTCCGACGTGCTGCTGATTCATGCCACGTCAGCCAGCCCACGCTGAGCGGGCAGATCCGCAAGCTGGAAGATGAACTCGGTGTGATGCTGCTCGAACGCACCAGCCGTAAAGTGTTATTCACTCAGGCGGGCTTATTGCTGGTGGAGCAGGCACGTACCGTGCTGCGCGAAGTCAAGGTTCTGAGAGAAATGGCCAGCCAGCAGGGTGAAGCCATGTCTGGGCCGCTGCATATCGGCTTGATCCCCACAGCGGGGCCTTATCTGCTGCCACAGATTATCCCAACGCTGCATAAAACTTTTCCCAAGCTGGAAATGTACCTGCATGAAGCGCAAACCCATCAGTTGCTGGCACAGCTCGACAGCGGCAAGCTGGATTGTGCGATTCTGGCGTTGGTGAAAGAAACCGAAGCCTTCATTGAAGTGCCGTTATTTGATGAGTCGATGAAACTGGCCGTGTATTCCGATCACCCTTGGGCGCAGCGCGATCGCGTGGCGATGCCGGATTTGGCAGGAGAAAAACTGCTGATGCTGGAAGATGGCCATTGCCTGCGCGATCAGGCGTTGGGCTTCTGCTTCCAGGCCGGTGCGGATGAAGATACCCACTTCCGCGCCACCAGTTTGGAAACGCTGCGCAATATGGTAGCGGCGGGCAGCGGAATTACGCTGTTACCAGCGCTGGCGGTGCCCAATGAGCGCGAGCGTGATGGTGTTTGCTATCTCGATTGCTACAAGCCGGAACCGAAGCGCACCATTGCGTTGGTGTATCGCCCCGGTTCCCCGCTGCGTGGCCGTTATGAGCAGTTAGCCGAAGCGATCCGCGAACACATGCAGAATTACCTCGGCGCAGCCTTAAAACAGGCGGTTTAAACCGTTCAGCGCGGCAACGCGATAGGCTTCGGCCATGGTCGGATAGTTGAAGGTGGTATTAACAAAATACTCGATAGTATTGCCTTCACCTTTCTGTTCCATGATCGCCTGCCCGATGTGAATGATCTCTGCCGCACGTTCACCGAAGCAGTGGATCCCCAGGATCTGCAAGGTTTCGCGGTGGAACAGGATCTTCAGGCTGCCGACGCTCATCCCGGCGATCTGTGCCCGGGCCAAATGTTTGAACTGGGCGCGGCCTACCTCATACGGCACCTTCATGGCGGTCAACTCCTGCTCGGTTTTACCGACGGAGCTGATTTCCGGAATGGTGTAAATGCCGGTTGGGATATCTTCGATCAGGTGCCCGCTGGCGGCACCGGAGGAAATCGCCTGCGCAGCGATGCGGCCTTGATCGTAGGCGGCTGAGGCCAGGCTCGGATAGCCAATCACGTCACCCACGGCGTAAATATGGGCCATCGCCGTTTGGTACATGCTGTTGACCTTCAGCAGGCCACGGCTGTCAGACTCCAGGCCAACATTCTCCAGCCCCAGCGAATCGGTATTGCCGGTACGGCCGTTGGCGTACAGCAGGCAGTCGGCCTTCACTTTTTTGCCTGACTTCAAGTGCACAATCACGCCATCTTCTGTGCCTTCGATCTTCTCGAACTCTTCGTTGTGGCGAATGACCACGCCGTTATTCCAGAAGTGATAAGACAGCGAATCCGACATTTCCTGATCGAGAAACGCCAGCAGGCGATCGCGGGTGTTGATTAAATCCACTTTTACGTTCAAGCCGCGGAAGATCGACGCATATTCGCAGCCAATCACCCCAGCACCGTAGATAATCACGTGGCGTGGTTCGTGGTTCAGTTCGAGAATGGAATCGCTGTCGTAAATGCGTGGATGTTTAAAATCAACGCTGGCCGGATGGTAGGGGCGTGAACCGCAGGCGATCACGATATTGTCGGCGCGAATGGTGTCCTGAGTGCCGTCTTTATAGCGGACGCTGACGGTATTGGCGTCGATAAAGCGAGCATCGCCGGCAAACAGTTTGCATTGGTTGCGCTCATAAAAGCCTTGGCGCATGCGGGTTTGCTGGTTAATGACGCTGTCGGCGTGGCGTAAAATGTCAGGGAAAGTGGCACTGAGGGTGCGGGAGTTATTGTAAAGCGGGTTCTGGTTGAATTCGATGATGCGGCTGACTGCGTGGCGGAGGGCTTTTGAGGGGATGGTACCCCAATGAGTACAGCCGCCGCCCACGTTGTTGTACCGTTCAATCACGGCCACGCGGGCACCTTGTTTCACCAGCCCCATAGCGGCGCCTTCACCACCAGGGCCCGAGCCAATTACAATGGCGTCAAATTGATAGTGCTGTTGCATGTAGGAGAGACCTGTTCTTATACAAAATTACAACGGTATCTTAACATCATAGCGCTGTGTGCCCAATGACCATTAGCCTTTTTGAGGCAAAGCGCCAGCTGCGCAGCCCGAAACTGTGACAAAGCGCGTTTGTATAAATGCGGTTGCAATAAATTTGCTATATTGCCAATTCTGCGGCGTTAGACTGAGTGGATGGAATTTATCTGAATATGCACATTGGCGTCAGAGCACAACAAAAAGAACGGACGCGCCGTTCCCTCATTGAAGCGGCTTTCAGCCAGCTCAGTGCCGAACGTAGTTTTGCCAGCCTGAGCCTGCGTGAAGTCTCGCGGGAGGCCGGTATTGCGCCGACCTCGTTCTATCGCCACTTCCGCGACGTAGATGAACTGGGGCTCACCATGGTCGACGAAAGTGGCCTGATGCTGCGCCAACTGATGCGCCAGGCACGCCAACGCATTGCCAAAGGCGGCAGCGTGATCCGCACGTCGGTATCCACCTTTATGGAATTTATCGGTAACAATCCCAATGCATTCCGGCTGTTGCTGCGTGAGCGTTCCGGGACTTCTGCGGCATTTCGTGCGGCGGTAGCGCGTGAAATCCAACATTTTATCGCCGAACTGGCAGATTATCTCGAGCTGGAAAACCATATGCCGCGCAGCTTTACCGAAGCGCAGGCGGAAGCGATGGTGACCATTGTGTTCAGTGCCGGTGCGGAAGCGCTTGATGTGGATATCGAACAGCGGCGCAAGCTCGAGGAACGGTTAGTGTTGCAATTGCGGATGATTTCCAAAGGGGCTTATTACTGGTATCGTCGCGAGCAAGAAAAAGCATCTGTATCCCGCGTATAACAAGGTGAAAATAATGGAAAAATCCTGTCGTGAGAATGGTACTTTACTGCTGGCGTTAATTGCCGGTCTGTCGATTAACGGCTCTTTTGCCGCGCTGTTCAGCTCGGTGGTGCCGTTTTCGATCTTCCCGTTGATTGCTTTGGTGCTGGCGGTGTATTGCCTGCATCAACGTTACCTGAGCCGACCTATGCCGGAGGGGATGCCGAAGCTGGCCGCCGCCTGTTTCCTGCTGGGTATCCTGGGGTACAGTGCGATCGTCCGAGTGGAATACCCGCAGATTGGTTCTAACTTCCTGCCATCCATTGTCTGTGTTGCACTGGTATTCTGGATTGGATTCCAATTGAAGAGACGTGATTCTGCCGCGCAATAAGCTTTATTTTCAATGAAATGGCGGGCATTGAGCCCGCCTGATAATCTATCAGCGGCGTTCCAGCAACACACCGCATTCCATATGGTGGGTGTAAGGGAACTGATCGAACAGCGCCAGGCGGCTGACTTTGTGGGTTGTCTGCAGTGTTTCCAGGTTGGCGCACAGCGTTTCTGGGTTGCAGGAAATGTACAGAATGCGTGGATAAGCCTGCACCATCTTCAGCGTATCGTCATCCAGCCCGCTACGTGGTGGATCGACAAAAATCGTCTCGCAATTATAACTCGTTAAATCAATCCCTTTCAGCCGGTTGAATTCGCGCACGCCGTTCATCGCCTGAGTGAAATCCTCTGCCGCCATGCGGATGATCTGCACGTTGTCGATCTGGTTGGCCGCAATATTGTACTGGGCTGCGGCAACGGAAGGCTTAGCGATTTCGGTGGCCAGCACGCGATCAAAGTTGCGTGCCAGCGCCAGTGAGAAGTTGCCGTTACCGCAATACAGTTCCAGCAGATCGCCTTGCGAATCCTGCGTGACATCCAGCGCCCATTCCAGCATCTGCACGTTCATTGCGGCGTTGGGTTGAGTAAAGCTGTTTTCTACCTGGCGATAGATCATGTCACGACCGGCGACCGGCAAGACTTCGTCGACATAATCCTGATCCAGCATAATTTTCATCTTCGACGCGCGGCCAATCAATTGCACATCAAAGCCCTGTGCGCGTAGCGCATCGCGCAGTGCCGCTGCATCTTGTTGCCATTGTTCATCCAGTTTGCGGTGATACAGCAGCGAGGCAATGATTTTACCGCTCTGCGTGGACAGGTAATCAATCTGGAACAGCTTATGGCGCAGCACCGGGTTGGGTTTGATGGCGGCGATCAACGCGCTCATCAGCCGGTTAATCAGTTCGCTGGCGGCTGGGAAGCTGTCGACGCGGATGCGCTGTTTGGTCTGCTGATCGAACATGATGTGGTACATCTCGTCTTCATCATGCCAGATACGGAATTCCGCACGCATACGGTAGTGGCTGACTGGCGAGCGGAACACCTCCGGCTCAGGCGCCGTGAACGGTGACATCATCGTTTTCAGACGGGCAGTCTTCTCCGCCAGTTGGTCGTCATAGCGTTCAATGGGCAAAATTTCGGGCGTCATGGGGTTCTTCTCGTCAGGCAAATTGGATCAGCGTGGATTGTAGGGAATCAAGCCGTGAAGTCCAGTTTTGTTAGGTTCGCGACCTTATTGGCTGTCTAGACATCTATTTTCATTGATCGTAGCATGGCAGTCCGGTCTCAAGCAGCGAGTGAAAAGGGAATCCAGTGTGAATCTGGAGCTGACGCGCAGCGGTATGGGGAAGTCACGGCGATAGCGTTTTTACGCAGACACTGTCCACTGCTGGATGGGAAGTCATCGCCCGGTGCTGGTTGCCTACGGCAATCTGCAAATCCCAAGCCCGAAAACCTGCCGGTGTACGTCGCACAATCCATTGCCGTCGCGAATTATCGGCTGTGATCCTGCGGCATCCGCCAATTAAGTTTGGATGCTTTTCTTTATGACAATGATAAAAAATACACTGCTGGCGGTGGTCTCCTCCGTGACGGCAGTTTCTGGATGGGCGCAAGACACCACCACAACCAACAATAGCGATACCCTGGTGGTGAGCGCCAATCGCTTCCCGCAGCCGGTTTCTTCCGTGCTGGCCCCGACCTCTGTTGTCACCCGTAATGATATCGATCGCTGGCAGGCCAAGAGCGTGGCCGATGTCATGCGCCGCTTGCCTGGTGTGGATATCGCGCAGAATGGTGGCCTGGGGCAAAGTTCCGCCGTCTTTATTCGTGGTACCGATTCCCGACATGTGCTGTTGTTGATTGACGGTATCCGCCTTAATCAGGCTGGTATCAGTGGCTCTTCTGATCTGAGCCAAATCCCGATTTCGCTGGTGCAAAAAGTCGAGTTTATTCGCGGGCCTCGCTCTGCCGTTTACGGTTCTGACGCCATTGGTGGAGTGATCAACATCATTACTACCCGTGAGAAGGTGGGCTCTTCGCTTTCTGCCGGTGTCGGTTCGAATGGCTATCAGCAGTACGACGGTGCTACGCAACAGCAACTGGGGCAAAACTCTGTTGCTACCTTGGCGGGCAACTATACCTATACCCGCGGGTTTGACGTGGTGGCCAACCTGCCGGACAGCTTTGGTAATCCGGCACAACCCGATCGTGACGGCTTCATGAGCAAATCGCTGTATGGCGAACTGCAACACCAGTTTACTGAGCCGTTGGGTGGGTTTGTGCGTGGTTATGGTTACGATAACCGTACGGCCTATGATGGTAGCTATACAGACACTCTTCAGCTATATAGCCAGTCGTGGGACAGTGGCATGCGTTATCGCGATGGTATTTATGCCACGCAGTTAACGGCCAGCTATAGCCATAGCAAAGACTACAATTACGATCCGAAATATGGTCGCTATTCCCCCTCCGCAACCCTGGATGACGTCACACAATATAACCTGCAGTGGGGAAACAACTTCCAGGTTGCTCAAGGCAGCGTCAGCACCGGCGTGGATAGGCAGGAGCAGAAGCTCGAACCGGGCACCGCTTATATCACCGACAGCAAAAGCCAGCGCAATACCGGGCTGTATCTGACCACACAACAACAATTTGACGCCATTACCCTGGAAGGGGCGGTGCGTGGTGACGATAACTCGCAATTTGGTTGGCACAACACCTGGCAAACTAGCGCTGCGTGGGAGTTTGTTGAAGGCTATCGCGCGATTGCTTCTTATGGTACCGCATTCAAAGCGCCGACTCTTGGGCAGCAATATGGCAACTTTGGCGGTAACACGAATTTGAAACCAGAAGAGAGCCAGCAGTGGGAAGGAGGCTTTGAAGGGCTGACTGGCCCGGTAAACTGGCGTGTGACGGGATATCGTAACGATATCGATAACCTGATTGGTTATACTTCCAGCAGTTCCATTCCTGCTTATTACAATGTGGATCAGGCTACGATTAAAGGTATCGAAGCCACGGCCTCCTTTGATACCGGGCTATTTACCCATCAGATCAGCTATGACTATGTTGACCCGCGCAATGCCAAAACCAATGAGGTATTGGTTCGTCGTTCTAAACAGCAGGTCAAGTACGAACTGGATTGGCAGATCAAGGACTTCGACTGGGCAGTCACTTATCAATATCTGGGGGAGCGCTATGACACTGATTACAGCACCTACCCAGAGCAGCGGGTCAGACTGGGCGGTGTCAGCCTGTGGGATCTCGCAGTTTCGTATCCGGTCACATCTCATCTGACAGTTCGTGGTAGAATTGCTAACCTGTTTGATAAAGATTACGAGACGGCTTATGGCTACGTTACTCCAGGAAGAGAATACTACCTCACTGGAAGCTATATCTTCTAAAAGCGCCGTGACACCGCGCCCGACGGTGCTGATATTTGATTCCGGCGTTGGTGGGTTATCGGTGTATCAGGAGGTTCGGCAACTGTTGCCGGATCTCCACTATATTTATGCCTTCGATAACGTGGCATTTCCCTATGGTGAGAAATCCGAAGAGTTCATCGTTGAGCGTGTGCTGGAGATCGTCAGTGCAGTTCAGCAGCGCCATCCTCTGGCGATTGTCATCATCGCCTGCAATACCGCCAGTATCGCCTGCCTGCCTGCGCTGCGTGAACGCTTTACTTTCCCGGTGGTTGGTGTGGTGCCTGCCATCAAGCCTGCGGCTAAACTGACGGCGAATGGCATCGTTGGTTTGCTGGCGACACGTGGCACGGTTCAGCGCTCTTATACTCATGAGCTGATTTCCCGTTTCGCGACCGATTGCAAAATCGAACTGCTGGGTTCTTCTGAACTGGTGGAACTGGCAGAAGCCAAGCTGCATGGCGAAGAAGTGCCACTGGCTGCGCTGAAGAAAATCCTGCAGCCGTGGCTGAATATGCGTGAGCCACCGGATACGGTGGTGTTGGGGTGTACCCATTTTCCTCTTTTATCTGAAGAACTGATGCAGGTCCTGCCAGAGGGAACGCGGCTGGTGGATTCCGGTGCGGCCATCGCCCGTCGTGCTGCCTGGCTTATCTCGGCGCAAGAAGGTTTGGTCTCAACCCAGGAAGAGAATCTGGCCTATTGCATGGCACTGAATGAAGATACTGACGCATTGTTGCCCGTTTTACAGGGCTACGGCTTTAAATCGTTGAAAAAACTGCCACTTTAAATACATTTTGATTAAACATTCAACGGTCGGCAGAAAAAGTGAATTTAGGGGTTGCGGCGCTCTGAGAACTCCCTATAATGCGCCTCCACTGACAGGGAACAACGACTACTCTAACGAGAACAGTTCGCCCAACCAGGAAGAAGCAACCCGGTGAAAACACCGCATCTCGCAAGAGAAAAAAGGTTGACTCTTCAGCGGGAAAGCGTATTATCTGCCT
>Ga0114969_10005288_pt1 | contig 10133 bp, 3 predicted proteins | sample M_130807_MF_Meta_FD_87316 | JGI IMG/M metagenome (GOLD analysis project Ga0114969, IMG submission 87316) | Freshwater microbial communities from Lake Montjoie, Canada to study carbon cycling - M_130807_MF_MetaG | ecosystem: Environmental > Aquatic > Freshwater > Lake | place: Lake Montjoie...
GGAAAAAACAACTTATCCCTTACAATTATTCAAAATAAAAACTATACACATAAATCTATGTATACGGTGGATGTAGCACCTTCACCTAATTTGGCAAGTATGAATTCCATTTATTGGTATCCCAGTACTTGTTTAATTGAAGGCACTGTGTTAAGCGAAGGCCGAGGCACTCCGAATGCATTTGCAAATATTGGACATCCAAGTATTACGAGTCAAACATTCAGCTTTACACCAGCACCACGTATAGGTGCGATGAGTTCAAAATTATATGGACAAAAATGTTATGGCTGGGATTTATCAAAAACAATACCGCCAAAAAATAAAATTGATGTCGCATTCATTATTGAAGTTTATAAAAGCTTCCCACAAAAGGATTCCTTTTTTATTCGCCCTAAATCGGGCGAACCAACGGCTTACTTTTTTAACAAGCTTGCAGGCAATGCAAGTTTAATGCAGCAATTAATTGCAGGCAGTTCAGAAACAGAAATCAGAAAAAGTTGGGAGCCCCGCTTAACAGCATTTAAAACAATGCGTAAAAAATATTTATTGTACACTGATTTTGAATAGTTAGCTTAAAAAATAACCACAAGAAACGCTACTAATAAAGAAGGGCCTCGCTGAAGCGAGGCCCTTCTTTATTATAAATTAATACCTATTATTATAATTTAATCAACTTGAATTGATGGCTTATTTTACCATCTTGAGATATAACATTAAATACAAAAATACCAGTGCTCAAATTATCAAAGGTTAAAGTGGTTCCAGTTGTTAAACCAATTCTTGAAGACACTTTACGACCAGTAGAAATTTCATAAACATCAATATTCATTTTTTGATAGCCTCTTACATTAAAATCAAACCTGATATTATTTGCAAATGGATTAGGCCCTAACTTAATAAACTCGCTTGCGCTTAAATTTATTATGTCAGTCAATATAAAGTAGTACGTTGAACTAATTATACTTGTACAGCCGTTTTGAGTTGTTTTGACGGTATAATAGCCAGGCGTATTTGGTTTGATTTTTACTGAAGTATCACTCAATGCAACGCCATCCTTATACCAAACATTGCCATATTTAGCAGTTGATACTAAAAAATTCGCTGTATCTCTTGATAAAGTTGGCACAGATGGTTTTTCAAATTTTTGAATGGTAATTACACGTGTAGTATCAGAATGCCCAAGGCCATCGGATAAGGCGGCCTTATATTTTCCAGGAGTTAAAACAAACAAGAAAGCACTGTCCTTTCCTGTAATTAAAGTGTCATTTTTAAACCATTTTACATAAGGAGCTGGAACGACTTTTAACTTAACAGTATCTCCTGAACATAAAAATGAAATTGGCGTAAGTGATAAAGCAGTATCTAAAAAAATACTTAACGCTTGCTGGTATCCAATGGTAATATTACTGGATGTAGTTTTAAAGGACTCCGCCATATACTGACCAACACTAAAACTCAAATTGGGACTTGTAAATCCAACAGAATTTATGGATGACCTTTTTATAGTTTGCGCATTCGCCGAAACTATAAAAAAAGTAGTAATTAATATGAACAGCAATTTTTTCATAAATATTTTAATATTCATATTAGTTATTTCCAATAATAATCCAATTAGCACCATCACTCACCACTTTAACATATTTATACTGCGCGCTTAAAGCATAAGTTGCAGCACCATCTATGGTTTGAGGTGAAGTTGTTCCAACTGTAACTACATTAGCCACTGAATTAATTCTTTTTATTGTATAAGTTTGTCCAGCTTTCCCAACTGCAGTTGGCAAGGTGATTGTAAATGCAGCGGAAGTTGCATCACCTGTTATAATTTCATCAGAAATTAATGCAGTATACGCACCAGATTTAGCTGCTATTGCTAAAAGCTGTCCGTTTGATTTTAGTGTTCCTTTGATGTTAGCAGAAATAGTTGATGAATTTCCAATAACTGTTTCATTTGATGCTGTAGCTGAAGATGGTTGTGCACTTGAACCAATAATTATATTGTTTGAACCATTTGTCAAATCAGAACCTGCCGAGTATCCAAGAGAAATATTATTATTTGAATTTGTTGCTGCATTTATTAATGACATATACCCAATCGCCGTATTATTTCCACCAGTTGTTATATTTGTTAATGCATGATGGCCAAGTCCAGTATTAAAATCACCGGTTGTAACTGATTTTAAAGCCTCTCCACCAATACCAACACCTCTACCTTCTGTAGTTGCTTGCATTGCATATTTTCCAATAGCTATATTCCAACTTCCGCCGCCGCCTCCATTGGTAACTACATTTTGTAAAGCTGCATTACCAATTGCAATATTATCATTGCCTTGTGTTGAGTTTTGCATAGTACTAGACCCTATTGCAATATTATAAGCACCAGTAATATTGGCATTTAAAGCGTTGAAACCAATAGCTGTATTTGAAGATGCGGTTGTGTTACTCTGGAGTGAATTTGACCCAAGAGCTATATTCTGACTACCACTTGTATTAATATTTAATGCAGCAATTCCTATAGCGAGATTATTTGACCCGCTTGTGTTATTCTGAAGTGTATTTGTACTGATAGCAACATTTGACCCTCCTGATGAATTGCCTCCAAGAGCACTTCTACCAATACCAATATTATTATCAGAAGTTGTTTGAGATAAAAGGCTATTATAACCAATGGCTACGTTATTGAATCCAGATGTATTTGAAGTTAAACTTTGATAACCAATTGCTGTATTAAATTGACCTGTATTATTAGCGGCCGTAGAACTTCCTTTTAAAGATTCATAACCAATAGCAGTATTTCCAGTTGTTCTTCCTGTTGTTCTATCATCAGCATAAAACATTGCATTATGTCCAATAGCTACCGATTTCTCATTTCCTTTATTTGAATACAATGCATTATTACCAATAGCAGTATTAAATGACCCTGTTGTATTTTGATATAATGCTGCTGCACCTGATGCCATATTATCTTCACCTGAAGTGTTTGTATATAAAGCCCTATAACCTAAGCCTGAATTGTAATTACCACTAGTATTTGCTATCAAAGTTTGATAACCCAATACACTATTGTATTGACCAATATTATTTGCAGCAGTTGAACTTCCTTGCATTGACCCATGTCCAACCGCTGTATTTGCTGTAGTTCTTCCTGATATTCTATTGTCTGCATAAAGCATAGCATTATTACCAATTGCAATTGATCCGCTATTTGCTACATTATAACTTAACGCATCTGATCCTAATGCTATATTACCACTACCAGTGGTATTGTCTTTTAGCGCATACATTCCCAATGTAGAATTATTATTTCCAGTGGTGTTTGAAAGTAAACTATTCATACCAACCCCTGCATTTCTTGATCCTGTTGTATTATTTCTAAGTACTTCATTTCCAAGTGCTGTATTATAAACACCTGAAATATTTGCATTCAATGTCACATCACCAACTGCAACATTCCTATCTCCAGTGGTTGTATTCTCCATTGAATTGTTACCAATAGCTACATTCGAATAACCAGTTGTTATTGATTTTAATGCTCCAACTCCAACTGCCGTTCCTAAACCGGCTAAACCTTTACCCACAGTAATTCCATTCACTGTCAAATCATAAGCACCTAAATTTGTTGCTTGACTTGCTCCAGTATAAGGAACTCCCGCAGTAACTGATGTAGTTACTGTTCCATCCGCCCTTAAATATTGAACTGATGTGCCTCCTACAATTTTAAATCCAGCTGCTGTTACCGCACCACTTGTTTTAACTTCTGTTATAGAAGTGTTTCCTAATTGTATAGTATTAGATGTAATTACTGATGCAGTAGCACCAATTGCAATTGCGTTTGATAAATTATTACTTGCAACATTAGCACTATTTCCAATCGCAATATTATCATTACCTGTTACATTTGTCTGAAGACTTGAAATACCAATTGCGATATTGCCACTTCCTGTTGTATTACCAACCAATGTTGACATTCCAAGTCCAGTATTATTTATACCAGTAGTATTATTAGGTAAAACTCCGTATCCTATTGCAGTATTCTGAAGTCCAGTAGTATTTAAATTGAGAGATCCACTTCCTGTTACTGTATTATACGAGCCTGTTGTATTACTACTTAGCGAGTTTCTACCAACAGCTGTATTTAACTCTCCTGTGGTGTTACTTGATAGTGAATTAGTTCCAATTGCCGTGTTCCATGCTCCTGTGGAATTAAGACTAAGACTACTCGTTCCAAAAGCAGAATTCCCTGTGCCAGTTGTATTTGCATTTAAAGCATAATATCCTATTGCTGTATTACTTGAAGCTGTAGTATTTTTTTGAAGCGCATTTAAACCTAAAGCAACATTATTTGCACCAGTTGTATTTGATTCCATTGCTCTTATACCAATTGCAATATTGCCAGAGCCGTTGTTTGAATACAATGCAGCTAAACCAATAGCAATATTACTAGTTCCAGTTGTATTCAATCCTAAACTACTATTACCCATCGCAATGTTATTATCACCAGTAGTATTTGACAATAATGCAGAAGTTCCAAATGCATTATTTCCTGAAGCTAGATTATTTGTAAGCGCATCATTACCTAAAGCATTATTACTAGAACCTGAAACTAAATATCTAAGTGCTGTTGCACCAATAGCAACGTTATTCCCTCCGCTTACAATTGTATTCAATGACCTGTGTCCAACTGCCGTATTTGCTCCATCGCTTCCGGTTGCATTGGCCGCCACTTTAGTGAAATTTTCCATTGAGTAGCTTCCTATTGCAGTATTAATATTGCCTTTAGTATTTAAATTTAAAGCATTAAATCCAACAGCTACATTATTGTCTCCAACTGTGTTAAATTGTAATGCACCGTTACCAGAAGCTAAGTTTTGTGTACCAGTAGTATTTTTTCTCCATCGCTTTTGTTCCAAAAGCAGAGTTATAACCTGCCAAATTATAAAATAGTGCACCTGCACCAACAGCCGTATTCTCAACACCAGTAATATTTGTAAATAATGCCGAAAATCCAACAGCAGTGTTAGCATTTCCAGTTGTATTATTTTCAAGTGTTCTTGAACCTAATCCTGTACTTGCAGAAACTTGATTGTTCAATAATGAATTCCATCCTAATGCCACGCTTTCAATTCCAACGGTATCTTTTAACATAGCATTATATCCTATTGCCGTATTCCATCCATTAGTTTTAGCAGCATTTAAAGAAGAATAACCGATTGCTATATTTTGGGATGCAGTAGTATTTTTATTAAGTGAATTAGAGCCAATACTTACATTATTCACACCTGTAGTATTTGTATATAATGAATAAGAACCTATTGCAGTATTATTCGAGGCAGTGGTATTTGCTTGCAAAGCATAAATACCAATAGCAACATTGGAGCCCCCTGTAGTGTTATCGTCTAAAGTATAACCACCTATAGCAGTATTGCCTATTCCTGTTGAATTCAATTGCATGGAACCTTGTCCAATTGCAGTATTGGTTCCTCCTGTTGAATTGTTAACAAGCGAATTATATCCAAACGCAGCATTATTAGAACCTGTTGTATTATATCTTAATGAATAGGCGCCAAATGATGCGTTATTTGAACCAGTGGTATTAGTATACATAGCTTTTGAACCAACTGCTGTATTGCCACTAACTGTAGTTGATTTTAAAAGAGCGCTATCTCCAATAGCAACATTATTATTACCTGTTGTATTAGAATGTAATGAACTCATACCAAAAGAAGAGTTTGAGTACCCTGTTGTATTTAATCTCAACGCCCCCCATCCCAATGCGCTATTATTTGAACCTGTTGAATTTGTAAATAAAGCCCCTTCTCCAACTGAAATATTTCTAAAACCTGAACTATTATTTTGTAGCGCACCATTACCTATGGCAGTATTACTATATCCTGTGGTATTGGTATATAAAGATTTTAACCCCATCGCTGTATTATCAATACCACTTGTATTATTGTATAGAGCATTGTCACCCATTGCCGTATTACTATATCCTGTTGTATTTAAATTTAGTGCATTGTAACCCATTGCTGTATTTGAAGTACCTATTGTGTTATATTGAAGTGTAGCATGACCAAAAGCAGAGTTTTGTATACCTGTAGTATTTGATGATAAAGAAAAATTTCCAAATGCATTTAGTTCACTTGCGGTTAAACTATTAGTTAATGCATAACTTCCGAAAGCATTATTATTTGATCCAGAAATATTTTTCCATAAAGCTTTAAGACCGACTATTGTATTTTGACCCCCTGTAGTATTAGACCCCATTGTTTCATAACCTATTGCTGTATTGCCAGAACCCGTTATATTGAATCGCATAGTATAATATCCAACCGAAGTATTCAGACTTGCAGTTGTACCTGCCCTTGATGACTGACTTCCTATTGATGTATTACGATAACCAGTTGTATTTGAAGATAGAGATAATAGACCTAAAGCAGTGTTTTCTCTTCCTGCAATATTTGATATATTTGGATCATTACCAATAGTGACATAATCTAATTTATTATTATCACCAATCTTAATATTAGACAATGTATCCATAAAATTAGTACTGATACCTACACTACTACCATTCAACTTCCCAGTAACCGTCAAATCCCCATTAATTGTAACTTTTTTATTGTCAAACTCACCATAGATTAAAGGCGTTTTAGTAGCTGAATTTGCAACAACTAATTTATTATTTGCTTTAATAAATGAACTGTCATTACCTGCATTACTTCCTATAAAAACATTATTGGAGCCGCTATCAATAAGCGTACCAGCATTATAACCTAAAGCTGTATTATTAGACCCGATTTTATTTTGATCTAAAGATCCCCAACCGATAGATGTATTACTTGAACCAGAAGTATTAAACGTTAATGACTGGTCTCCCAAGCTTGTATTAGCACCTCCTGAAATATTTTTAAGTTGACTATAAAAACCAATAGCAGTATTATTGGATGCCGTCTTATTTTCTAACAAAGAATTCATACCTACAGCTGTATTACGCCAACCTGTTGTATTTTCCCTTAAGGCTTCGTTTCCAACTGCAGTATTATATCTACCTGTAGTATTAAAGATTAAACTTGATGCTCCAACACCTGTATTTCTGTCACCTGAAGTTGTTGAGGCTAATGAGCTACTTCCTAATGCAGTATTTGCAAAACCAATTGTAACATTTGATAATGAATTCTCACCAATGGCTACTAAACTGCTTAATTTAGGACTAGACTTTAAAGCATTTCTGCCAATTGCAACATTATTTGAACCAGAGTCAATGATCGACAATGCATTTTCACCTATAGCAATATTGTATGTACCAACTTTATTAGCACTTAAAGCAGAAGCACCTGCAATAATATTCCCCTTTGAATCAGCTATAGACGTACCAGTCCCACTTGCCCCATTCAACTTACCAGTTACAGTCAAATCTCCATTAATAGTTACCTTCTTATTATCAAACTCACCATAGATTAAAGGAGTTTTTGTTTTATCATTCGCAATGATTAAACGATTACTTGTATTCAAAAACAATGAATCATAAGCGGCTTTATAGCCAAGAATTACGTTACCACTTCCCCTGATATTATTAGCAACAGTTGATCCAATGACTACATTTTTACTCCCATTAGATGACGTATCAACTAGCATTTGAGTTCCAATTAAAACATTATCATCACCATTATAGTTATTTGCAACATTGACTCCAATTGAAGTATTTCTACTTACATCTACAGAGGAATTAAAATTTTCTGAACCTAAAACTATATTCGACTGTGCATTCTTTGCATATTGTAATGTTCTTGAACCTATAGCAATATTTTGATTAAAGACAGTTATTTTATTTGGAATTGTTTGTGGTCCTGAAAACCTCCCAGACTCATGACCAATTAAAACATTTTGATACGCATTAACTATATTATTACCTGAATAATTTCCCATGAAAATATTCTGACTAGCAGTTCCTGTCTTACTTGCTCCAAGTCCTGCACCTGATGCAGTTCCAAATAATATATTTTCATTAAAATCATATATATTATTTGCTTTTGGTAGACTAAAACCAGCCCTATTGCCTAGTGCATAGTTATTAGGATTTAACACAACTGAATCCATCGACTTTAATGCATCTGATCCAATTGCAAATCCATAACCGACGTTTGTAGCTGAATCTTTTATTGTTTTAATAACAGCAGTTTTTATAGATGCTAACTGTGAAGTAATTTTAACCAACGAATCAATCTTAGGAATATAAACTCCTCCTCTATTATTGTTTAACACAATACTATCCCCTTTTTGAACCAATCTAATTGTAGTTAATTCATTTTTAATACTATCAACACTTATACTAGCAGCTCCAGCATTATTTGCATACAATGCATAGGGTACTGATAAAAGTTGGGATGTTCCTACAAATACAAAAGCCGATCCGCCATCCAAATCAATTTCAACTTTAAAATAATAGGGGTATTTGTTCCATAATACATCTGACATTTTACCTGTAAGTGCTTGACCATTCCCAATGATGATTGAAAACTGACCATAAGCATCCGTATTAACATTGTGTAATTCCTGAAACTTAGTTGTTCCAAGTTGTTGTGATTCAATTAAGGCTATTCTTAAGGATATTTTTTTACTTGAAACAGGCGTACCTGCATTATTTAAAGCAACCCCTTGGTAATTGAAACCATTGGGTGCTTGAGCTTGTAAATTCAAAATAAAAAGAAATAAGAAGGCAATAAAAAAAGCACTTCTTTTTAAGGCATGCAACTTTCCCATAAATAAATTTTATTATAACATTAATTGATTGTAATACAATCATTTGCGTGGGGGCACGAATAATTGTAAGAGGATGTTACAAAGTTATAATAAATAGTATAAAAAAAGGCCACTATATCTAGTGGCCTTCAATATTAATAAATTGATTATCAATTAATTACCTATCACAGGTATGCCTAATTTATGTACTGCTTCATTTAATGCCTTAATGCCATCTTTTTTCAAATTGTCATACAACTTTAATTGCACATCCACTTTTGCTTTTAAATCCACAAAGGTTTCTTGCACTTGCTTGGTTGGCGCTGTATAACCTGATGATGCAGATCCAAATACACCTGCAATTTTATCATCCAAACGAATAGGATAATTTAATACATCCTGTCCGCTCTTCGCTTTGGTTTGATGCAAGGCTTCCTCAATGGTCTTTAGGCTAGCTAAAATTGTATTGGATTGCTTTTGGAAGCTCGTATCCTTTGTTTTCTTTTGTACTGTTTGTATTTGCGTTCTAATTTCTTTAATCCCTTTTAATGTTTTCATAATGGAACTAAAATTATCCGCTACAGATAATAAAAATTGCTCCTGCGCTTTTAAATCAGCATTGCTTACTTTATAATTTGGATCCGCTACAATTTCAAAAGGCAATTCAACTGAATCCTTATCAATAGTCACTTTTGCAAAATAGTTGCCTGGTGCTGCTAATACTGGACTCGTTGAGCCATTCCAAAGAATCAAACCCTCCTCAGGCTTTTCAATTTCCTTGTGGTACATATTCCAAACAAAATTTTGGAATCCAGCTTCTGAGCTTGGTCCGCCTACATCATTTTGATTAAAAGTTTTGATGACCTTTTTTTGGTCATCCAATATGCTTATCATAACTCTTGTAGAATCAGAAGTATTGGCTTTCCAATAATTAATCACAACGCCTTTAGGCGGGTTTGCGCCCACATTATTCGGAGCACTCGTTATCATACCACGACCACGTCTTCCACCCATTTGTGGTGGTACGCGATATGTTTTTGCAATTGGAAACACTTTGTTTATAGTTGCGTTTGTAGCTTCATGATTCTCGATGAATCTTAAATCATCTAAAATATAAATGCTACGACCTTGTGTTCCAACAATTAAATTATGATCGCGGATTAATAAATCAGTTATAGGCGTTTTGGGTAAATTTAATTGGAAGGGCTCCCAATTTTTTCCATCATTCACTGATATATACAAACCATACTCTGTCCCAGCAAATAATACACCTGCCTTACGTGGACTAGCAACAATAGCTCTTGTGAAATGCATTGGATCAATACCATTGGTTATTTTTTCCCAGGTTTCACCATAATCACGTGTCACATACAAGTATGGCGCAAAATCATCTA
>Ga0114969_10005290_pt1 | contig 10131 bp, 5 predicted proteins | sample M_130807_MF_Meta_FD_87316 | JGI IMG/M metagenome (GOLD analysis project Ga0114969, IMG submission 87316) | Freshwater microbial communities from Lake Montjoie, Canada to study carbon cycling - M_130807_MF_MetaG | ecosystem: Environmental > Aquatic > Freshwater > Lake | place: Lake Montjoie...
ATTGAGAAACCAAATCTGGGTTACAAACTGCGATTCAAGGAAGGTTATTTTCCGGTGCCCCCAGCCGATCATTTAATGGATATGCGCAATGAAATGATGCACACCATGATCGGCTGCGGGATTGATGTTGAAGCACAACATCACGAAGTGGCAACGGCCGGACAATGTGAGATTGATTTGAAGTTTCAGGATCTGGTCAAGATGGCCGATCAGATGTGTCTCTATAAATACATCGTCAAAAATGTTGCCAGGCGGAGTGGAAAAACAGTGACGTTTATGCCAAAGCCGATCTATGGCGATAACGGTTCAGGCATGCACACCCACATTTCTCTTTGGAAGGAAGGGCATCCGCTCTTCGCCGGTAATGGTTATGCAGGACTTTCGGAAATGGCCATGCATGCAATCGGTGGACTGCTCAAGCACGCACCATCGATTCTTGCGTTCAGCAACCCGACCACCAATAGTTACAAACGACTGGTTCCGGGATACGAGGCGCCTGTAAATCTTGCCTACTCTCAGCGAAATCGCTCGGCGAGTTGTAGGATTCCGATGTATTCGGCCAGCCCGAAGACCAAGCGAGTGGAATTTCGTTGCCCTGATCCAAGCTGTAATCCGTATCTGGCTTTCTCGGCAATGCTCATGGCCGTTATCGACGGCATTCAGAACAAAATTCATCCCGGCGAACCGCTTGATCGAGATATTTATGATCTGCCGTCAGAGATGCTGGAAAAAGTGCCGAAAACCCCAGGAAGTCTCGACGAAGCTCTCGATGCGCTCGGGCAAGACCACGATTTTTTGCTGCGAGGAGATGTCTTTACAGAGGACGTCATCGCCACATGGATTCGCTACAAGCGAGAGAACGAAATTGAAGCGATGCGTCTTCGTCCTCATCCGTATGAGTTCTGTCTGTACTACGACGTCTAAGAATACGGGCCGATCGAGAATGTACTCGGCGTAAATCTGCGGTGTGTCAGGAAAGAATGTCTTGTACGACTGTTCCATACACATCCGTGAGCCGTTCGTCCCGCCCCTGATGAAAATAGGTTAGTCGCGTGTGATCGATTCCCATCAGATGTAAAATAGTGGCGTGAAGATCGTGTACATGAACTCTGTTTTCCACAGCTTCAAAGCCAAAGTCATCCGTTGCACCGTAGGAAATTCCACCTTTCACTCCGGCACCGGCGAGCCACATTGAAAATCCATATGGATTGTGATTACGACCCGGCTTGTCGAGTCCTTCGCTAAAAGGCATGCGTCCAAATTCGCCTCCCCAGAGCACGAGCGTGCTTTCCAAAAGGCCTCGCTGCTCGAGGTCTGTGAGGAGTGCGGCAATTGGCTGATCGGTTTCGCCGGCATGCCGTCCATGATTCTTTTCGACACTTTCGTGAGCATCCCAGGTCTCTTCAAGATGACCACCGCCGGAATAGAGTTGGATGAACCTGACACCACGTTCGACCAATCGCCGAGCGATCAGACAATTGCGTCCATATTCGGCAGTTGGCTCGCGGTCTACTCCATAAGCTTCGCGTGTTGCCATAGTCTCTCGTGAAAGGTCGACCGCTTCGGGTGCCTCTGCCTGCATTCGAAAAGCCAGTTCATAGCTGGCAGCGCGTGCGGCAAGTTCGCTGCCGCCGGGACGTGAAGAAAGATGCCGATGATTCAACTCGGCAAGAAAATCGAGTTGCTCGCGTTGCATGGCGCGGTCAAAGGATGCTGGACCGGAAAGATCAAGAATTGGATTACCAGCCGGTCTGAAAAGTGTTCCTTGAAATGTTGCTGGCATGAATCCGCTCGACCAGTTGGGCTGTCCTCCGATTGGGCCTCCTCGCTTGTCGAGCATCACGACATAGCCCGGCATGTTTTCGTTCTCGGTTCCCAGTCCGTAGACCGCCCAACTGCCCAGGGACGGTCGACCGATGATCGGTTTTCCGGTGTTCATCTGCACGAGCGCAGAACCGTGCGCGTGCGTATCGGTGTGACATGACCGAATGACGGCCAGTTTGTCGGCATGGCGGCTGAGTTGTGGATAAAAGTCAGAAATTTCCAGGCCGCTCTCTCCGTAACGCCTGAACGGTCGCACTGACGGGGTCAAAAGCCCCATTGAGCGTCCCCCAGAATTGATAAATTTCTTCTCCGATGGCAACGGCTGACCTGCATAACGAATGAGTTCTGGTTTTGGATCAAATGTGTCAACGTGACTCGGACCACCATTCATCATGAGAAAAACAACGCTCCGCACCGGCGTATGAAAATGAGGTTTCCTCGGCGAAAGCGTTGACTGTAACTCGGCGGCATTGGCTCGACGGTTTGGGCCTTGAATTGTGAACTGATCGTGATCGACATGATCAACATGATCAAGCAGTCCTGCCAGCGCGAGGCCCGCAAATCCGGCGCCCATGTCCCAAAGACATTCTCGACGAGTGATGCTGCAGGGAAAGTGTTGATTTCTTGGATCGCGAGATACATTCATCAAGTCAGTCCACATAGAGAAACTCATTGGTGTTGAAGAGCACCTGACACAGTGATGTCCACGAAAGAATTTCTGCTTCCGCGGTGTCAGGAGAACGATCCATGATCCTTGATCGCTGAACGGCGAGGTGCTCTTGTGCGGCTTTGTGCTGCGAGTCATCAGGCACGTATCCCAGTGCAAGCCTCCATGCAGCGTCGATGCGAGAGGAATTATCTTTGGATTCTGCAAGAATACGCATCGCAAAACTTCGACTCTGCTGGTGAACCCACGGATTATTTAATAAGACGAGTGCTTGCAGTGCTACGGTTGAAACGTCTCGGCGTCCTGTGGGAGTGGTGGTGTCGCACATATCAAACGTCGTCATAAGAGGGACGATTAATCCTCGCTTGGTGAACATATAAAGGCTTCGACGACGCGACGCTTCGAGGGGCGAAGCCTGATAAGCGCCCGATTTCATTGACAGCCCCTCGAGTGCCTCGTCGCTGATTGGTGCGCGAAAACTCGGACCCCCGAGGTGCAAGTCGAGCTGCCCGCTCGTAACGAGCATCGCATCGCGGATACTTTCAGCATCGAGTCGGCGGCGGTTCGCACGCCACACAAAATTATTTTCTGCATCCACAGATGCACACGCGAGTGCGTCTGGATGCAAAGAACTCTGCTGATAGGTCTCACTCATGACCATCAATTTGTGGAGTTGTTTCAGATGCCAGCCTTGAGAGACCAGACGGTGGGCGAGCCAGTCAAGAAGATCTGGATGCGTTGGCTTGCGGCCAAGAAATCCAAAATTATCTGGGGTCCGCACGAGACCTTCGCCAAAATGATGCTGCCAGAGGCGATTGACAATCACGCGAGACGTGAGCGGATGCTTTGGATCGGTGATCCATTCGGCAAGTTGCAATCTTCTCCGCGAAGTAGAAAACCCCTGAGGGGGCGCATCGAAATCCTTTTGTAAATACGCAACGCACATTGGAGCACCGGCCTGCACAGCACCCAACGGACGCGAAACATCTCCTTTTGCCAGCACGTGCAGCGGAGATGGAATTGCCGAAAGATCGGTCCATCCAAGAACATCAAACCCGAGTTCCTCTTTGGTTGGACCACCGAGCCATTGACTGGCCCGAGGCCCGATCGGACCTGCCCAGAAAGCTGAGGCAAATCGATAGTAGTCGCTGTGCAAAATCGGATCGAATTTATGGTCGTGACAGCGGGCGCATTTGATTGACAGACCGAGAAACGCCGTCGAGGTGGCATGGACCATGTCTTCGAGTCGCTCGTACTGATACTCCTTGGGATCGTTGGGTTCATCATCCCACGTGCCGATTCGAAGAAATCCTGTTGCGATTACCGTCGACTCGTTGCGATCTGGAACTTCATCGCCGGCGATTTGCTCTCGAACAAAACGATCAAACGGCATGTCACTATTGAAAGCATTGACGACCCAATCTCGATACTTCCACGCGCCAGGCTTCTCCGCATCGCGCTCGTATCCATTGGTTTCGGCGAATCGTGCAATGTCCAACCAGTGTCTGGCCCATCGTTCTCCGTAGTGCGGCGAGGCGAGCAGTCGATCGACAAGATTTTCCCACGCATTCGGCGAGGCGTCAGCGAGGAACTCGTCGAGTTCTAAAGGGCTCGGAGGAAGACCGATCAGATCAAAAGAAAGTCGTCGTAAAAGAGTGCGAGGATCGGCCTTGGGTGCAGGTACAAGGCCACGTTCGCGAAGGTGAAGAGAAATAAATGCATCAATGGGATTTGCTGTTGCAGCACCTGGTAACGATGGAATCGGAGAAGCGTGCACCGCTTTGAGCGACCACCAATCTCGACCTGCGCGGCGAGGAGTGGTTCGTTCAAACAAATCGAGTACGCGACCTTCCGGCCAGTGGGCTCCGGTATCAATCCAGGTTCGAAAAAGCTCAATCTCTTCCTTGAGTAAGGGGTCTTTGTGGCCGCCTTCTTCTTTTGGCATCTCGCCGCTGGCAATATGCTGGAAGAGAAGGCTCTCATCTGCGTTTCCGGGCGTGATGGCCTGTCCGCTGGCTCCGCCGCGCAGAAGTGTCTCATGGCGAGTGAGATCGAGTTCGCCGCTGGGATCACCGGCATGGTGGCACGAAACACATCGAGTGAGCAGGAGCGATCCGACCGACGCATCGAAGTCGGCAGACAGAGCCATTGCAGCGACACTTGAAATCGCAATACAAACAAACACCGCAACACGCGAATCCATCATAAAAAATCCGAGACCTATCGTTGCACAGACATTGTCTCGAGTGACGCATCAGAGTTGATCAGTATGGCGACTGAACGCATGCTTCCCAAACGATGTGATTTAAGGACCGGTCGATTTGAGTTTGAATGTTGAATTCGTAGTCATTTGCAGGCCGACGTCATCGTTTCCAGAAGATTGATCAGCATTGAGTTGTGGAGGACCGCCGTCGTCGACGCCATTTGGGCCGACACTGTAAACGGACCAATGATCGGGAGTCACTCTGAGAAGCAGAGGTGTTTTGTCAGCGAAGGGATCAGGTGGAATTTCAGAAAAATACTCCGGCTTAAGCAAATCAAGTGAATTTGGAAGCGAGTTGTTTTCGATGCGATACCGGGTGGCTGCCAGCAACGCGTACGCCGCCTGCTGAAATGTTTGAGAGCGATACCCGGCATTAAAAACAGATTGAAACGATGGAATAAGTTGTCCAAGCAGACCAGAGTGATTATTCTCCAAAAACAATTTTTCCAGACGAGTTGTTTGCTTTTTCAATTCAGAAAAAGAAATTGGTTGCGCAGATAATTTCTGAAACTGATGCACCAGGCTCTTGTAAGAGGCTATTTCCTGAGCATTGAAAAAAACTCGAAAGAACGGACCAGCAGACATCGGCAACCATCGGCTGAAAAAGAGAGTTGATGGTTTATCCTCAGAAAGCAACGGAGCAAAGACATCGAAACCCAATGTTCCATCGAGAAACCCCGCAGCCATACTGAGCCCAAAAGCTTCTTCTCCGAGAAAGCTTCGTACAAACAGGCATCTTCCAGAGGTGGTGTTGATGATGTGAAAGAAATCGACAGCGTCAATTTCTTTGAGCGAGGTAACCGATGGGAGTACCGAGGCGAGCGTCGTCAGGGCCGTTGTATCAATCGCCACGCTGACAAGTGAACAAATGAGCAAAGGCTCGAAGCCGACGTGATCGGCCAGGCGTTTTATGCACGCAATATCAATCATCGCTTCGCTGATCTGTCCTTCCGCCGCATGTCTTTTTGCGGAAAGCGAAAGTAATCTCGCAAGATTTCTGCATCCTTGAATTTCTGGTAAGAGCATGTCAAAGCTTGGACGAGACCAGTCTCGATCAAACCAACAATTGTCGAGCGTCATTGCATGTCGAATGATGCGAAGCGTTTCGGCATGTCGCAAAAGCAGGTTGCCGGCCGATTCACCGAAAGCGTCAGCCAACGGGTCGACCAGCGGTGAGGACTCTTGAAGTGCAGCCAGGTCGGCATCCATTCGCGCGATTGCCTGCAGATAAAATCTCGCAGCATTACGATGTGGCGGAGCAAATTGAGGCATCAACGAAAGCATTATGCCCCGCGACTCATCTCGCACATGCACAGCCTGCTGGCGCATGTTCCAGTCCATAACGGCAAGCGTCATGCTCCCGCTGAAGATGAACATTGCCGTCGCGAGACTGAGGCCACGCAGTGACCACGTTGCCGCTTCTGGTTCGTGAATCGAATGTTCTGTAAGACCTTTTCGCAGGATCCAAATGCTACCAACCAGCGTTAAAGTCATTGCTGAAAAGACATAGCTCAACCAGTGAAAATCTATGCGAAGAACAAACTCGAAATATCCGGCTGCAACCACCAGCGGCCCGAGCACCAACAATGGACTTGCAATCGAAACGCACACAAGCAGGCGTCGCATGCGTGGAAATCGAGATGCCAGCGAGGTGCAAAGAGCGGTCCACAGAAGGAACGCCCCAACCACTGACAGCCAAAACGTGAGATATCCCATCCGTCATCTCCTTTTCAAAATGGATGTCAAGAAATCCGAAAAAGGTGTTTTTGTGCCAATTGTCTTTTAGTGCACACGATGACTTTTTAACGATACTCGAATCGATTATTGAGATTGATGTCGATCGCGATAGTGACAGTATCCCAGACCGATCCACCAGCGACAGTGGAACGCAGGCCGTTCTCGTGGACTTCACCTATTGAAGGAGCCGCAAGTGGGCCCTTTCGGTTATTCCAGCAGCAAAAATCGTGATAAAATATTTTATATCGCAGACATTAATCGCAGGCACGCAAATAATAGTTCTGGTGAAAACCAACGAATGGTGAGTAGTCGTCTGAGGCATTTGCCCGTGCGTGGCATCGCCGGAAATGACTCCATCGCGTATTCTTAAAGAGGTTTTCAAAGTTTTCGATCGACATTCGTTACAGAGCACACCTGAAAGAATATTCATGAGCGAACCTGAAACAGCATCCACGCGAAAGCCCAGCGCCGTTGAAACAGTGAAGATCGCCAGCAACTACCTCAAAGGAGATATTTCCCAAGAACTTGCTGACGGAATGCCAGGCTTTGGGAAGGCGAGTATTCACATTCTCAAAAATCATGGCACCTATCAACAAGACGACCGCGAAACCAGAAAGGCCAGAGAAGGGGCGAAAAGTCTGCGAGAAATCAGCTTTATGATTCGCACCCGCATTCCGGGAGGAAAGCTCACCGCCGAGCAGTTTGCAGCGGAAATCGATCTGGGCGATGAACTCGGTAATGGCACCGTGCGGCTTACAACTCGTCAAGGCATCCAACATCACGGCATCGTAAAGGGAGATCTTCAGGCAACGATTCAGCGAATTAACGACATCCAGCTCACCACGCTTGCCGCTTGTGGCGATGTGGAACGCAATGTGATGTGCTGCCCGGCCCCGATCAAAAGCAATCCGGTACGTGATCAGATGCAAAGCATGGCCGATCACCTTGCCGAGCATCTGGCTCCTCGCACCCGCGCCTACCACGAAATCTGGCTCAAAGATCCAGACACCGGCGAAAGCACGATGGTTGCCGGTGGATCGGAAGGGAAAGAAGTTGAACCAATTTATGGACCGACCTATTTGCCGAGAAAGTTTAAAACGGCCTTTGCGCTCCCCGAAGATAATTGCGTTGATGTCTACGCAAACGATCTTGGATTTTTAGTTGTTCACGAGAACGGAAAAATTCTTGGATACAACGTGCTGGCGGGTGGCGGCATGGGCGTGACACCGAGTGCTGCCAAGACCTTTCCGGCCCTCGCCAAAAGGCTCGGATTCGTTCCGCCGGAAGATGTGCTCACGATCGCTACGGCAATAGTCAAGGTCCAACGGGATTTCGGAAACCGTTCTGATCGAAAAGTAGCACGCCTCAAATACACAATTCACACCATGGGTCTCGATGCATTTCGCGAGAAGGTTGAGGAATACTTCGGCAAGAAACTTGCTCCATGCCATCCGAGCGATGTCCATGGATTCGACGATCACATCGGCTGGTTTGAACAGGGGGACGGAAAATATTTCTATGGTCTTAATATCGAAAATGGACGCATTCACGATGTCGAAGGCTTTCAACTCAAGGCCGCGATCAAGACGATACTCAAAGAAATTTGTCCAGGAATTCGCATCACTGCCCACCAGAGCCTGCTTTTCACCGATCTCAAACTCACCGATCGGATTCGGCTTTCGGAAATTCTTCACGCACACGGCGTGAAGACGTCTGAAGAAATATCCACGCTCAGGCGTTGGTCGATGGCGTGTGTAGCGCTTCCAACCTGTGGACTGGCCGTTGCTGAAAGTGAACGAGTGCTTCCGGGGCTGATTGATCTCCTCGAAGTCGAGGTGGCAAAACTCGGTCTTTCTCACGAAGCTTTTACGCTTCGCATGACGGGTTGTCCAAATGCCTGCGCGAGACCCTACAACTGCGACATCGGCATTGTCGGAAGAACACTCGGAAAATATACGCTGTTTCTTGGTGGCCGATTGCTCGGCGATCGTCTCAATACTTTGTACAAAGACGTTGTCCCCTTTGAACATCTTTGCCAAGAGATCACCGCAGTGTTGGCCTGCTATAAGGCGGAGCGACATACGGGAGAATCCGTCGGAGACTTCTGCCACCGCAAGGGCGTCGATCAAGTGCGCGTATGGGCAGAGCAGTGGTCAGCGGGCGCTCGCGGTCATCACTAACTCTTTGCACGCGCGGTCGTGCCATCTGGAAGAATTGTGGAGAGGTGATTCACAAAGCAATGTGCTTCAGCGATTCAGAAATCGATTGTTATGCCGTCAGATCATCCCAGATCGGATACCACAGTGGTGTTCGTGGAAACAGAAGCGATGCAAGCTTCTGCGCCATGTGCGTTGATGCCGCCAATCGGCCGGCAGCGGCAGCTTCGGCTGGGTCGCACTGTCCGAGCAGTAGTCGAACCAATTCGTCGTCGGAAAGTCGGAGATAACTTCGACCAACGCGTCCTGGATGAACAGTCGCTTCACCCTTTGAAACAATGATTGATCCTCGGAAATCAGGCGCGTCGATCCCTAATTCAAGCGTTTCTCGAATCTCCTCCGAGTTCATTCGAGCGGCCACAATCGGTGCAACAGCTCGAAGCGCTTCCAAGGGTCGAAAGAGCTTGGCCACGATCATTCGATCGCCGGAAACCCGTTGTTGGTCGCGTGCGGCAATCGCCTTGTGCAAGGGATCCGACGACGAAGACTCAAAGACAATTTCCTGACGATCGTTCTCAATGGCCTCTGAGCAAACGCGAGCCAGAATATCCCGCTCCAGTCCTGGAAACTCTGGGTCGGCAAGCAGTTCAAGAATACGATTCCCATCTTGAATCGCGTAGCCAACAATTCGCGCCGTGGTCTCGTGAAGATCGTAGCGATCGTGTCCAACGAGGGCGACGATGATGGAATCAAACGCGCATCGGCTGATCAGCCATCGCGAATAGGCTTCGCTTCGTACCAGCGGTCCAACAAATTGTGGAACGTTCTGTTTGTAGATTCTCAAAATTGCTGGAAGTTCAACATGACGCCACTGTCGCATGGTAACCGGTTCACCGGTACGAGCAGGAAGCTCGAGGATTCGGGACAGAATGTGAGAGGGACGTCCAACGGTTGTGCCGTCGCGTCCAAGCACGCTCCAACCAAGCTCACGAAACGATGGCGCGATTCGTGTACGAGAAAAACCGATCACTGCACCGAGTTCTCGCATTCTGCGTTCAGCGGCCTTCACAAGGCGCTGTCCATGTCCAGCACCACGGCATTCAGGAAGCACAGCCACCTGATCGAGAGCCGCAGCATCAACAACAGCTCCGCAAAGATGGATGCGTCTGGGAGAAACTTCTACATGTCCCAAAATGCGTCCGCCGAGTCGTGCGACCAACCGATTGTTGGCATCGTGTTCAGGATGATCGACTGAAGCATGAAATTCAGCCTTCGTTGGTGCGTCGGGAAGCGACGAGAGCAACTGCAGAATTTCTCCTTGATCGCCCGCTCGAGCAGGCTCGATACGGCATTCTTTGAGCATCCATGCTGGGATCTCCATGCGAGAGGGAGCTACCATCGGCGGAGGCATCTGCACAACTTTTCGTTTTCGCACCGTCTCACGTCGGAGTGTCGTTCCGGAAGGACGCACGGAAATCGAATGC